>Ga0070724_10000530_pt1 | contig 26677 bp, 20 predicted proteins | sample tdDd001_FD_67278 | JGI IMG/M metagenome (GOLD analysis project Ga0070724, IMG submission 67278) | Marine sediment microbial communities from the Atlantic coast under amendment with organic carbon and nitrate - tdDd00.1 | ecosystem: Environmental > Aquatic > Marine > Coastal > Sediment | place... | reverse complement strand
ATAGAAACCATTGCAAAAAAACTAGAAGAAGACCAGTCCATTGCCAGTAAATTGTTACGTGTTGCAAACTCGGCATTTTATGGAGCAAAGACAGGATCCATCTCACAAGCCATTATGTATGTTGGATTAATCAATGTAAAAAATATAGTCTTATCCAATGGAATATTTACCAGCTTAGGGCAAGACAGAGACTTACAACGTGGTCTTTGGGAACACGTTAATTTAACAAACCGCCTCATGAATGCAATATACCAAAAATGCCTGTTTAAGAAAGTGCCAAACATGTTTGCATCTGCCGGGTTATTACATGACATTGGTAGGGTTATAATATATCAATTTTTCATGGATGAGTTTAAACAAGTTCTTGAAGAAGTAAAAGCATCTCCACATAGAAGTATTAATGAAATAGAATCCGAGATTATTGGTGTAGACCATCAAAAAATCGGTGGTTACCTACTTAATTGGTGGGAAATACCTGTTCCGATTATTGAATCAGCACTATTTCATCATGATCCGTTAAACGACGCGGTTATGAACAAAGAATTGGTTTCTGTAGTGCATATTGCTAATTATTTCTCGTGGAAACTTTTAGAAGACCAAACATCGATTCAGGCACTTAACTTAGAAGTGTATGCATATCTAGGTATTAAAGAAGAACATGTATTGAAAGTAGTTGACGAGTTCAAACAAGAACTTGAAGGCAGTGAAATGACATCATAAGGTGAGGGGGGATCAGTATGGTTTCAAATATAGAGAAAAACACAGTCCTGTTCGTTGATGACGAAGAGAATATCCTTAAATCCCTGAAGCGCGGTCTAATGCGAGAACCCTATCAAAAGTTGTTTGCTTCAAGTGGTAAAGAAGCTTTAGAAGTTATGAAAACCAACCAGATAAGTGTCATAGTCACGGACATGAGAATGCCTGGCATGACTGGCTTGGAACTTTTGAGAGAAATAAAAGACTTATATCCTGACACAGTAAAAATTGTTTTATCTGGATATACACATTTACCACAAATTTTGGCCACAATCAATCAAGTAGATATTTTTAAGTTCATCACAAAACCATGGGATTTGGAAAATGAGTTCAAAAGAGTCATTAACGAAGCAATTGCATATTATAATGTGAAGTTTGAAAATGAGTTGCTCAGAAAATCGGTATCTAAGAAAAATGAGTTGTACCAAAAATTGCTTAAGTCAAATGATGAAAAACTACGTGGGATTAAGCTGGATTTCAAAGAAGTATTCAGAATTCAAAGTGACACTTATAAGTATTTGGCATCTCTTTGTCAGAAAAGGTGCACAGGGGAGTTAGATTTCCCAGAGTACGAGATGTGTATAGACCAAACAACTGAAATTTTTGACGCAATGCCCCATTATTTTCCTTCAGAGTTTTCAGAAATGAAAATTGTGCAATTTGCTGAAGAAATCAACCGGATTGTTTTTAATATTAATCATCCAGAGGTAAAGTTTGATCCTACTATGCATGCAAGACAAGTTGGTTTTGTTGGTGTTGAAAAAATAATGGGAACATTTAGAGGCAATTTTAAACTATTGTTATTTGTCCTTAAAAAAGTATTCTCTAACATCCTGAAAAGCCATGCCGGCAATATTTATAACATTGTCATGAAACAAGGTGAAGTATGGACAGACAAAGGCGATTTCCGGTGTAAACTAACCTTCTTAATAGATGAAACCATGCCTAATCATGAGTTAAACAATGAAGTTAGAACTACTAATGTAATTGTTCTGGATCATCTAATGCAGAGTTTAGGTGGAGGTCTACAATTATCTTATAAAGGCGACAAAATTGTTACAATACTCGAACTGGAATTAGAAGTTAAGTTTGATGCAGGTATGGAACCAGTCATTGAAACAGTAGAGTAAAATTATGCCGTCATACTGTCCACTTGGACTGTCTTAGGGAGGTAATTATGAGAAGTGAACATGAGTTCATAGACTTTATACCAATCCCAGTACTTATATGTGATAAATCTAAAGTATACGATCGTAATAGGGCATGTAATAAAATTATTCAAAATGACACCCTTGAAACATCTGAGTACTTTAAGGTGTTTGAAGAAGAAGACTACAATGAGATTATCCGTAAGCTCAACAAAACCTTAGTAACCGGTGAACCTGAACTCATAGAACATGCAAGTTTAGTAGTCGCAGGTGAGTCTTATGATGTGAGTATTCACATCGATAAAATGGAGAATGAAGATTCAAATAAAGTCTTTGTATCTATTAAAGATACAGAACTTAGTTCAGCACTGAACCAATCCAATAGCGCAAAACACAAGTTAATTAATCAGGAAAAGCTTGCTGGAATTGGACATCTAGCTGCTGGGGTTGCCCACGAAATTTTTAATCCACTCGGCTATATTAAGAGCAACTTTGACACTTTGAACAATTACTTCAAAGAAATTGGGGATATTATGGTTCAGTTTCATAAATTGGCTGAAGCATGTGAAAACCCAGAAATCAGTAAAAAGATGAACGAAATTGAAAAATCCTACGATTTAGAGTTCGTATTATCAGATATTACAGAGCTTTTTAGTGACGTGGATGAAGGCATTGACCGAGTCTTAAATATTGTAAACGGTCTAAAAAGGTTTGCACATGAAAGCGATGACATTATTGAATACGATTTGAATGAAGGTATAAAAAGTACTTTGATCTTATCTAAAAATGAGTTTAAGTACGATGCAGAGTTGGAAGTTGAATATAATGACCTACTCCCTGTAAACGCCCATAGTGGCAAAATTAATCAAGTCATTCTGGGTATGATTGTGAATGCTGTATATGCCATAAAAGAAAAACATAAAGGGGAGATGGGTCACTTATCCATTAAAACTTTTATAGATAAAGAGTATGCTTGTTGTACCATTTGTGATGATGGAATAGGTATATCTCAGGATAAAATAAATGAAATATATAATCCATTTTATACTACCAAGCCTGAAGGTGTTGGGACTGGTCTTGGTCTAAGTATAGCTTGGGATATTATTGTTGAACAACACGGAGGCGTATTAGACGTAGAATCTAGAGTTGGGGAAGGCACGTGCTTCACAATCCGACTTCCCATTGCTAAAGAATTGAGGTGAAGCCATGAAAGTACTCATTGTTGACGACTCAATGGTCATTAGACAGATGGCAAAAGATGTTCTTATAGAAAATAAAATAGACGTTGAAATCCTCATGGCTGCTTCTGGTGATGAGGCTTTAGAAATGTTACAAGAAACCAATATAGACGTTATGATTTTAGATATTATAATGCCTGGGCTTAACGGTCTAGATGTACTAATTAAACTTAATAAGCTTGGATATAGTAAACAACTTAAAATAATCATGTTCACATCCTTATCAGATAAGTCATATATGCGTGATTGTTTTTCTCTGGGTGCATCTGATTATATTAGTAAACCTATCGATGAAGATGAGTTTACTGCCCGTATTCAGAATGCAATACATCAGCGCAAACTTGAAAAAGAGTTGTCTGAATCCGTTGAGACCATGCGAGATCAGAATGAAGAACTAAAAGTCTTAAACAGGCAAATTCAAGAAGCTCAGCTCCAGCTTATTCAAAAAGAACAAATGGCAAGCATGGGGCATTTAGCAGCGGGTGTTGCACATGAGATCAATAATCCATTAGGGTTTGTAATTAGTAATTTTAATGTTATTAAAGACTACTTCAGGACCTATGAAAACTATGTTGAAGAGATGGAAGAAGTCTATAAACAGGCAAAACATTATGTCCCAGACACAAGTCAGATTATAGAGAAATATAATAATCTGAAATTAGAGTCGGATTTAGAGTTTATTAAAGAAGATTTATCTGAGTTATATAAAGATACGGATGAAGGTCTAAACCGAGTTCGAAAAATCGTTGATGGTTTAAGATTTTTCTCACGGGTAGACCAGCTTGAGGCTTATGAAGACTATGATCTGAACGATGGGATCGAAAACCTTGTAGTACTCACAAAAAATGAGATGAAATTTGTTGCAGACTTAGACTTACAGCTAAATGTGAAAATACCAAGTGTTCGCGCCATTGGTTACCAAATAAATCAGACCCTATTAAACATCCTAATGAATGCACTGGATTCTATTAAGGCGTCTGAAAAAGATGGAAGAGGTCTAGTTACGATTACTACTTTTATGGAAGATTCATTTATTGGTTGTACCATTCGAGATAATGGAAAAGGCATTAAAGACGAAGTGCTTAAAGATATATTTAAACCATTTTATACATCAAAAGACATAGGTGATGGTGTTGGTTTAGGCCTGAGTATTTCCTATGACATCATTGTGAATAAACATAATGGTGAATTAGAAGTCCACTCTGAACTAGGGGAGTTTGCAGAGTTCAGAATTCTCTTACCCCTTGGTTCTGAAAGTGTTAAAAAATAGCGACAATTTGCAACTTATTTACAAGAAAACAAAAAACTGTGTACAGATATATGGACAGGGTATAGGACATAAGGACAAATAAATGGTTGGTGATTTATGAAAAAATTACTTGTAGTAGACGATGCAGAATTCATGAGAAGATCTTTAAAATTAATATTCGAAAGTGAGTCATTTGAAGTTATTGAAGCTGAAGATGGGTATGCAGCAGTTAAGCTGTTTAAGCAGCATGCACCAGATGTGGTGACCATGGACATTAATATGCCTGGCAAAACGGGGATTGAGGCCATAAAAGAAATTAAAGCCATTGACCCGAGTGCAAAGATTATTGTTGTAACAGCCATGGGTACCGAAGAGATGATACGAGAGTCCATTCAACAAGGTGCTTCGAATTTCATCATAAAACCATTTGAAGAAGATCAGATTAAAGAAGTTGTAAAGAAGTTGGTGTAAGATATCTGAGCCAGTAGAGAGGTGAGTTTATGACAGATACACCAAAACTTGAGCCTATGCTCGAGATGTATGTTTATGAGACGATTCAGTTAATAGATCGACTGGAACAGCTTATTATGGACAGTGAAGTTTCAGGAGATCTTTCCGAGGGGATGGAAGAGATATTCAGAATCATGCACACCATAAAAGGTAATTCCATGATGATGATGTTTGAAGGCATAGCTGAACTGGGTCATGTCACTGAGGATTTGTTTGATTATTTAAGAAAAACAGAGTCCGTTCAGCCGGATTATGAAAAGATTACAGACTTGGTTTTAGATGGTATTGATCATATTAAAACCAGCGTTCATCAGTTACAAGAGGGGGATGATCCTCTTGAAAAGCCGGAAGGTTTAATTGATGAAATAAAAGAGTACTTGGATTCTCTAACCTTTATGAACTTAGACGACGCAACCATAGCAGAAGATGAAAAGGACGAATCAGACCAGGATAAACAGAAATATTATATTGCCCCAGTTAAGGGAGATGAGAAGACGACGAGTAAGCCGCCAGAAACTTTGCGAGCATATGAAGTCGTTTTTCGTTTTTCTGAAGGGTGTGAGATGGAAAACATTCGAGCTTTCTCTGTGGTTCATGGCTTCAAGGACAACTCAGTAGACATGTTACATATTCCAAAAGAAATAGTTGAAGATGAAAACGCCATTGATGAAATTAAGCAAAATGGTTTTAAAATGTTGTTTAGAACCGGAGATTCAGATGAATCTGTCAGAGCGTATTTTGACACGGTTGCTTTTTCTGAAGGTATGAGTATTAATTTGATGTCCAATGAGGATTACGATAGAGCATTAAGGACTTATCTAGGTTTAGACGATGTCTCAGAAGATGCTGTAGAAGCGCTAGAACAATCTGAAATTATAGAACCTGAAATTATTGAACCTGAGACTATAGAAGCAGAGTCTATGAAGCCTGATGCGTTTGTTGACGAAAATGTGCAAGTAGAATCCGATGCAGTTTCCACACCTATGGAAGATCTGCCCAGTCAAGTTGCAGACACCATTGAAAATGAAATAGGCAAGGACAAACAAGGTGAAAACTTAGATGAAAATCAAAAGATAGACGTTGAAAAACAAGGCATTCAGAAATCTACTGACAAAAAAACTAAAAAATCTAAACCTGAAGTTAAGTCGAGTGCACAAAATTATATTAGTGTTGGTATTCCAAAAGTAGACAAACTCATGGATTTAGTCGGTGAGTTAGTTGTATCAGAATCTATGGTAACTAGAAATCCAGATTTAGTAGATGTGCAACTTGAGAACTTTGACAAGGCAGTACGCCAACACAGAATCATCATAAATGAGCTTCAAGACATAGTTATGTCTATTAGAATGATGCCACTGGCAATGACCTTCCAAAAGATGAATCGATTGGTTCGAGACATGAAGAAGAAGGTGGGCAAAGACATTGATTTTGAATTACGTGGTCAGGAAACGGAAGTAGATAAAAATGTGATTGAACAAATTGGTGATCCACTTATGCACATCATTAGAAACTCCATTGATCATGGTATTGAGTCTAATGATCTAAGAGAAGAGCGCGGCAAAAAAGAACGCGCAAAAATTGTTCTTGAGGCTAAACATTCCGGTGGAGATGTATGGATTACCGTGAAAGACAACGGTCAAGGGATAGATCCAGAAAAAATTCTAAGTAAAGCTGAAACAAGAGGATTGTTATTAAAACCTAAAGAGGAGTATAGCGACCGGGAAGTATACAATTTCCTATTCCACTCTGGTTTTTCTACAAAAGAAAAAGTGACTGAGTTTTCTGGTCGGGGTGTTGGACTAGATGTGGTTGCCCGAAATGTTGAAGCTTTAGGTGGCACAATCATTATTGACAGTGAAGTTGGGCGTGGTTCTGAGTTTGCTATTAGGATTCCACTGACTTTAGCTATTATTGACGGCATGATGATGTCTGTAAACAAGTCCATTTTTGTACTTCCAATAACAGCTATTAAAGAGTCCTTTAGTGCGAAAGAACATGACGTAATAGTAGATCCTGAAGGCAATGAAATGTGTATGATTCGTGGGGTGTGTTATCCAATATTAAGATTGCACAATCGTTTTGAAATAAACACAGAGTGTAGGGATATCAATGATGGAATACTCATTATGACTGAGTACGATGGCAATGTATCTCTGCTGTTTGCTGATGCAATTTTAGGTGAACAACAAGTTGTAGTGAAAAATCTATCCAGTTTCCTTGAGAAAGTGGATGGTATTTCAGGATGTGCCCTTTTAGGAGACGGTAGAATTAGTTTAATTCTTGATCCTGCTGGTCTTGTAAATATGTAGGGAGGGATAGTATGTCTGAAGTTATAGATACGCAAAAGGGCAAATACCTGACGTTTGAAATTGATGGGGATGCTTATGGGTTGGAGATTCAACATGTGGATGACATTATTGGCATACAAGAAATTACAGAAGTTCCAAGACAGCCAGAGTATGTTCAAGGTGTTATAAACTTACGTGGGAAAATAGTACCGACAATGGATGTACGTATTCGGTTTGGTAAAGACTATCGTGACTATGATGACCGTACATGTATTGTTGTATTGGATATGAAGGGAACGTCAGTTGGCATCGTTGTGGATCGAGTTTTAGAAGTTACACAAATATCAGAAGATACAATATCAGAGCCACCAGGATTCGAAAATGAATCAGATAAAAAATTCATTGCAGGAATAGGCAAATATGAAAATGAACCAGTGATCCTCCTAGATTGTAATAGACTCCTGAGTCAATCAGAGTCAGACGCATTTTCTACGACAGAATAAGGAGGTCGTAACGTGTTTAATAATTTAAAAATTGGTAGAAAGATAGCATTAGGAATCGGCGTAATGCTGATTATCATCTTGGCAGTCCTAGCGTTTACATATAGTAATCTAACAACAATTGACGAAAAAAGCATTAAACTTGATAGTGCATATCTGCCTGAAATTGATATGACAGGTCAATTGGAACTTAAAATGTTAGAAACTATGTATGCAATGCGTGGATATGGACTTACAGGTAATCAAGAAATGTTAGATCAGGCGAAAACGTATTTCGCTGAAGCAAGAAACTATATTACACAGGCGGAAGGATTGGTTCAGAGTAACCCTGAACTGACAGCCCTTGCAAGCAGTGTAACTACTATTAATAAAGACTATGCTGAGTATAGTCAACTCATTGATGACACGGAAGCTGTTTTTGTTGATATTGCTAATGCACGAACCGAACTAGATGCAAGTGCTGTGGCATTTATAAGTGCAGCAGAAGCCTATGAAGTGGATATGTACCAAAAGCTTGAAGCCCAGATTAGTGCTGGTGACAGTAGCGATAGTCTGTTAGCTCGCGTGACGAAAGCAGAAACCATCGCTGAAGTGGTTGATCACGGTAATCAGATTAGAATTATGAATTTTAAAGCACAAGCGTTAGACGATACATCTATTTTTGGTGAAACTACGAGTGAGTTTGACCAGATTCTAGTCTTAACAGGTCAATTAAAGGCGTCTTCATCTAAGCAAGTGAACATTGACCAATTAAACGACATAGAAGCGGGCATGGAAAGATATAGAACAGCTATGGGTGTGATGGAGACAAGTTTAATAAGATTGGGTGAACTTGCATCATCACGCGATCAAGTAGGACAAGAGCTCATCAGCTCATCGGATGAAACATTCCAGACAGGGTTAAGTAGAGGTATAGAACTCTCAGCTGATATTGTCCGTTTAACTGAGTCAAGCACAAGATCCCTCTTAATAGGTTTTTCAATTGCCCTACTACTGGGTGTTGTAATTAACACATATATTGTTCGAGGAATCACACGACGTCTAAGTGCAATTACAGCAGCGGCGCAAACATTGTCTACAGGTGATGTTAATGTTCAAGTGGATGTAAAGTCTACTGATGAAGTAGGCCAACTTGGACAGGCATTTAGAATGATGACGGGGAGTATACAGGATCAGGCAAAAGTGGCTGAAGAAATTGCTAACGGTAACCTAGATGCTGAAATTGAAGTCCGTTCAGACGACGATGTGCTTAATATCAATTTTGAGGTTATGACTAAAACCTTAAAACGTCTAATCACAGATATGGAAGAGCTTATTGATTCTGCCAAAGCGGGTAATTTAGCTGTAAGGATTAACAGCGGTTCTTACAGTGGTGGATGGAGTAAGTTTGTCGACAACCTAAATACATTCGTTGAAGTTGTTGAAGAACCAGTAAATTACGTATCTGACTATATTGAGGATATGTCAAAAGGCAGTTCTTTACAGAAAATTGTCACGAAAAATGAAAGCCCATCTGAGTATAAAGATCAGATGTCGAATAAGTCTATGACTACTTATGTTAATAAGTTTGATGGTGACTTTGAAAAGCTCATAAACAATTTAGAAAGAGTACGTGGTTCAATTTACGAAATGCTTGGACAAGCAGATGTGCTAACAAATAAAGCACAAGCTGGCGACCTGTCCCATAGGGCTGACACAAGTAAACTTAGTGGCGGCTGGGAGTCTATTATGAGTGGCTTTAATACAGCCATCGATACCATTGTACTTCCAATAGAAGAGTCTGCAGAAGTCCTGGGTCAAATGAGTCGTGGTGACTTAAAAGCAAGAGTTATGGGTGACTATGCAGGAGACCATGCCAAAATTAAAAATGCAACCAATGGCATGATTACAACATTAACTGCCTATATTGAAGAAATTGACTTTGTTTTAAGTCAAATGTCTGAAGGTAACTTGAATGTTGATGTAACACAAGAGTATGTCGGAGACTTCCAACAAATTAAGAAGTCTTTAGTAAACATTGTAGATTCATTTAATATGACATTTGGTGAAATTAATACAGCTGCCGACCAAGTATCAGACGGTTCTCAAGAAGTGTCTAAATCAGCTCAGGCTTTATCACAAGGTGCGACTGAGCAGGCTGGATCTATTCAGGAGATTACTGCTGCTATGACTGAACTGGGTGAAAAGACTAAAGATAATGCTGAAAGCGCGGGAAGAGCACGCGACCTATCCTTGTCTGCTAAATCAGATGCAGAAGTGGGGAATGGCCATATGCAACATATGATTGAAGCCATGGGTAACATTAATGAGTCTTCAACAAATATTTCAAAGATCATTTCTGTGATTGATGAAATTGCCTTCCAGACTAATATTTTGGCCCTTAATGCAGCCGTTGAAGCAGCGAGAGCAGGCGAACATGGTAAAGGCTTTGCAGTGGTTGCGGAAGAAGTACGTAACTTAGCCGCTCGAAGTGCCAATGCAGCCAAAGAAACAACTGTGTTAATTGAAAGTTCTATTGAACAAGTTAATGAAGGCACAACAATTGCTAATAATACAGCTGATGCTCTGAATATGATTGTTGAAGGAGTTTCCAATGCTGCAGACCTTGTTAGCACAATTGCGGATGCATCAAATGAACAAGCCGCAAGCATAACACAGATTAATCAAGGCATAGATGAAGTTTCGATGGTTACACAAACCAACTCAGCAACAGCAGAAGAAAGTGCTGCAGCGAGTGAAGAGATGTCATCACAAGCCATGATGTTAAAAGACATGATTGATCGATTTGAACTAAAAGGCCAAACGGGATCACGTGTGGTTAGACAAAGACCTGTAGAAAAGAATAGAAACATACAGTTGGATCATGGCGATGAAGTTGAAACACTCCACATCGATCTAGATGATCGGGAGTTTGGTAAGTATTAGTTTTCTAAGAGTTTGGATGTGACAGCGTGAAGAACATAACAAATAAAGAATTCGAACAGCTTAGGGAGTATGTATACTCCAACTATGGAATCAACTTAACTGAAAAGAAACGAACATTGGTTATGTCAAGGTTAAACAAAGTCTTGTTAGAGCAAGACTTTGAGAACTATAGTGACTATATTGAGTTTGTAAAAGCAGATCCAACAGGCCATGCGGTTAATGAGCTGTTAAACAGAATAACAACAAATCATACATTCTTTTTCAGGGAAAATAAACACTTTGATTTTTTCAAAGATACAATATTACCTGAATTAGAACAAAAAAATATTAAAACACGTGATTTGCGTGTTTGGAGTGCAGGCTGTTCCACAGGGGACGAACCTTATACTTTGTCCATGCTCATGATGGATTACTTTAAGTTTGAGAGCACAAAGTGGGATTTCCAGGTGCTTGGAACGGACATTTCAAGACAAGTACTTGAACATGCAAAGTACGGTGCGTATGAAAAAGATGCAATTAAAGAAATGCCTGAGCCGTGGGTGAAAAGATATTTTCACCCTCCTCAGGAAGAGCTTATACAGATTAAAGACGAAATTAGAAACAATGTAGTATTTAGACGGTTCAATTTGATGAATCCGTTTCCTTTCAAAAGACCATTCCATGTTATTTTTTGTCGGAATGTCATGATTTATTTTGATCAGCAAACGAAGCTGAAACTGACTAAGAAATTTTATGAGGCATTAGAGCCGGGGGGATATTTACTGATTGGTCATTCTGAGTCCATTGACTTTAGAAGTACTGGATTTAAATATGTTCAACCTGCCATTTATAGAAAGGGTTAGCCAATGAATAGATCGGTTCATAAGAAAGTGCGGGTTTTGGTTGTAGATGATTCAAGATTGTTTAGGAATCAGTTAAAACAAGCATTGGAGAAGGATGCTGGTATAGAAGTTGTGGGAATGGCATCCGATCCTTATGAAGCAAGAGATAAAATACTCGAGCTACGTCCAGATGTTATGACATTAGACGTTAATATGCCTAAAATGAGTGGTATAGAATTTTTAAAGAAGTTAATGCCGCAGTACCCAATGCCAGTGGTTGTAGTGAGTTCAGCAAATGATATTGTATTTGATGCCATACAGGCAGGCGCAGTTGATTTTGTTGAAAAACCCGCAAGACCTGAAGCCAGTGTTGTTGAAGCTATGTTAGCGGAGTTGGTTGTAAAAGTAAAAGTGGCATCGGGTTCAAACGTTAAAAGAAAACGTAGACGGCCTCAACGTATAAATAAAGACGAACTTGTTAAAGTTGCAGGAACGACCAATAAAATGATTGCCATTGGCGCATCAACGGGTGGCACAGAGGCTATTTATGAAGTGATAAAAAACTTTCCTGAGGACTGTGCGCCGACAGTTATAGTTCAACACATGCCACCGGTCTTTACAAAACTATATGCAGAGCGTATGGATCAAAACTGCAAGGTGTCCGTTAAAGAAGCTAAAGATGGTGACTGGCTAAAAAAAGGAAGTGTACTCATTGCACCTGGTGAATACCACATGCGGCTTGAAAGACATGGCAAACAGTACAAAGTTAAACTTTCACGTGAAGATAAAGTAAATGGTCATCGCCCATCAGTAGATGTCATGTTTGAGTCAGTAGCGCGTCTGGCTGCTCAAAAAGCCATTGGAGTTATACTCACAGGCATGGGACGTGATGGGGCAAGAGGACTGCTAAAAATGCGAGAATCAGGTGCGCGTACAATTGGGCAAGATAGTGAAAGCTCAGTAGTATATGGAATGCCAAAAGTTGCTTATGACATTGGTGCTGTAGAGTATCAAATGCCGCTTACAGAAATTTCGGAGCAAATATTGAAACTCATTGTAGATTAGATACGGAGATAGCCTATGACACTGACAGAGACGGGGAAAAAGAACTTACAAGAGTTCATAGAATACTATAAAGATCCAGTAATTCTTCACGATGAACACCAGATTTTATTAGTGAATCGTTCTGCCATAGACTTTTTTAGACTTGCAGATGACGCAGATATTTGTGACAAACCCATAGGTGCGTTTGTAGATGTTCAAGCCCTTAGACATGGTCTGTGTTATTTAAAACCCGTAGGCAGAAGAAGTGTTCTATCCAAGGTTTCTACCAGTGAATTAGATATTGCTGGAAAGAAGTTCAATTTACTCACATTAAAACATGTAAATGAGATAGATACCATGCGATTGTTGGAGTCTACTGGTGACGCTGTAATATTTACAAATGCTAATGGACGAATTCGTTATGTTAACGATAGGTGTCTAGAAATACTCAGCATGAAAAGTGAAGACCTTATAAACCATAGGGTTCAAGACCTTATGCGACTAGAGGACCGAATGACCCAAGAAAGCATTGAACTCCCACTAAGGAGTGATTATGGACCTTCGACCTATAATTTTGAAATAGGTACAATTCTAAAGGTGAAGAATGGCGTTCAAAAGTTTGTGAATATAAACATATCAAGTGTGAATGAGGCTGAAGAAAACACAAACAAAGGGATTTATTCTTTTATGATTGTGTTTAGAGATATTACAGACCTAGAAGAAGCCGAGTTAAGACTGGGTGAGTTCTCTAGAAATATACGCCAAGAACGCGAAAATCTTGAAACCATTTTTATGGTAGCTCCCCTTGGGCTTATGACCGTTAACCGTGAGGGGGCTATTCAGAAAGTAAATTTTTCTGCTGCTGAAATGTTTTATCGTGAACGCGGTGAAATGGTGGGAAGACGTATTGGTGATGGCACACGGTGCTTAAAAAGAGGCGACAGCATGTGCACCGAGGGTCTGTATTGTGAACAATGTTTCTTTAGAAGAACCATCCAAGAGGTCATCGAGAAAGAAAGAGAAATTCGGGGTATTGAATTTAAGCAAATTATAGTTACCCCAGATGGTGAAGAAGAAGATGTTTGGCTCCGCATTAGTGCCGTGCCCATAAAGATAAAAGAAGAGACCCAGGCTGTTGTTGTGGTTGAAGATGTGACAGTGACAAAAGAAATGGCAAAATCTCTGATCAGAAATGAGAAAAGACTACGTTTGATTACCGACAATATGATCGATGCGATTACACAAGTGGATAGCCATGGTGTGGTCTTGTATTCAAGTCCCTCTATATGGCATCTTTTAGGCTATAATCCGGAAAATCTTATAGGTGAGCGTTTTATTGATTTTGTCCATCCATCCGATGTGGATTTAGCGAAGAAACACTTTGAGCATAGGATGAAAACATGGGAGAACTTTACCACTGAAATTCGTCTGAGAAGAAATGACGGCTCTTATATATGGGTTGAAGCGTCGGGGAATGTTATTCTCGATGAAAAACATAAACTCAGTGTGGTTTATGTTAGCCGTGATGTTACGGTAAAGAGACAAGCTCAAATAGAAGTCGTGCGTTCTAAAGAAGCCGCAGAAGCCGCTAATAAAGCTAAAAGTGAGTTTCTTGCAAACATGTCACATGAAATTAGAACGCCAATGAACGGCATTATTGGTATGACCAACTTGACTCTTATGTCCAGGTTAGACTCTGAACAGCGTGAGAACTTGTCTATGGTTAAAAACAGTGGTGAATCCCTACTGAGAATAATCAACAGTGTCTTAGACTTTTCTAAAATAGAAGCGGGTAAGGTGTCATTGGAGTCTATTCGATTTGATGGCAGTATGCTTCTAAAGAGAATTTGTAGTCCTTTTAATGTTCAAGCCCAAAATAAAAAGGTCGATTTCAATTTACATTTTGATGACCGAATTCCAGAGTATTTAATTGGGGATCCCAATAGAATTGGGCAAGTACTAAATAACTTAATTGGTAATGCGGTTAAATTTACAAGTGTCGGCCATGTACATGTATCTGCTGACGTTGAACAGCGTACGGAGGGATTAACCTATATTCGATTTTCAGTTGAAGACACCGGGATTGGTATTGCAGATAAAGACCGGGATAAAATATTCCATTCTTTTTCACAAGTTGATGGTTCTATTACCAGGAGATATGGTGGTACAGGACTAGGCTTATCCATTTCTAGACAATTGGTTGAAATGATGCAAGGTAAGATAGATTTCAGTAGCAAAAAGAATGTAGGAAGTAAGTTTTACTTCACTTTACCACTACGTGAAGCAGAGTCTTCCCAAGCAATGAGGGCAGATGAGGGTGAAATTCAGATTCCAGAAGCAAAGCGTAAACTTAAAATTCTACTGGTTGAAGATGACAAGATTAATCAAACCTTTGCAATGAATTTATTAATGAAACAAGGTCACACACTTACTTTGGCTGAAAATGGATTGAGGGCAGTAAACGAGCTCATAGACAATGAGTTTGACTTAATCCTCATGGATATTCAAATGCCAGAACTGGATGGTGTGGAAGCAACTAAAATTATTCGTCAAAGACTTAAACGCAAAGACATACCAATTATAGCTTTAACCGCACATGCCATTCGAGGAGATCGGGAAAGATTCATAAATGTGGGTATGAGTGGATATGTGTCGAAACCAATTAAAGTGGAGAGTTTCTTTGAAACCATAGAAACCGTAATTGATGAACATGTGCGCCAAGCGGCACAAGATAAGCAAATTAAAAAACTAATTGAAGGGATTGATCCTTCAGAAGAAGAAACAATTCAAAACCAAGAAGAGTTACAACAAGCATTTTATGAAATTATGGGATATGCAGATATGTTGAGTGAGTATTTAGCAATTGAAGACTTTGGAAACATAGAAAGGACGGCTCATTTTATTAAAAACTTAAGCCAAACCTGCGGATTCCATGAATTGAAACGTGGTGCATTACGCATAGAATTAGGTGCTAGAAAAGAAGATATTAAACAGTTGAAAATTAGCTTTGATCGCTTCATGAAACGTGTTGAGTTTTTGAAAGAACAACACGGGACAACTGGGCTATTGAGTTAGCAAGGAGGAAAAAATGAGAATTCTGATTGCTGAAGATGATTTTGTAAGTAGAAAGTTTATTTTTAAATTTATGTCACAGTTTGGAGACTGTGATGTGACTGTTGACGGAATGGAAGCAATTGAGGTCTTTTTAATGTCCCTTGAGGAAGGCAATTATTATGACTTAATCTGCCTTGATATCATGATGCCAGAAGTGGATGGATTAAAGGCTTTAAAAACCATGAGGAAATTAGAAGAGGAAAGAAACATTCCACAGTCTGATCGTGCCAAAGTGATCATGACAACGGCTTTAAACTCAACGGAAGAAGTCTTTGACTCATTTGGGTCTGGATCTGAGGCCTATGCGGTTAAACCTATAGACACTGAAAAGCTCACAGATGTTATGCGAAAACTAGGTTTGTTAACGTCCTAAGGGACTGTGTAAGTTGTATGAGTATGTGTTGGGATTTTGTATGAACACGAACCTGTAAACGTATTGTAAACAGTTGCCTTAGGGGGTTGGACATCCAATACATGAAGTGGTATGATAGACAAGGATATAGCACATGATTGGGTGCTGATTACACATTAAGGAGTTTTAAAAATGGAAAATAAGGTATTGGCTGTTGTAAATGGCCGTGAAATCACTCAAATGGACGTTCAAAAAACACTTCAAGGTCTTGGACAAGCAGCTATGAACTACTCTGGCCCAGACGGCGAGCAGAAGCTTGTTGATGAGCTAATTAACCAAGAACTTTTCTACGCTGAAGCAATTGCTACTGAGCTTGATAAGAGCGAGCAGTTCTTTGCTGAAATGGCAGAAGTTCGTACAAACATGCTAAAGCAATTCTACGTACGTCAACTACTTGACGGTCTTCAAGTTCCAGAAGAAGAAGTAGAAGCTTACTACAACGAAAACAAATCAGAATTCTCTAAGCCTGCTCAAGCAAAGGCTAGCCATATTCTAGTTGATACGGAAGAACAAGCAGCTGAAATTAAAGCTGAAATCGAAGGCGGCCTGTCATTCGAAGAAGCAGCTGGTAAATACTCAAAGTGTCCTTCAAACGCTAAAGGTGGCGATCTAGGATTCTTTGGTCAAGGTCAAATGGTTCCTGAGTTTGAAGAAGCAGTATTCTCTATGGAAGTAGACGAAATGAGCGCTCCAGTTCAAACTCAATTCGGTTTCCACCTAATTAAGAAAACTGATACACAAGAAGCTGGTGAAGCGGCATTTGGCGAAGTTCGTCAAAATATCGTTCAGCAACTGACTGTTAAGAAGCAAAATGAAGTTTACTATGGAACAGCTGATTCACTTAAGGAAAAGTACGCTGTAGAAATGAAGTAGTAAAAGCTAAGCCTAATGATGCTTATAACAAACCAGTATCTATAATATGGATACTGGTTTTTTTTGTTCAAGTACAATATGAGAACTGCAAGTTGTACCTGTTTTGCAAAATTAGCCAGTTATGATAAACTGAAAACGAAAAAAATACTGGTGGTGAATGTTATGGATACAAAGAGGATTGTGGACTTCAAAGCGGGAGATGAAATTCAAAGTTTCTTCATTTTGCGTGCGATGAACATAAAAACTTCGAGCAACAATAAAAAATACTTAGATCTAACCCTTGCTGATAAAACAGGGGAGATTAATGCAAAACTTTGGAACATTGAAAATGGTGAAGATTCAACGTACAAAACAGGCCAACTTGTTAAAGTACGTGGCACGGTAACTCTGTGGCAAAATTCACTACAGTTCAAAATCACAAAGATGCGTTTAACAGAAGATGAGGACAATGTAGACGTTGTCGATTACGTTCCAGCTGCACCTATTTCAGCTGAGGATATGTACGAAGAAGTCATGGGTTTTGTGAATAAAATTGAAGAGACGGATGTAAAAAATATTGTTTCTAAAATTTACGAGATGTACAAAGAACCTCTCATGACTGCCCCAGCAGCAAAATCGAACCATCATGCCGTTCGTTCTGGACTGTTATATCACATGTTAAGAATGTTACGTAGTGCAGAGGTACTTTGTGGTGTTTACCCTAATCTGAATGCAGATTTAGTATATGCTGGTGTTCTGCTACACGACATCGAAAAGATTAATGAAATGAATGCAGATGACCTAGGGATTGTATCTGAGTATACTTTCGATGGTCAGATGTTAGGCCATATAATTATGGGTGTAAAAACCATTGAAAGAGTTGCTCTTGAAGTAGAGGCTAAACATGAAACAGCTATGTTACTTCAGCACATGGTATTAACGCACCACTACGAGCCTGAGTATGGAAGTCCTAAAAAACCTATGATTCCAGAGGCAGAAATGTTGCATTATTTAGATATGATTGATGCACGTATGTATGATATGAACAGGGTTTACGACCAAATGGAAGTTGGAGAATTCTCCGAGCCTGTATTTGTACTGGATCGACGTCGATTATATAAATCGTCTTTACACGAAAATTTATAAACCAATAAAGAACCCTTCGGGGTTCTTTTTGTTTGTGCAAATGCACTTTGGTATAACACATCTATTTGTTGAAGCTTTAACCTTCTAAGGTTGTTCCTACATGGCATTTTTATTGTGCAAGATGGTTAGAAATAGATTTATGATTGCAATAAAAAAGAAATAAAAAAAGGCCACCCACTTAGGTGACCTCATTCATTACTTATTTAAACAGCATTTCTTGTACTTCTTACCAGATCCACATGGACATGGGTCGTTACGGCCAACTTTGTTCTCGTTAACAACAGTCTTAGATTTGTTGAAATCTTTTTTGATCTCTTTACGCTTTTCTTCTTCAAGAATACCGTTCCATTCGTCAAGAGTGTATAGCCATTCAGCTTTACATTCTAACATGTTCCAGTATAGCTTTTCGAACTCGATTGTTGAATCAAGATCTGTTTCTTCAGTGATTGCTTCAAGATCAAGTTCTTCTGTAAGACTTGTGTTGATGCCATCAAGGAAGCCCATAAATAGTTTAGGCTCCATGTTGAACTTGTCAGCAAGTTCCTTAAAGTTGCCTTTAAGAGATGTGTTTTTCTCACCTAGAATAACTTCGTAAACACCTTGCTCTGCAGCTAGGTAACCTTGCCAGAAGTTATTGTATGTTTCCTGGTCCATTTCACTAGAAGCCAGTGATTCCCATTCTTGAAATAGTGACATAATGTTTCATCCTTTCAAATCATGGCAAGTGCACTTGGCATCCATCACCATGTTATTATAAAATTAAAAATTACCGGACACATTATATCATAAAGAATAGAAGAATGGTACAAGAATCGGTACAAGGGTACTTAAAATTAGTCCGTTTAGGAAGGCAACCACAGCAATATCAGGACTTGTAGACTTTGATATTATAGGAAGCGTTGTGTCCATAGATGTGGCCCCTGGAGGTGCAATGCTGGTTAGATGGTTCACACGAACCGCCAATACTGGGATAAGAATAAATGCCAGCATCTCCCTAAAAACATTAGATAAAAATGCAATTGCACCAATCTCAGCAGAAGCCATGTTCTTAAGTATTATTCCAGAAAGACTGTACCAACCATAGCCAGCTGCTATAGCAAGGGATGTGTTTGTGGTGTGGTGAAAGAAGAGTCCGGCAACCAAACCACCAAGCCCACTACCAACAATTACAGCACCCGTTAAACCACCGAGCATTTTACTTTTAGATTTTATGTTTTTAAGTGCACCTTTGTTACCCCCAATATCAATACCGACTGAAAAAATGAGGAGTCCAAGTAATAAGGTAGATATTTGGTCCATCATTGGCATCCATTCGGGTGGCAGTAAGGTATAACCAAAGAATATGCCCCCAATAACAGTAGCAAAGATCATTAAAGTCATTAGGACACCTCCTTACCAAGCTTTTTACTCACTATATAAACCAATATAATACTTCCCAGTGTTGTACAGATCGCAAAGATTAATGCTTGAAAGCCAATATCGTTTAGGTTCTTTACAACTTCCTCGTTGGCTCCAATAGAAATACCCATAGAAAAAAGGAGCAGTAAGAGACCAACAAACTGGATTTTCTCATTAATATGCTTACCTTTGGCACCTAAATTTAATCGATTACCTACGATGATGCCTGCAATCAGAAAAACAATTATAGTCCACATATGAACCTCCAAATCTGCTTAGACATTAAGTTTATAAATAGAATAGTATAAAAATTCCAAAGATTCCTAAACAAGAATAACATGTGCTTTAGGGCACGTCAATTTCACCTCAAAATTTGATATAATAGATAGGGTGAGTGAAGTCCCTGACTAAAAGTTAGTGGTTATGATAAATAATAAAACTGTGTGACTTGAAAACATGGAGGTAATTATGAACTATCAAGAAGTAAAAGAAATTGCTAAAAAGCAAATGGGTCCATATTGTAAAGTCTGTCCTGTGTGTAATGGTATAGCCTGTAAAGGGGTAATTCCTGGACCCGGAGCTAAAGGGAGTGGACAAGTCTTTGTAAGAAACTATCAAGCATTTCAAGAGATAAAAGTGAATATGAATACGCTTTATGAAAGAGGTCCAGTAGACACGTCTTTTGACTTCTTTGGACAGGCTGTGAAAGCACCAATTTTTGCGGCACCTGTAGGCGCTGTGCAAATGCACTATTCTGACTTATATGACGACCTTTCATACTCAAAGGCATTAATAGAAGGTTGTGAGCGTTCAGGCATTATTGGATTTACAGGTGACGGTGCCAATGATGATGTATTTGCTGGAACGATTGATGCAATTAAAGAAGCGGGTGGCTGGGGTGTTCCAACCATTAAACCATGGGAAATGCCATTGATTATGAAAAAACTTAGAATGGCAGAAGCATCGGGTGCCAAAGCACTGGCTATGGACATAGATGCAGCAGGCCTTGCTTTTCTTGCCCTTCAAGGAAAACCAGTGGGTCCAATCTCCCTAGACATGTTAAAAGAAATTACATCTGCTACAGACCTACCCTTTATCATAAAAGGGGTTATGACGCCTCAAGCAGCTGAGCTTGCTGTTGAAGGTGGTGCATCGGGCATCATAGTATCTAACCATGGTGGACGAGTATTAGACCAAACACCTGCTACTGCCGAAGTCTTAGAAGACATTGTAAAAGCTGTAGATGGCCGTCTTAAAGTATTTGTTGATGGTGGTATTAGATCGGGTATTGATGTATTTAAGGCGATAGCCCTTGGAGCTGATGGTGTACTCATTGCAAGACCATTTACCATTGCTGTATATGGCGGTGGTGCACAAGGTGTTGAAGCTTATATTGAGCAGCTAAAAGCAGAACTTGAAAATGTAATGTTAATGACTGGTGCTAAAAACATCAGTGAGATCACAAGAGAAAAAATCTGGATGAAATAGAACAAGTTCAGGAGGTATTATTATGGATATTATGTCTGTTAAAGAAAGCTTTTTAGACAGACTGAGTCAAATTAAAGGACTCGAGTATGCTGGCAATATCGTTTACTGGGATTTAGCAACTGGTGCTGGAGCGCGTGGTATGCATGTTCGGTCTAAAGCATTTGGTGTTTTGTCATCTCAAGTTCAAATGATGATGACTTCTGAAGCATTCCTAAGTGAGTTAGAAATTTTAGAAGAAGGGTTAGACCAACTTGATGAAAGAGATGCGCTGATTGTAAAGGAAGCCCGCTATCAGTTGGATAGAATTTCGAAAATACCTCCGGTGGAGTATAGAGAATATACTGAACTGACATCTAAAGCCACTGTAGTGTGGGAAGAAGCTAAAGAAAAAGCTGACTTTGAACTCTTTGCACCCCATTTAGAGAAAATTATAGACTTTAAAAGAAGATTTTCAGATTACTTCGGCTATGAAGGTCATCCATATAATGCACATTTAGAAGATTTCGAACGGGGTATGACCGTAGAGGTTCTGGATGTATTCTTTGAAGAGTTAAAAGAAACAATCGTCCCAATCGTAAAGGCCATAGGTGAGAAGAACCAGCAACCAATGGACGATTTCCTGTCATTAAGCTACCCTGTAGAGAAACAAAAAGGTCTATCTGAAAAACTTTTAGAAACCATTGGATTTGATCGGTCGGCAGGCGAACTTAAAGAAAGTGAACATCCCTTTACCATGGGACTGGATGTAAGTGATGTAAGACTGACTACACATTTCTATCAAAATCACTTGACCTCTGCCATGTTTTCTACTATTCACGAAGGGGGCCATGGCATATACGAGCAAAACTTCGATAAAGAGATTGCAGGTACCCTGTTAGCAGATGGCACTTCAGCTGGTATTCATGAATCTCAGTCAAGACTGTTTGAGAACAACTTTGGTAGGAGTAAAGCCTTCTGGACCCACTTTTATCCTAATCTTCAAAGTTCATTTAAAAAGCAACTGGATCGAGTGGACTTAGATTTGTTTGTAAAAGCAATTAATAAGTCAGAACCCTCTTTCATTCGTGTTGAAGCAGATGAGCTAACTTATTCGCTACATATTATGGTGCGTTATGAACTTGAAAAAGCTTTAATTGAGGGATCATTAGAAGTTAAAGATTTAAAACAGGCTTGGAACGACAAAATGATGCAGTACCTTGGTATTGTACCAGAAACAGATGATCTTGGTGTACTCCAAGATGTACACTGGTCTGATGGTCTGTTTGGATATTTCCCATCCTACGCACTTGGAACGGCTTATGCTGCTCAAATAGCCCAGGCATTAATGAAAGATGTGAATGTTGAGAAATGCCTTGTTGAAGGAGATTTTGATCCTATTAATACATGGTTAAATGATAAAATTCATAAATATGGTCTGACAAAAACTGCAGATCAGATTATCGAAATTTCAACGGGTGAGGCTTTTGACGCCAAATATTATACTGAGTACTTAAAAGACAAGTTCACTAAATTATACGATCTATAAAATCAGTCCCTATCTATTTAGAAGAAGTTCTAAAAAAGATAGGGACTTTTTATGTCCCGTGCACAAATTGCAATTACTTGGTTTGAGGGGATTTTATGAAGGGTATTATCAATTTATGTCGAATTATCAGAATAGAGTGAAAATATAACATTTTGTCCATTTTGTGATGAATGCTCAATAACTGGATGATACAGAGGAGGTCATATTTTGAAATTAACAGGTAAAGTTCTTGTAGCACAAGGTGGGGGTCCCACTGCAGTTATTAATCAGTCTTTAGTCGGTGCGGTCCTTGAATCGAGAAAGTTCCAGCAAATTACAAAGGTTTATGGCGCTCTGAATGGTGTTGAAGGTATAATGAATGAAGAGTTTATTGACCTAACTCAGGAGACAACTCATAATTTAGAAGTGGTTGCTGAAACACCAAGTTCAGCACTGCTTTCAACCCGGATAAAGCCAGACGAACGATACTGTCTGGAAATGTTTGAAGTTATGAAAGCACACGATATTAGATACTTTTTCTATATCGGTGGTAACGATTCATCTGATACACTACGTATAGTTAATAATGCTGCTGAAGCTTCAAAATACGAACTGAGGTGTATACATATTCCTAAAACCATTGATAACGATTTGGTGTTGAACGATCACACACCTGGTTTTGGATCTGCAGCACGGTTTGTTGGACAGGCATTTACAGGTGTGAATCTTGATAATAGAGCCCTTAAAGGGGTATATATCGGCGTGGTTATGGGCAGACATGCAGGTTTCTTAACCGCGTCATCCATTGTTGGGCAGAAGTATCCTGATGATGGTCCACATTTAGTTTATCTGCCAGAACGTGCTTTTAGCTTGGACAAGTTCCTCAACGATGTAAAAGCAGTGTATAATAAACTTGGACGGTGTATTGTTGCGGTTTCAGAAGGTATCCGAGATGAAAAAGGTGTACCAATACTAAAAACCTTGCAAGAAAACCTCGAGTTTGACCAACATGGTAATGTACAACTTTCTGGTACAGGGGCTCTTGGAGATCTTCTAGTAAAAGAAGTAAAAGAAAAGTTAAACATACCTCGTGTACGTTCTGATACTTTTGGTTACCTTCAAAGATCTTTTATGGGGTGTGTATCTGATGTAGACCAACATGAGGCGAGAGAAGTTGGAGAGAAAGCAGCGCAGTATGCACTATGGAATAACGTAGATGGTTCCATTGTCATTAAACGTACTGGGCACTATTCTGTTAACTATGAACTTGTTGATTTGGCTGAAATAGCTGGCAAGACAAAGTACATGCCAGATAATTTCATTAATCCAGCAGGCAACCATGTTACAGACGCTTTTAGATATTATGTACAACCTCTAGTCGGGTCTAATATGCCTGTTGCTAGACGTTTGAAGGCACCTATGGCGCCTAAGATATTAAATAGATAAGGTGGAGTTTAAATGTTTGAGTTTCTGTTTGGTAAACCCCCAGAAATTACGTCACTCTCAGATTTCGGCGGTGAGAATAGCGCGTCGCTGGAAGAATTTAAAAATTCGTATTCACAAATAAGTGGAACGTACTTAGGAAATACACTGACTTGGTATGATTCTCAGACTGAGGGAATGCCGCTTGTGTTATTACCTGGGACAACGGGGAAAGCTGAAGTTTGGTTTATGTACCTACTGGCACTAAAAGAAGGCTACCGTGTTTTAATGCCCGATTTTCCAGAGGTGGGAAGGGTTGAAACGTTTTGTGATATGTTAGAAGCCTGGTTACAGGACTTGAGCGTTGAAAAAGCTATTTTCTCGGGACAATCATTTGGGGGTGCTATGGCCCAGCGATTTTCAGACAGGTATCCAGATAAGGTCTTTAAACTCATACTGTTAACCAGTTTTTCAAATACAGTCTCTGTTAAAGATAAAACACGGAAAAACTATGACCGTAGCTTGTCTAGGTTTTTAAAAGCAATTAAAGACATTAAGTTTCCGAGTTTGCAAAAGTCCATCCATAAACAAGTTGTAAAAGGGGTGGATGTTGCTTTTGTTGAAGATAAAGACTTCTGGAAAGCTTATTATGGAAATATGTTTTTGGAATCGGATATTGAGTTACTCAAATCATTACATGAAATTCAGATTGACTTCTGGAAGGCAGTTCAACATGAGCCTGCTTTATATGAAGGGCCGACTTTATTAATTGAAGCAGAAACCGATGCTTCCTATGACAGGGAGGAAAAGTCAGCTCTACTTAAACGATATCCTCATGCAAATAAAATGGAGTTTAAAGGGAGTAGTAACCTCGCCCATATTAGGGAACTAAAAACAATAGTGGACGCAATCCGTAATTTTTAATAAATATGTTTAAGAGCATCAAAAAGAACAAAAAAACCCGCAAACTTGCGGGTTTTTTCTATTTCTATTCTTTTTTAAGAATTATAAGATTTAGTTGTATATGTTTTCCTCATTGGAGTATGAAAACAGTTGGTCTTTGTTTGGTAAAGGAATTTCAATTTTGAAATGTACACCTTCATGGGGTTCACTTTCAACGTCGATTTTTCCGTTGAGGGTTCTTGTTATTAGGTTGTAGACTATATTTAAACCGAGTCCTACACCGCCTTGGCCCCGCTTAGTTGTAAAGAAAGGTTCGAATATTTTCTCTAAATGATCACTTGAAATGCCATTGCCGTCATCTTGGTAGTGGATGGTGAGTATGCCTTCATTAATTGGTTCAACATTTAGAGTCATGTTTCCCTTTGTTCTACCATCAAATCCGTGGATGATTGAGTTCATAACAAGATTTGTGATAATTTGAGTTAAAATGCTCGGATAACTGCGGATTTCAATATCATCTGGACATGTAAGTTTTACGGAGTAGTCTGTGTGTTTTAGTTGAGGACTCAAACTTTGAATTATACCATCAAGGTACTCAAGTAAGTTAAACTGTCTAAGTTCTTCAGTAGATTGGTCAACAGCAATTTGCTTAAACTTATTTACAAGACCAGCTGCATTTTTTAAATTGGTTAATACAAGTTTGGTTGTATCTTCAAGACCGTTTAAAAATTCAGTTAGGTTCTTACGGGTTAAGTTTTGGTCATCCATGTTTTTCTTGATATCTAAACATTCTTTTTCAAGGTATGAAATTGTAGTAATACCAATCCCAAGAGGGGTGTTGATCTCATGTGAAACACCGGCGACCAGTCGACCAAGGGCAGCAAGTTTTTCTGATTCTATGAGTTGGTTTTGAGTGTCTCGCAAATTAATTAAAGAGTCTTCTAATAATAAGTTGGAGTCTTCCAGTTGAGACTGCTTCATTTGAAGTTTATACATTGATAACTCAAGTTCTCTATTGGTTTCATTAAGCAAGTAGGCACGTCGTTCTACCTTTGCTTCGAGTTTTTCGTTGAGTTCTGCTAACTTTTGTTCAGCAAGTTTTAAATCTGTAATGTCGATTGTGACACCTAACATACCCCATTCTTTAGATTTCCAGATGAAATACGGAATTTTCTTAAGTCGCATGGTGTGTGGTGTACCATCAGCATCAAACATTTGAATTTCTTCAATCATGACTGGTTCGTGGCTTTCAAATACCTCCTGTTCACCAATGAGAAACTGGTCAAGGAAATCAGTTGGATAATTGCTAAATAAAGTCGCATCATCCTGTCCGATGACAGCCAGTTCAGTGAAACCGTAGAAGTTTAAAAAGGATTCGTTAACCAGGACATATTTGCCGTTTTTCTCTTTAGCAAATATATGATAAGGCACCAGGTTTATGAGGTTACTAAGTTCCCTTTGAGTCATTTCGAGCTCTCTATTCATGGACGTGATTTGTTGGTTTTTAGTTAAAAGTTCTTCTTGTATACTCATTCTAAGATTAAGTTCAGTTTGTAGTTTTTCCGTTTGTAAGGCGACTTGACGTCTGAGGAGTCTGTTCCATAAGAAAAAAGCTCCCAAAATGAGTAGAACAACTAAAATACTTACAAGACCAGCAAAAATCAACTGATTGCTGATGTTGTTTTCCAGTCTATATGAAATCCAAGACGTTCGAATACGGTTTTTTTCCTCTTCAGGCATAGACTGAATGGCTTTGTTCATTATACTGACTAAGAGTGTATAATCATCGCGAGCTGCGAATGTCATTTTGTAAGAAAAAGCTACATTACCAGCTGACCTCAAATTAGTTATACCAAACTCAGTGGTGTAAAAACTGCCTTGACCTACATCAACTACCAGTGCATCTAAGGTTCCGAAGGACAGCTTTTTAAGCGCTTCTTCAATGGAGTCAAATTTTAT
>Ga0070724_10000528_pt1 | contig 26811 bp, 21 predicted proteins | sample tdDd001_FD_67278 | JGI IMG/M metagenome (GOLD analysis project Ga0070724, IMG submission 67278) | Marine sediment microbial communities from the Atlantic coast under amendment with organic carbon and nitrate - tdDd00.1 | ecosystem: Environmental > Aquatic > Marine > Coastal > Sediment | place... | reverse complement strand
GCATAGCGCAGTAAAAAGTTTGTATTTTTATATACAGGATAAGTGGCGTTGAAATTAAACTCATCGCCGTAGTCTATTGAACCTACGTCCGATTCAAACTGGTGCCATACGCCTAATAGTTTGAGCTTACCAATACTGCCGGACGCCTTGATGTAGAGATCGTTAATCCCCTGTCCAGGCGTAACAAGAAACTTATCAGCGAACCCCTGAAACTTATGCAGAGTCGCCAGAGGCGTTGTGAATCCTTTGCCGTTATCGCTACCAAGTGACTCGTAACCTATTCCAACGTTGACCGCTGATAATTTAGTGCTTAACTCCAATGCCAGGTAATCAGTGGAAAAGTCTGTTGGATTGTCACCGGTTTCATTTTGACGTGCATAAGCCGCGTGAATGTTGACAGCAGACACCTTGCCATCATAACTCACCCCGAGTGTGCGGGTTGCGATTGCATTGGCTGTATCAAAGTCTAGTTCATAGGCAAAGCCCGCTACTTTGTGATCAGCATTGATTTTATAAGTGACATTCAACAGATGTATGTTGCCACCTAAATCAGAATTGGGGCTATCTGTACCAAAAATCCGATTGACGTTGTGTATGTAGCTGTAGTCAACATTCAGGCCAGACTGATTATCATATCTTAGACGATAGCCATCGTAGGTCTGTTCATTTTGACGCCAACCAACGCCACCCACGAATCTTTCATCATTGTGATTGATACGCTGACGACCCGCAGTAAAATGCAATGACTCAGTTTTGAAACCGACATAGGCTTGGTTGAAATCGGATCCAATCGGGTCTGCAACCACAGGATAGTTGGTATTGCCATTGACTGTACTATTGAAGTTTTCGTTGCCCAAAGCGGTTACGTTATCGAACTCTATTTGCGTATAGAAGCCCCCAAAATCTGCACTTTTATAACCAAGACGGGTAAGCAACGTTGATGCATTCGCATCTTTGTCAACGTTATCCTGGTCTACTCGCTCGTATCGATAACGCAGTTTAACATTTGCGTCACCGTCAGTGATCGCTTGTTGGAAATCAGCGAATCCGGTTGCAACAGATACGTTTGGCATTAATAAACCCGCTGCACATATGCTAGCGATAGCCGTTGCTAATCGTGTTTTCATAGTATTCTCCTCACTAAATGCTGCGATGAATACTACGCCTTAGAAAATATAAAACCATTAAAAATCATGCAGATACCTACACTTACCCCTTGCTTGAAAATTGTGGTACTCCGACTACCTATTTTGGGGAATTGCTGGTTTATGGCTTGAGTGGTAAAAAGAAATGCAACTAAAGTTGTGGGATACACGATGAAAAAAGAGCTCACCACAAAGCAAGCAATGCGATACAGCCGCCACATTCTGCTATCGGATTTCGATCTGGATAAACAGGAAACGTTGGTTAATTGCAGCGTGTTAGTGATTGGCGTTGGCGGACTCGGTTGTGCTGCAAGCCAATACCTCACTGCAAGTGGAGTTGGTCACCTCACGCTAGTCGATGACGATACAGTTGAGTTAACTAATTTGCAGAGACAAGTATTGCATACTGAGAAATCTGTGGGCGCAAATAAAGTTGACTCAGCACAACAGGCACTTAAGCAAATCAATAGTGAAGTCAAGATAACAACACACTGTTCACGCCCAACGGAAAAGCAACTGGAGGAGCTCATTGCCAAACAAGATGTCGTGCTGGATTGTACGGACAATCTGGAAAGTCGAAACAGGATAAACCAAATATGCTACCGACGATCTATTCCCTTAGTATCGGGGGCTGCTATCCGAATGGAAGGCCAGATACTGTGTATTGACCCACGCCAACAAAGTGCATGCTATGCGTGCGTGAGCCACTTTTTTGGTGAACAAAATCTGTCTTGCGTTGAATCGGGTGTCATGTCACCACTTGTTGGAATTATCGGTTCAATGCAGGCGCTTGAAGCCATAAAGCTAGTCACACATTATGGTAGGCCACTTTGCAACCGACTACACCTGTATGACGCTATGCAAGCCACCTGGAGTGAGTTTAAGGTGCCGAGACAGCAAGATTGTCAAATTTGTGGGGAAAAACTCTAACTATAGTGCGGCCTGCACAATTTCATAGTACTTTGTGAGAGCACTGACCAATACGCTCGGAAATGCACTTGTATCCAATTCATCAAGAAAATTCTTAATCTGTAAACCTAACTCAGTGTTGCCAGTTACCAGCAGTTTGCGTTGAAAAAAAAGGGTGTCGGGATCCTGTTCTCTTACAGCAATACTGACTAAACTATCGATATCGCAACTAAAAGTAACGTCAGGTTCTTGTTCGATCTGTGTTTTTACTACAATTGACTGCTTTCTGAGTCCAGAATGTTGGACTTCTCGGACAGTAATAAAAAACTGGTATGGAATGTTGCTAATAATTATTGCTAACCAATGCCCTTCAAGAAAATGAAGTGATTCATCAGCTACTTGCTCCGCTAACAAATTTGACAATGTTGCCTGCGCCACCCATGACTGAAACGAAGATGGCAATCTACTAAATGCCTTTGTTATGTCTTTCGGTAATACTATTAATTGATGTTGCAGTCTTTTTTTCACAATGCGAATTAAAGGATTACTGCATGTCTGTGAGTTTAACTTGTGCCACAACGTATCGAAAGGTGTGGTCTTATTCATAGGCAATACCCCATAAGATTGAGTCTCGGTATTTGAGCTTCATTCGTTAACTATCCAGCAACAGCTCGATCCCAGGCTTCTTTCGCACCTTGCTTGCCATTTTTCATTTGTATGAATAAATTCAGCATACTTATCTCTCGACTGAGTTTGTCTGAATTAGGATCTACCGGTATTTCCAATAGTGTTATCCCACAATTTGATTCAACCGCGCTTTGTAAGTGAGTCCTCAATTCTCCTATTGTTCTGCACTGCAACCCTTTGCCGCCATAAGCTTTAACCAGTGTGAGCACATCAAATCCAGGGGTTGAACAATGGTACATTGTGCTTTCGCCACTTTTGCCAAGGTGGAAGATGTTGTTTCGCATATAAAGGATAACAACCGCAAGATGCTCTCGTTGAAAATGAATCAACTCATTTGATTGAAAATGAAAGCCACCATCACCGGTAATAACAACCGCAATATCGGACGAGTTAGAAGATTTCAAGGTCTTAGCCACAGCACGTGCATAGGGCAGACTGCTACCCATAGCACCATACCATGGATTAGTTAGCCAAGGCCGACAATGACTTGACCGCTTAGTCTCTAAACTGTAAGAAGCAAAATACGAATTACCAATTTCTGGCAGATAAATTAACGAAGCAGATAGCTGACTTTGCACATCATTGAGGGCATCTGCAAGATTATGGAAGTCGACGCTGTCATTATCGTCTAAAACCGGACGACGCTTTTCTTCCAGCAAAGTTTGAAAAACAGGGATATCGCTCACCAGTAATTGTTCAAAGACATGTAGCAAACCTTGTTGATTTTGAACGGTCCCTTTTACCATGGTTTTATTTTCAAATGATTGAATAACATGCGTGCCTGAACAAAAAGCATTATTCGTATCTTGACTCTGGATACTGGTATCGACTTCCAAGATGTAATCAACTTTCTGTTCAATGTAGTATCGCACGTGGTCAGGACTAAAGACGCCGTTATAGCTTCCTACGGACAGCGGATCAGACTCATCTAAAACACCTTTTGCCAGCCAGCTAGTTGCATAAGGAATATTGAATTTGTTCACAAAATTGCGCAGTTGCTCACATAATCTTGTGTTCAACTTGACATTCTCGCCAACGAACAGAAGTGGATGGCTTGACTGATTCAATTTTTCAACAATGTGTTCAGCGATATGCTGCGCACCATCTAACACATAGGTCTCATGATTTACGTCGCCAGGTGTTTGTGGCAGCTTTAATGCCTGGGTGGGTTCAAAGACTAAATCACGGGGTATCTCAATGAAAACAGGCTGTTTATTGGCATAGGCGTGAGCAACCAATTGAAAAAAACGTTCAGCCGCCATATTAGGCTGACCTTTCGATCTTGCGCCTTGCAATCTTTCGGCTCTCATACCTAATGCACGAAATGACTTCAAGGCACAATCATATTTCATCATCCATTCAGAGCTGGAGGCCACACTATGATGCAGCAGCGTGTCAGAAATTTCTTGCTCACCGGGTGCTCCGGAAATAAATACCACTGGCAGCTTCTCGGCCACTGCAAGGGCTGCTGGACTGGAACAAGGTAAACTACCCACGGTGAATGTTGTCAGCGTTGCACCTAATCCCGAAATTTGAGCTTGCGCACAAGCAGCATAGCCGGCGTGCATTTCGTTACTAGAAGGCGCAGTTTCAAGTTTTCCTTCAAAAGCGCTTATAATATTATCTGCAAAATCACCTCCTACCCCGAACACTGTCTTACATCCAAACAGCGTCAGGATGTCAGCCATGGCTTCACCAAGTAGAGGAAGACTATTAGCATATTCTGTACCCAGATTTTGCGCGCAGTGCGCACGCATATTCGCACCCACCATAACTTGCTCCTGACCATAAGACCTATTCAAATCAACCGATTGATTATGTGCCTATGAGTGGCGTTTAACAAAAGCTCTTTGTTGGTACTCACAAAGAACAACATCTACCTATTTGTTTCAATTGGCAAATGACACTGGTTTTTTAAAAATAGCGTTGGTTTTGTTTATGTAAGTTGAAGGCGCTATGGAATTACTATGCCCTGCGGGTAACCTCTCTTCTTTTAAAATGGCGATCGATAATGGCGCAGATGCGGTCTACGTGGGTTTAAAGAATGATACGAATGCCAGGCACTTTGCGGGTCTTAATTTTACTGAAGAAAGACTGGAAGAAGCCGTCTCTTACGCACACGACAGATCAAAAAAGATACATATCGCTATTAATACCTATGCGCATGCTGAACAATGGGATAAGTGGAAATTCGCTGTCGATGCCGCCGCAGCGCTCAATATTGATGCCCTGATAGTTGCCGACATGTCAGTACTTAGTTATGCAGCTGAGCGTTACCCAGATTTAGAGTTGCATTTATCCGTACAGGCATCTGCAACCAATGCAGGTGCTATCGAATACTACCAAGAGTGCTTCAACGTGAAGCGAATCGTCCTCCCGCGCGTGCTATCAATTCATCAGGTAAAGCAGTTAGCGAGAAGTACCAATATTGAACTGGAGGTCTTTGCATTTGGTAGTCTATGCATCATGGCCGAAGGACGCTGCCACCTTTCTTCGTATCTAACCGGTGAGTCACCCAATATGAATGGTGTGTGTTCACCAGCAAGTCATGTTCAGTGGCAGGAGTCGGATGGTCGTTTAACATCCAGATTGAACAATGTCTTAATTGATTCCTATCAACCACATGAGCAAGCAGGTTATCCAACTCTCTGCAAGGGGCGTTTTCAGGTAGATAGCAATACTAAAGCGTTTCATGCACTGGAAGAACCTACTAGCCTAAATACGCTGAGTCTGCTACCTGAATTGTTTAAAATTGGCGTGACCGCCTTAAAAATTGAAGGTAGGCAACGAAGTAGTGCCTACGTAAAACAGGTAACTAGAGTTTGGCGCGATGCTATTGACCACTGCAGTAGCAACATGCATGTAAACGATCTTCATGATTGGGAAAAACGTCTGGAATCCTTATCGGAGGGAAGCTGCACTACTTTAGGTGCCTACCACAAGTCGTGGCAATAGCAACCATGCCAATCCTTTTGATTATTTGATTTTGTAGGAAAACCATATGCAATACTCTCTCGGCCCAATTCTCTACTTTTGGCCTAAAGCACAGGTTGAGCAATTTTATGACAAAGCCGCTCAGAGTGAAGCCCAAATTATCTATTTGGGAGAGACCGTTTGTTCGAAGCGGCGTCAATTAAAGATGGTTGATTACATCGCTATTGCGAAGGCGCTTGCCGATAAAGGTAAGGAGGTCATACTCTCAACTATGACCTTGTTGGAAGCACCTTCGGAATTGGCTCAGGTGCGTAAATATTGTGAAAACGGTGAATTCCTCGTTGAAGCCAACGACATGGCCGCCGTAAATTATTTACGAAAATTAAAGGTGCCGTTTATCGCAGGCCCAGCGCTCAACATATATAACCACAAAACACTGGATATATTGTTAAAGCAGGGAATGAAACGCTGGTGCATGCCCGTCGAACTCTCGAAGGATAAGCTCTCCGAAATCCTTTCAAAATGTGATGCCATAGGTATTAAAGATAGGTTTGAAGTTGAAGTATTCAGCTATGGTCATTTACCACTGGCATATTCTGCTCGTTGCTTTACTGCTCGCTCGGAAAACCTTGCAAAAGACGATTGTGAGCTGTGCTGCCTGAATTACCCGCGTGGTCGCGTTGCATTGAGTCAGGAAGGGCAAACACTTTTCGTACTGAACGGTATTCAGACGATGTCAGGGTATCGTTATAATTTAATCAATGATCTTAAGACAATGGAAGGGTTAGTGGATATTGTTCGAATCAGTCCTGAGGCTGGCAGTACATTTGAAGTTTTGACAAATTTTGTGCATGCCAATTCGATATCTCTTTCCGCAGATGAAACTAACGGTTACTGGCATCAGATTGCAGGATTAACGCCTTTAGGTGCAAATCAAACGCACTCTCGCGTTATGTCCTGAGTGATATGATGAGTGTGCACTACCCATGGCGAGCTTTTTTATATCAATTCAGGTTACCTAGCGCAGTGGATTAGTATTGGTACTCAATCAATTTAACTGCCCGCAGGGACTGCGACGTCTGGGACGCAACGGTAATGTAAATTGAGCTTCAGCTCCACGATGAGTGGAAATAGTGTAACTTTTATAGCATGACTGAGGTAGTAAAATGGCGCGTCCACATTTTGACTGGCAAGACCCGTTTCAATTCTCCCAACTGTTAACCGAAGAAGAGCAGCTGAACCGTGAAATTATGAATGAGCTGGGCGAACTGGGCTTGCTTGGCGCGACCTTACCGGAAAAATATGGCTGCTCAGCCGCTAACTACGTCAGCTATGGCCTGGTCGCGCGCGAAGTGGAGCGGGTGGACAGCGGTTATCGCAGCGCCATGAGTGTGCAATCCTCGCTGGTGATGCATCCGATCCATGAATACGGTACCGAAGCACAGCGCATGAAATACCTGCCCAGGCTGGCGACCGGTGAGTGGGTAGGCTGCTTTGGTTTAACCGAACCGGATGCCGGCTCAGATCCGGCCAGTATGCGCACTAGCGCCAAACTGATTGACGGCGGTTATTTGCTCAACGGCAGCAAGACGTGGATCACCAATAGCCCGATCGCCGATGTGTTTGTGGTATGGGCTAAGCTGGACGGTGAAATTCGCGGTTTTGTGCTGGAAAAAGGCATGGTCGGTTTGTCGGCACCAAAAATTGAAGGCAAGTTCTCACTGCGCGCCTCCATTACCGGTGAAATTGTGATGGATAATGTCGCCGTGCCGGAAGACGCTTTGCTACCCAATGTCAGTGGCCTGAAAGGCCCCTTTGGCTGCCTGAATAAAGCCCGTTACGGCATTGCCTGGGGGGCTCTGGGTGCGGCGGAATTCTGCTGGCATGCGGCGCGGCAATATACGCTGGATCGGATACAGTTTGGTCGGCCGCTAGCGCAAACCCAATTAGTACAAAAGAAACTGGCCGATATGCAAACCGAGATTAGCATTGGCTTACTGGCCTGCTTACAGGCTGGCCGCTTAATGGATGCTGGTTTGCTGCCACCCGAAACCATTTCGCTGATTAAACGTAATTCCTGTGGTAAGGCATTGGAGATTGCCCGCATCGCCCGCGATATGCACGGCGGTAATGGTATTGCCGATGAATACCATGTTATTCGCCATGTGATGAACCTCGAAGCGGTGAATACCTACGAAGGTACCCATGATGTGCATGCGTTGATCCTGGGCCGTGCCCAGACCTGCTTGCAAGCCTTTAGCTAAGCCGGAGGCCAGCATGACCGAAGCCTTGCCCCCCTGGTTGCAAGGGTTTTTGGCGCGCATCGAACAAGGCGCCTTACCGACACCACACTGGCCGGACAGCCTTAGCGATAGCAATTTATACCGGTTGTGGCACAGTCAGCTTTGTAGCTGGCTGCTGATGGTAGTGATTTAGCCGAAACACTGCGCGTCGCCAAGGCAGCTGCGCACTATGTCCGCAGCAAACGCGCACCGGCAGTCGTGACATCTTATCGCAGGCTGCGCTGTTACAAAGTGTGCAGCAGTTGGCGGCGCAAATTGTCCGCGTTCCTGTCTTACCCAGTATAAGACCCAAACTGACCAGCATAACCTAGGCAAAGGCCAGCATTTAGCCAAGCTGTTAAACTGGGCGCTGCACGATCTCTTTGCGCAATATCTACAAACCCTGATATTGGGCGAGGATGTCGGTAAAAAAAACGGCGTTTATGGCGTATCGCAGCATTTGGTCTATGCTTTTGGCGCCAACAGAGTGATTAATATACCTTGCTCGATGAGCAAAGTATTCTCGGTCTGGCGCAGCAGGTAGTATCTCCCTTTGCGCTCAGTATGGGACTGTTACAGCAGCGAAGTTCAGTGGTATAAATAAAAATGAGCTGCCAAAGGATTTGGCAGCTCAATGCTAGGAGTTCAATTTCTGAGGTCTACATAAACAAGTTCGAGTATTACTGACAGCTTCCGCAACAGTACTGTTCGCCGTGTCCCGGTTTAGTTGGTTCAACAAATAAAATTTCGTTTTCCAGTAGAATATGTTGCATTAAATCTTCTTTTAACTCTTTTAAACCTAAATACAGTGCTGACCAAGTGTTACAAGCGCCAAGAGGAAGCTGTTGCTCGAAACTTAGCTCATCCAGTTTTTTAATGGCATCACCATGTTCTTGATGTTCTTCCAGCATTACGCTGATAGGGCCATAGGGATATATGCCTTGTCTTAACATCGGGAATAGAATTTGCTCTTCTTTTAACATATGGCTTTCCAGCTCTTGCTGCATATCATGTAAATGAGCCGCTAAACCGTGTGGGCAATCTGGGCTATCGCCATGCACAGTTTCAACCCGCTTAGCTAAGCGTAGAAGCTCGGGCAGTTGCTGACGATGCTTCTGGTGAAAATTCACTAAAATATAATCAATTAGCTTAGGTGTTGGTTCAGCGTGCCAATTAATAGCGGGATCTTTTTGGTGTTGTAAATTCTCTAAAGCCTGTAACACTTCTTGTTGGTTTAAGCCGCGTTTGGCGATAGCCTCACCAAGACTTTGTTGCCCGCCACAGCAAAAGTCCAGTTTAAACTGATGAAAGACGGCGGTTGCACCAGCGATACGCGTAGCGAGTTGACCCAGGGGTTGCGTGAGTAACATAGTAATTCTCCAATAAACAAAGACTCATTCTCGTGAGTGCATGGACAATGCCAGAACTACCACCTTTGATTTATATCGGATTTTTACAACGAATGGTAAATTGTACCTTAATGATTCAGGGTAAATATTACCCTAAAGGTATAAATCACCATGCTTGATGCCAGTTTGTTTGCCGATTTAGTGACGGAATTGCCCGCTGCAGTGCGCTTGCAACGTTTAGTAACTACCCTGCGTAGTCATTTTGCCTGTGGTGCCGTGGCATTATTGCAGTTGCAGCATGCGCAGCTAAAACCCATTGCCGTTCATGGATTGTTAAGAGAAACGTTAGGACGGCGTTTCGACATTAGCCAGCATCCACGTTTGGCCGCAATTTTGGCAAGTCGGCAACCGGTGCGTTTTCCACCGGGAAGCGACTTACCTGATCCTTATGATGGCTTATTGGCAGAACAACCCGGTGAGGCTTTACCCGTGCATGATTGCTTGGGTATGGCGTTATACGTTGACGGACAATGCTGGGGAGCTATAACACTTGATGCACTTTCCCCTTCCTGTTTCGATGCTTTGGCGATTTCACAGATCCAACAATTAAGTTTACTAATTGAGGCTACCATTCGGCTCACTGAATTGGAAAGAATAAACCGGGCATTGCGGCAACGTGAACCTGAATCTGTTACTAATCAACTCGCTGATGGTTCTGGGCAGTTTGAAATTATTGGTCAAAGTGCCACTTTACTTAGAGTGCTACAAGAGCTGGATGTGGTTGCAGCGTCCGATTTACCGGTTTTACTATTAGGAGAAACAGGGGTAGGTAAGGAGTTATTTGCCCGGCGTTTACATCGTATGTCTACACGCTGTGCCAAACCAATGGTTTATGTCAATTGCGCGGCTTTACCAGAATCTCTGGCTGAAAGTGAGTTATTCGGGCATTGCAAAGGCGCTTTTTCTGGTGCTTTGAGCGAACGTGCTGGCCGATTTGATGCCGCGGATGGTGGAACCTTGTTTTTGGATGAGGTGGGTGAATTACCGCTGTCGGTGCAAGCTAAACTCTTACGGGTGTTACAGAATGGTGAAATCCAACGCTTGGGATCAGATCATCTGAGGCGGGTGAACGTGCGGTTAGTGGCAGCAACGAATCGGGATTTACAACAGCAGGTCAAACTGGGTGAGTTTAGAGCAGATCTGTATCATCGTTTATCGGTCTATCCCATTATGGTTCCGCCATTACGAGAGCGAACTGAAGACCTGTCCTTGTTAGCTGGGCACTTTTTAGAGCTAAATCGCAGTCGACTGGGGCTGCGTAGTATTCGCTTATCTTCTGCAGCAGAAATCATGTTGTTGCACTATGGTTGGCCAGGAAATGTGCGGGAGTTAGAGCATGTATTAAGCCGTGCTGCTATAAAAGCGTTAAGTTTAGGTGCTCAAAGAACGGATATTGTCACCTTGCTACCTGAATTATTAGATTTACCCAGTGAAATGCGTCAATCACTCCCTGATGCCAGCAAGCAGAATAAACCCGTATACAATTTTAAGTTGGCGACACAACAATGGCAAAAGCAGTTTATTGAGCAAGCGTTAGCGCAACACGCTAATTGTTGGGCTAAAGCCGCCAGAGCCTTAGAACTGGACGCTAGTAATTTACATAAGCTTGCGCAACGTTTAGGTATTAAGTAGCCTAATGCCTGAAACCAATGGATTACATACTTTTAAAACAAATACACATCATGTTGGCCGTGACCACACTTATAAACTTTGTTATTCGCGGCTATTGGAAGATAATTGATTCAAGCCTGCTACATAGTAAATGGGTGAAAACCATTCCCCATGTTATTGATACGCTTTTACTTAGTCCGCTGTTGCCCTGATGATAATGACAGGCTTCTATCCATGGATTTTGGACTGGGTAGCCGCAAAAATACTGTTACTCCTGTTGTATATTGTGCTTGGGACGATTGCATTAAAGCGCGGTAAAACAAAAGCACAGCGCATTGCCGCATTTATCGCCGCACTAATATGCATTGGTCTGATTTTTAAATCCGCTCTCAGCAAATTTATTCTTTAAGCACAGTTACCCTGGCCTGCCGTCGACCCTGGGTGCCGACAGTACAGGCAAGTATTTAAAGAAAAACAAACCGAATGCTAAACACCACAGGCAACCCGCCAATACCCAAAATTGAATTGTCCACTGCGGCCATATCGCTAATGCAATAGACCGCACTATTGCACTGATCACAATGGCAAAAAAAGCGACACTCATTAGCTTTCCAACTTGTAACATCCTGCCGGTATGCCCAAGTGATACGCGAGACATCATGGCTAAAATCATTCCGCCGATAGCACCAACGGTTAAGCTGTGGATTGCGGTACTTAAAGTAATATTAGCACCAAAGAAATGCAGGCTTAGCAAGCCTAACCCAATTGGAATGAACAGCATAGTAAAATGCAAAGACCACACGAGTGGCACAGTGAGCGTGACCCAGATGCGCCACCGCCACTGGCGTATGGCGTGAAGCAAGGCGGCTGTCAGGCATGCAATGCTCGTCAACATGTTAAAATCACCCACATCTTTGAGCAGCAGTAAAACCAACACAACTACCAGGCTAGCCAGGGCTGATATTTCCAACCACTTAATAGGTAACACTTTGGTCGTTTTAGTGCCGTTTGCGGTAAACATCGGAATGACTCTGCCGCCTAAGAAAGCAACCAGAAAGGTGACTAACAGTGTCATACCGTGCACACCGCGTGCCTGCCAGGCTGAATCAAAGCCTAAGCTGGGTAGATAGGTAAAAAGGTTCATAACCGACATTAGTACTAATACAGGAATAAAAATCAGGTTTCTATACTGGCGAATCCTGATAACCCGTTGGCCAACAAAAAATGCCGTTAACGGTAAAAATACCAAATCGGTAATCATCGCCAATGGCAACATTGACGCTGTGCCAAACAAAATCAACAGCCGTGCCAGTCCCCACAGGCAGACCAAAAACAGAAGTTGCCCTCCTTTGATACTTGGAATGTTCGTCCAGGTTTGAACAGCGGTGAGTAAAAAACCAGCGATTATCGCTGCCGTGAAGCCAAACAACATTTCATGACTATGCCACCAAAGCATGCCATTAAGTGGCTCAACTGAAACAACGCCCTTTAAAGTCAGCAGCCACAACGCTATGGATAAGGTTGCAAACAGACTACCGAACAAGAAAAACGGCCGAAACCCTAAACGTAGCAATGGTGTAATTTTTTGCTCTTGTTGATTATCCACGATGTTTAGCATGCCAATTAATCCTGTTCGAGAAAATTATGTTGTTGCGCCTCTAACACTCGGTTTTTATATCGTTCGCGTTTTATTGCTAAGTGCATTAGCAGCATGCAAACTGCTAACACACCATAGAGGAGCATAAAACACGCACTGTAGACGCCAGCGATGTCGACTGCGATACCAAACAGAATTGGGAGTGTGCAACCGCCCAATGCGCCAAGCATGGCGACCATGCCACCGACACTACCCATTTGTTCCGGATAGTAGTCGTTAATGATTTTATATACGCTTGCACGTCCAAAGCCTTGTGCCAATCCAATCAACAAGAGCAAAACAGTAAAAACCCAAACATTCAGTTCAATGTAAAGTTTAACATCTCTGTCTACGCCATGGATTGTCATTGTAGTTGGTGGATAGCTTAAAAAGAAAAGACACACTAAACAGATCCAGAACACTCCCCAGTTGACATTTCGCGCACCAAATCGGTCGGCAAACCATCCGCCGGCTGCACGCGCCATGCTTGAGCTGAGCACGAACAGTAAAGTAAGAGCCATGGCTTGGTTGAATGGCAAGGCGTAAGCATTCACATAGTACTGAGGTAGCCACAACAACAACGCTAAAAAGCTGCCAAAAACAAAGTAATAGTACAGACCAAATCGCCAGACCCGTGCATGAGCCAAAGGCTTAACAAAAAACGCCAACGGCCTTTGTTTATTCTGCTGTTTGAATTTCGGTGGTGATGGGGCGGCTAACCAGAACGCAAAACAAGTAATCAAAACCATGGCACTATAGGTAGGCCCTATAGTATTCCAACTCCAAACATCTCGAATATAAGGCACAATAATTAGACTAAGTGCAGCCCCAGCATTACCTGCACCGAATACTCCCATTGCTGTGCCTTGCTCTTTGCTGTCAAACCAATCTGTGAGATAGCGAATGCCGATGCTAAAAGAAACACCGGATACCCCTATCAGTAGCCCAACAGTCACGTAGCCAAAAAAACTATCAATATTGGGTAACAAAACCAACGGTGGCACGGTAATCAGCATCTGCAGGATCAGCATCATCTTTGGCGAGTATCGCTCACACAAAATACCCGCGGGCAACCGCAAAAATGCGCCCGTGATGATTGGAGCGGAAAGCAGGATACCAACCTGAGTACTGGATAAATTAAGCACTTGTTTCAGTTCAACGCTCATGACTGCATAAAGCGTCCAAACTGCGAAGTTGATAGCAAACACGATCGTTGCCAATACTAAGGCTCGCGTTGCCTGCCTGGAGTGTGAAGCCGTCAAAAACCTACCCGATAAAAACAAAAATCAGTGTTCAATATAGCGTTCACAAGTCGACAACTCTAGAAACTGATGCGTTTGCACAAGTATCGTCTAAACGACTAATTACCTATAAATAGGTAGATTTAAAAAGCAATTAAACCACTGTTTTCAATAGGGAAGCTGCGTTTGGGTGCGAAATTTGTACAAGCAACTTTTGAAAGTTTACCTACCTACAAAAACTTCAAACTTACCGCCTAGATGCAATAGGAATAAAAGCGCCTTCGTTTACGCTTGTGATAAGGACAAACGGGTTGTAACTGGCCAAGTGACCGGGAAAGGTGCGAAAAATTGCTACCATAAGCATCACCGAATACCACCAAATGGGTATCCGTAAGCAATTGTAATTACTGGCTATTTTTTATTGATTCAAGTCAAAGACCACGAGCCCAGAGAGCTAATAATTAGTCACAGATAACAAATCCATGTGGAGATTCCCATGACAACTGAAAAATTCAATATTTTTAAATTTACTGGCAAAATGAAAATACTCCATCTGTCTTGGATGGCGTTCTTTATTAGCTTTCTAGTTTGGTTCAACTTTGCACCGCTGCTTCAGGCGGTGAAAGAAACGTTGGGACTGACAACTGACCAGGTTAAGACGTTACTCATTTTGAACGTAGCGCTAACTATCCCGGCCCGAGTGATTATCGGTATGCTGACAGACAAATACGGGCCAAGGCTAGTCTACTCAGCTTTGTTGGCTGTTTGTTCTATACCCTGTTTCATGTTTGCTTTCGCAGATAGCTTCGTGCAGGCAGCAATTGCCCGTTTCCTACTCGGTTTCATCGGTGCTGGTTTCGTCATTGGTATCAGAATGGTGTCTGAATGGTTTCCTCACAATGAGCTGGGCACTGCAGAAGGGATCTATGGTGGTTGGGGTAACTTTGGTTCGGCCGCGGCCGCATTTACCTTGCCCACCATAGCGGTTTTATTCGGCGGTGAAGATGGATGGCGTTATGCAATTGGCCTAACGGGTGTCATCAGCTTGTTTTTTGCTTTCGTTTATTACGCCAACGTGACCAATACGCCAAAAGGTTCAACTTACTTTAAACCCAAAAATTTAGGCGCGATGGAAGTAACATCCAAAGGTGACTTCTTCTTACTTCTGCTAATGAAATTGCCAATGTATGCAGCGATTGCCCTGCTAGCCTGGAAGCTTTCTCCAAGCGGTGTGGATATTCTCAGCCAAACCATTGTGAATTCGATTTATGTTGGACTGTTTGTATTGTATTTACTTGAAGTATACAAAGTCTGGCAAGTCAACAAAGAGATCTTCAGCAAAGAAGTACCAGAGCTACATCGCTATAATTTCAAACAAGTCGCTGTACTGGATATTCTTTACTTTACCAACTTCGGTTCAGAGTTGGCGGTTGTTTCAATGTTGCCACTTTTCTTCGCCGAAACATTCAGCCTCGATCCAGTTTTAGCTGGTCTGGTTGCTGGTGCCTATGCCTTTATGAATCTGATGTCTCGCCCTGCAGGCGGTTGGATATCTGACAAATTTGGTCGTAAATCTACGTTAATGATATTAACCGCAGGATTGGCAGCCGGGTATGCATTAATGGGTATGGTCGATGGCACATGGCCATTATGGTTAGCAGTTGTCATTGCAATGGGATGTTCGTTCTTTGTGCAATCTGGTGAGGGTGCAGTGTTTGCAGTAGTTCCGCTGATTAAGCGCAGAATGACTGGCCAAATTGCCGGTATGACAGGTGCGTATGGTAATGTCGGCGCAGTGACATTCTTAACCGTTCTTTCGTTTGTCGACTACAGTACATTTTTCTACGTCATTGCAGCGACTGCTCTAGTTGGTCTGTTCACCCTCATTTTTATGGATGAACCGCGCGGCCAAATCGCTGAAGTTGCTGAAGATGGCACTGTTCACATGATCGATGTAAGTTAGTAGCAACTCGTCAGTTAAAGGCATCTCTAAAACAGCGATGCCTTTTACACTAACCTAGACTATTTCAATGCAATCAGAGCACACTGAAAAAGACGACATCATGAACGACGCAACGCTTGTTGTGGCTACAGGTTGCACTTCGATTGCAGGCGTTAAGGCTGTCAACGAGGATGCTGTAGCCGTGCATACTCCGACAGACCGACACGCCATGACTTCGAAAGGCACAGTCGTTGTAATAGCTGATGGTGTCAGCAGTGCTGAAGCGGGCAGAGAGGCAAGTGACTACGCGGTAAAGCACTTTATCGAAGAGTATTTTCGTACACCTGACACTTGGTCAGCGAAACAAGCCGGGCAAAAAACACTGACTACGATTAATCTGAACCTATTCAAGCAAAGTCACGAGTTCACCCACCAGGAAAAAGGCTATCTATGCACGTTTAGCGGTCTTGTGCTCAAATCGAGAACCGCCCACTTTTTCCACGCCGGCGATTCTCGGATTTATCGTTTTCGAGATGGTGCAATTACACAATTGACGCGAGATCATTCAATCAACATAGGCGGGGGAAAAAACATTCTCGCTCGAGCCGTGGGTATGGATAACATCTTACAAGTGGATTACGGGAAGTCGGTACTAGAAGAGGGAGATGTATTTCTTCTTACAACAGACGGTGTCCACGATTTTATCGATGAGGAGAAACTGACCAAGCTCCTGAGTGACGAACGTAAACCTCAACAGCAGTGCGAGCGCATAATTGCTGAGGCTAAAATGGCCAACAGCGACGACAATATCAGCTGTGCGATTGCCAAAGTCGAAAAATTGCCCGCTGAAAGTCGTGATGATTTTAATACCAAATTAACTCGTCTGCCGTTCCCCCCCGATCTTGAACCCGGAATGAAACTGGATGGTTACCGAATTGATCAGGCTTTGTTTGCCAGCAGTCGCAGCCAGGTTTATCTAGTCACTGACTTGGAAACTGATGAGCAAATGGTAATGAAAACACCATCTCTCAACTTTCAGGATGACGTGCACTACATTGACCGCTTTATTCAGGAAGAGTGGATAGGTAAACGAATCAATAGTGAGTACGTGGTCAAGATCATAACCCAAAATCGACCACGAACCTGTTTGTACTACCTAATGGAGTATGTACCAGGTATTTCACTCGATAAATGGATGATCGACCATCCGTTACCCTCTCCAAAGATGGCAATCACATTGGTAAAACAAATCGCTGCTGCGCTTACAGCTTTTCACAATACAGAAACGATTCATCAGGATCTCAAACCCGCCAACATCATTGTTGATGATGCAATGAAAATTAAAGTGATTGATTTTGGTTCTGTATTTGTTGCAGGAATTGCTGAGATTTTTATACCTATCGAGCATCTTGGAGCGCTGGGTACAGCTACTTATTCCGACCCTTATTACTTACAAGGCAGGAACACAGGCATTCAAGGCGACATTTATGCGCTCGCCACCATCACCTACGAATTATTTACCGGCGAACTACCCTATGGCGAAAGGATAGAGCAATACGTCAACAGCCATGACTTTGACAAGCTTCGTTATATAAGCGCTACGGACCATAATCCGATCATTCCTTTATGGTTTGATCGTGCGTTGGAAAAAGGTGTATCACTCGACATACCGAAACGCTATAGAAGTCTACAAGACTATGTCTATGATATAACTCGGCCTAATCCCGAATTCTTGAAAGATGATCCCGCAATCGATAACAGCAAAGGTTTGCTTTTCTGGCAAATGATGTCGGCCTTTTGGGTTGCTATGCTGATACTGGTTGTCATTTTGTTTTCGACCACAGGATAACTGCTATGGAGTCGTCAGTAATGCAAAATCTGGTAACCCAATTTTTTAGTGTTGATCACGAACGACTTGATTTTCTTTTCCGCATGTACCGGGAAAACAAAAAAAATCAGCGCTACAAGGCTGTCTTGCTCTTCGACAAGTTTAGTGAGGGACTTAAACGACATATTCGTTGGGAAGAAGAATTGTTGTTTCCCATGTTTGAAAAAGCCAACGGTTTAGAAAGTGCTGGCCCCACAATGGTGATGCGCCAAGAGCACGGTCAAATTGAAGCCATACTGGAGGAAATTAGTGAAGGCTTAAAAAATGACGACCATTCAGAAGCACTGGAAAATACCCTGTTAGAACTGCTTCTGCTGCACAACGAAAAGGAAGAGCAAGTGCTTTATGTTCAGTGTGATCGTGCTTTGACAAAGGAGCAATTGCTGGCGCTCTTTTTGGATATGTAATACACGATATGCAGTTAGTGTTGTTGCCAAAATCGATTGAACTTGTATGTATGTTATGTAATTTGACTACGTCGCCAATGAGTCAAATTGGTTGAGTATGTTGGCGTTGAGAAGGAAATGAATAAAATTCGTCTTATTGGAACTTTGGCTGACAGGCTTGCAAATGTGGCAGAAACATCCTGACGTAGTGGCGATCCCGAGATATTATTTTGCGCCAGCGTAAACTGCTAAAACACGGTCGAATCGAATCGTTAAAACGTCGTGCGAGGCCAGTGTTACCAGCTCAGTATTCGCTAAACTTTTCGGCCCGCATCGCCCCGGGCTACCTATAAGTAGTCATTTCTTCGAATACCTACGCCTATTCGTTACGTCCTAGACGACTCCATACATACCCCGTCGAGGTGACCTTTATCATTTGATTGATAGGAACCATTTTCAAGCTCCCTACTTAATACCCTTTCTTGATGTCACCGACAATGTTGCACTTCTACCCATGCTGGCCGGACTCTCAAACAATGAAACCCGCCAGCGTGCTCTGGAATTGTTGACCGCTTTAGATGTTCAGCACAAAGCCCGCGCCATGCCATCACAACTATCTGGAGGAGAACAACAACGCGTTGCCATTGCACGAGGTTTAGTAAACCGTCCACCGGTGATCCTGGCAGATGAGCCCACTGCGCCGCTCGATAGTGAACGAGCGATGGCGGTCATTCGTATTCTCAATAAGATGGCCAGAACCTTTGAAACCGCCATTATTGTGGTAACCCACGATGAAAAAATTATTCCAATCTTTAAACGTATTTATTACATTGGAGATGGTGTGACACATGAAGAAGCGGGTGAAGGTCTAAGTTTCAAATAACAGACTTATCTTTTACGTCATATGTTATTGGAACTATATGCGTATTTCGGTGAATCCATTCGCACATTTCCCAACTGCGTTACGATCAAGCAGGGGAAATGGGCAATGAAAATAGCGCGGGCAATGGGAATCAGACAATGATTACAATTGTTAATACATGCATTTACATTCAAAAACAAACAAGAACCTGAAAACCCACATTACTCTGTCATGACCATACTGTATACATGATCAGTTTTAATGAGGTGTAGCTTGTGACGAAGAATCATTGCGCCAAAACACTTACACCCAGAAATCTGGCTGATGAGGCATTTGGGTAATCAGAAACAATACTGCTTTTGTTAATTTGCAGTAATTTCTATCGGGTTTTCGTTTCTGTCAAACACCACGTAGCGAAAAATGTTATTGCCAGTCATCACATCGTTGGTCATTTTGTTTAGATAGGGTTCTGCTGCCTCTGTGGTAGGAGGGGTATTTGAATCGCCCCCTAAACTGGCTATAAAAACAAAATCCCAGTCTTTGTTTATGCCATCTGCCTCCTTCACTAAAGCAGAAAATTCAGACAGTTCATCTGGCAGTTTATCGACAACCATTTTAGGCTCAATAGAGCCTTTTTTATCTTCTCGTTTTCTGCTCTTATTGGTCTCGTCAGTTTTTGCAAACAAAAACAGCAAGCGCTGTTTTTCGGTTTGCTCTTGGGCTTTTAATAAAAGATCGGAAAACATACCTGACATAACATAAGGCTCCTAGGAAGTTGCTAACCCAAGCGTACACATCGTTTTCCCTTAATACCATTGTGCACAAGGGGTAGTGAACTACCCCTTATTAGGTAAATAGCACCGCATTGCTCCAGCTTAACTTTGAACCCTTGTGTGAGTGTGGTAATGACGCAGCGCATGCTCATCACGTCGGCCTTTGGAAAAAGCAGACACGCGTTTTAAGTATCCAATTACGCGAGTTCCGTGATCGATGTCTTCAGAGCCGCATGATGGACACGCATATAAAGTGCGCTTGTCGATAGCATCACATGTATTGCAGATCGTAATTTTCACGTTCACACAAAAATAGTTACACCCTGCTTTTGCTGCGATGTTTAGAAGGTTTAACGCGTTTTTATAGGTTAACGTTTCCTCAAGATTAAGATGAAGTGCTGAACCACCATCAAGGTATTGATTTAGCTCTCTTCCATGCAGGATAAACTTGTCAATATGAGTGGTATTCGTATTCTCTACAAGGTAAAGATAACTGTTGTAGCAGTCTCTGTTAACAACGTATCCATCTTGTTTATCCCATTTGGCGTTTTTGACGCCTAAGTTTTCAGCAGGTACAAACTCTGTGTTGAACTGACATTTAAAATGCTTAGATGCAGTCCTGTTTTGTTCGTAAATGACTTGCAATTGCGCACGAACAAAATCTTTGTATTTTGGATTGTTACCGACTTCGATACCTAAAAACTCAGCCGCCTCTGCCAGTCCGTTGACTCCCAGCGTTAAAAATTGCTTATCCAGGCTAATGAAGCCTGCGTCATAAACAGGTAGTGCTCCAGCTGCTTTATACTCCTCGATGAGTCGACGATAAGCGACTTGATACTTGTGTATCTTCTGAACTTCACTGCTTAAGTCTCTGCCATCCTGAATTAATCGGTTCATATTTATGGTGATGACATTAATGGAGCCTGTCGATACGCCGCCTGCACCTAAGCTATATGAAAACGTATTGTCGGTGATCTCGTTGCGCAATCGGCAACAAGAGGCTAATGAATCGGCACTCTCAGATTGGTAAACAAAAAATGAGTTACCTTCACTCATCGCTTTAGCGCATGTCGCTGCGAAATTGACATCTTTGACTGCCCCGTTCTTTGTCAGCATTGCCGCTGTCACCACAGGGAACGTGAGTACTGCCCGCTTACGTTCATTATTAAACCACTCCAGAAAGAAAGCTTGTAACGATTCAATATTCTTCCATTCGGGTTTGCTCATATCTGGAAACACAAACTCACCAAACATTGAGTCAAAGTAGAATTTGTCATAAAGCGATATGTTCCAAAACACGCTTTGATAGCCGCGAGCAGCCGCTGGCTGGTTTAGGGCATAAACGACATGCTGTAGATGGTTAGCGACTTCTTTGGCATGGGTATTGAGATAGTTTTCTCCATAATCCCGACGCGCAAAATGGTCGAAGTAAATCAGGAATTCAACTGTGGCGATGGCACCCGCAAATTGTGCACTAATTGCGAATACCAAGTTTACGAAACTGCCGCAGAAAGACTCTATATGTTGTGGCGCTTTAGATTCACCGCCAAGTTCAGTCAACCCATTTAAGAGAAATGGGTACATGGTAATGGAAGTACAGTAAGGCTTTAGGCTGGTTTCATCATGCACATAGATTTCATGAGCCTCGATCTGCCGCTGGTACTCAAGAGCAAGTTCATGACCAAATAGCTCTTCGATCTTATTGCTCACCAATGCGCGATTTACCTGAATAAAATAGTCTTTCATCAGTTCAGCCTCGAGCGTGGCAATGTTTTTATGTGTCACATTTGCGTTGGCGTCTAACTTCGCGCCATCAGCAGCTGTTTCAGCATTTAAGTAACTATCGATAAACTGCAGTTTTTGTTTTATATGTTTATCATCGAGTGTTAGCACGCGTATTCTCCCAAAATTTATGGTTTAGTAATTCGCCTGTATTGACGTTTATTAATTTTTGATTGGTCGACGGAGAGTCGAGTCCGCCAAGTGAAAAAATCCACTTACCGGTTTTCAGGAATGACAGGTATTCTTGAATTTTCGGCGATATTCTGGGCAGCCCGGTATAAAGACAGGTCTTCAGTTGGGATTGTCTGGCAATACAAAGCTTTTCAATTAGCGCCTCTGCATGCCATTCACCTCCAAAGAAGAGCACACAGGTTATAAAGCCCTCATATTTTTTAAGGTAAGCGGCAAATGCTTCATTCGTTAGGGATACTCCCAAGTTGCCGTCCCAAATCTCTTCGCTATGGCAGCCTTCACAACGCAGTTTACAACCGGTGATAGTAAAGCCGAGCGACACTTCATCAGGTACTTCTTGGAAAAGCACTTGAGGTTCCAGTGTGTTAAAAAGGGGCTGCATTAGATAACCCAAATAACTATATGTTGTGTTAAATAATCACACTAGACACTATATGTTGTATTGATCCAGATCAAGGCTTGCAACTGCCAATCATTGTTTTACAGCGCAATAGGATGCAACCCACTTCTTCGCAGAGCAACCGCTCGAAGCTAGAATAGCCACTCTGACGGAAGCGGTATTAATATATTTCTGCTACATTCCTATAACTTTATCAGCGGCTCTTGCTCCCCATGATTCAAGAGCATCTAGTTCGTTTTTTATCTTGTTGTCAGGGTGACCTAAATATTCTCGAACCGAAGTGTTTTGTGAAATAAACTGCCGTTTCCAGCTCATTGCATTCAACCTTCCGTCCTTATATGCCGTCATCAACTCATCTAAAATCCTTTGGAAAGTAACAGCGGTATCGCCTGCTCGAAAAAACAATGTGGATAAACTTTCAGCTTCTAATGTCCCGTCTTTCTTTAACTTACTGGTTAGTTCAATTTCTAGTATCTGAATCGTCGTCGATTTATCTCGCTTAATAACAGCATGGCAGTACCGACGCTGTCTATCCCCAACTAAATGCTGACTGCGACATCTTTTCTTCGGGACATCTCCGATTTTGCTCTCAATTTGCCACCCATGTTCTTCTTCCAGTTTTCGCAGCATGGACTGAAAGAACACAATTTTCTCGGGCGCATCTACTAAGTCCGGAGGGTCAAGATTGTCGACATCGGCCTTTAGAGCTTTTCCTTTGTCACTCCCTTGTTGCAGGCTAGCCAGTTCTTTAGGAGTCTGCTCTTCTATCTCTTCAAGGTCTGGTTCAGATTGGAGTGGCAGCGCCTTCACATTCCTTGGGCTACGCCTTGTATCGAGCTCCACATCAAAATTTAATCCGCTTCGCCCTAACTTTACAGAGTGCCGCTTTTTACTGGATTTCGGATTCGTGTCTGGGTCCAGTTCTCTAATATCTACGGGTGGTTTGCTAAGAGGTTTAGGTTTTTCGTCATTTTCTTTAGGGTCTTTGCTCAGCGATAGGTGGTCATCGGGGTGCGAGAAATAAACGATATCAAGGTCAGGTGCCTTCAGACCGGAAGCTGACCTAATTTCACGAATAAACACCTGATTCTCTTCAGGCTCTCTGCCCGTATAGCCTGCAAGTGAAATTTCACAATGGCTCAAGTTTGGCGGTGTAAAATCAAATGTCCAACGATCTGCGCCGTTTTCAATAATTGAATTCTGATTAATTGATTGGAAAATCGAGCCGAAGCTATCTTGCGTGTCAGAGTCAAAGAACAACCAAGTGAAGAATTTTCTGTACTGTAGGCTATTCATATACCTAACAGGGATATTCATAGACAACTCAACGTTACCAACCCAATCTTCAGACCAGGACTTACCAAGTTGCCAGGTATTCCCCTGATAAACAGCAGCGCGCACCACTTCTGAAGAATGAAAGAAAAGCATGCGTGCGACTTCTGCTATTGGTAACCAATATACTTTTTCGTCAGTTTCGATTCTGTACAGAAAGCAATTGTCGAATTGTTCTGAAAAATCATCGACACGTTTTAAGGTGCGAGGTAGTTGTCGAAAATCTACTTTTTTCCAGCTGTCCTGCTGAGGCAACATAACCGTTTCTGTCCATCCCTGAGCCTTGTTTTCTGTTGATGTTCTTGGAAAGACAGTTCCGGGCACTAAGGCTGTCTTTTGCCGACCTTCTTTGCGTTGACACGAACTTGGCCAGGTGCACTACATCTTGAATAATCTGGTGCGAGGGCATCGGGAGACATTCCTCTCTGCCAGTATCTGCGTAACTGTCGGGTCACATACAGTCGAGTCTCTCCCGTTGCCTCTAAAACCATTTTAATCTTCTGATTTCTAGACTTTTTATCGAATAAGGAAAAGTAGTCTGTTAACAACAGTGATACGGAAGAATAAGCACGATCTCTTATTTCTTCAGCTTTAGAGCCCGCCTCCGGTACTATGAGTGTAATTGGGTCAGGTATTTCTTCTAACGATAAACTTTCGAACTCGAGTATATTTACTCGATAAGGCCAAGCATTTTCATCACATATATCAATTAACATTAAGAAATCGACGTGCTCATAGATCACTCGAATCTGAGTTAGCTCGTCCGAATGAGGGTCGAGAAATACTTTGTTAAGATACATCGGGCAGTCCAGCTTTAATTGAATTTAAGTCATCAGTTATAGTTACATCTTTGGCACGCCAATTTCTAAATACAATATCTAACGGGACATCTATCAAGTTGGCAGCGGCTGCACTACGAATCACCCCAATATGAAACCCTGCAGTGCACTCGTATTGATCATCCATAGCCGCACAAACTGTAGCGAGTTTCTTATCTGAATCTGATAAACGGCTAATCACTATCGAAATATCTTCTAGAGACAACTCTTCATAAAGGTCGTGAGAATTCCGATTTGCTGCATGAAGCCATTCAAGATTTTCTTTTACGATGGCGGGAATATCTTTATCTGTAAAAAGTTTCCAATTATAACCAAGCTCTTCCCAATACAACTTTTCAATTTGAAGCTTCTCCACAGTGCGTACATTGTCTAAATCGCTAGCGTGCTTAACAGCGATAGCGATTGATCGCTTGTCTCTAAGTTCAACAACTAAATCTGTAGTAACAACTTTCAATTTGTTTCTTATTTGAGGGTGTTTAATGCCCAAGCGGGAGCAAATATTCAAGGTATCAACTATCGATAAGGGAAATTGCTCTTTGATGTCATAGGTAAGATGGTAGCGATCGAATACAAGAAAAGCAGAATATTCGATTCGAGATAGAAGGTGATGAACTCTTGTTGTGTTTCGACCTCGAATGCGGTAGCTCTCACCCGTACTACTAAGTTCATGCACTTTTATGAAGGGCTCATAATCATGCCCTGAACCAATTCCCCTGGTTTTTAACTTCTTCTCATCTTTAGGATCAATTGGTTTTTCCGAATCTAGCATCTTCAGGCCTCCTGCTAAGTCTTTGAGCGTAGCAGAAGAAGCCTGAAAAACAGCTAACATTATTGTGAAAAATCAAACTATAATGTTTTTTATCAAACTATAATGCAGCCGTACATCAATCTACATTACTAAGTGTGTTAGCAGCGGGCTTTACTCTACCGTCACCGACTTCGCCAAGTTACGCGGCTGGTCAACGTCTGTGCCCTTAATTAGCGCTACGTAGTAGCTTAATAGCTGTAGCGGTAAGGTATAGATGATAGGTGCAATTGGCGCTTCACAGTGCGGTACGTCAATAACACGCATGGTTTCATCACCCTCAAACGCAGCATCCTTATCCGCAAAAACGTACATAATACCGCCACGGGCACGCACTTCTTCAACGTTTGACTTCAATTTTTCAAGCAGTTCGTTATTCGGTGCAACCACAATTACTGGCATTTCGTCATCAATTAGCGCAAGTGGGCCGTGCTTCAATTCCCCAGACGCATACGCTTCCGCATGAATATAAGAAATCTCTTTAAGCTTTAGCGCCCCTTCCATGGCAATAGGGTATTGATCGCCACGACCTAGGAACAAACTATGGTTTTTATCTGCAAATTCTTCAGCTAAATCTTCGATTCCGCCTGTGATAGCTAGCGTTTCTTCAAGCTTCGCTGGTAGGCTGTGAAGTGCAGAAACAATAGCTTTGCTGTCAGCATCTGTCATGCCGTTTTCTTTGCCCAGCGCTAGGGTAAGCATTAAGAATGCAGTTAGCTGAGTAGTGAAAGCTTTAGTAGACGCAACGCCAATTTCCGCACCAGCGCGGGTCATAAATGCAAGGTCTGACTCGCGTACCAACGACGAGCCCTGAACGTTACAAATAGTCAAACTCGACATATAGCCCAGCTCTTTTGCCAAGCGAAGTGCAGCTAACGTATCGGCTGTCTCACCTGATTGAGAGATAGTAATAAGCAGGCTGTTTGGGTGCACGACTGACTTGCGGTAACGGAATTCTGATGCAATCTCTACATTGCACGACACATTTGCATATTGCTCTAGCCAGTAGCGCGCCGTCATACCCGCATGGTAGCTGGTACCACAGGCAATAATTTGTACGTGCTGTACTTTTTTGAATATCTCGTCAGCACCTTGACCAAATACATCAGCAGTAAGTCCGTTTTCGTCAATACGATCTTTAAGCGCGTTGCGCACAACGGTTGGCTGCTCGTGAATTTCCTTAAGCATGTAGTGGCGGTAACCCGCTTTGTCACCGGCATCGTGCTCGATATTCGACTCAATCACTTCGCGTTCAACAGCGTTGCCGTTTTTATCGAAAATTTTAACATCGCGACGAGTAATCTCTGCCACATCGCCTTCTTCTAAAAAGATGAAGCGGCGTGTTACCGGCAATAATGCCATTTGATCCGAAGCAATAAAGTTTTCGCCAAGGCCTAAACCAATTACAAGCGGGCTGCCTGAACGTGCAACTACTACGCGGCTAGGATCTTCTTTATCCATAATAACGGTGCCATATGCACCATGGAATGTCTTAACTGCACTTTGCACAGCGTCTAGTAAAGTCTTACCTGACTTAAGCTCTTCGTGAACGGTGTGTGCAATGGTTTCTGTGTCGGTGTCGCTGGTAAAGGTATAGCCTTGCTCTTTTAACTGCGCTTTTAAGTTAACGTAGTTTTCAATAATACCGTTGTGAACAACAGCTACACGTTCAGTTGAAAAGTGTGGGTGCGCATTCGCTTCAGTCACACCACCGTGCGTTGCCCAACGGGTATGAGCAATTCCAGTTGTACCCAAA
>Ga0070724_10000523_pt1 | contig 27136 bp, 23 predicted proteins | sample tdDd001_FD_67278 | JGI IMG/M metagenome (GOLD analysis project Ga0070724, IMG submission 67278) | Marine sediment microbial communities from the Atlantic coast under amendment with organic carbon and nitrate - tdDd00.1 | ecosystem: Environmental > Aquatic > Marine > Coastal > Sediment | place... | reverse complement strand
TGGATTTAGCGCGGCCAATTATCAAACTGGCAATGCCGATCATGATCCAAGGCGTACTGTTCACCATGATGGGCTTTGTCGACTCATTGATGATAGGGCAGTTGGGCGAGGGGGCGATTTCGGCGCAGGGTAACTCGGGGCAGTTACTCTCGTTTAGCTTTTTGCTTTTTGCCGCGCTTTCTACCGGCGGCAGCATCTTGATCTCGCAATACTCTGGCGCCAAGCAAGCGGGCAAAATTGCGAATGTGGCGCAGAGCATGGTCACAGGCGGATTTTGGTCTGGCGTGGTATTGGCGGCGGCATTTTACTTTTACGCCGAAGAGTTGATTGCGGTACTGACCACCGATATTTTCCTGCCTCGCCAAGAGTGGTCTCAGGTGCCCAAGATAGCGACCAGTTACTTACAAATCGTGGCGTTTGCCGTGCCTTGTATGTTGCTTTCGCAAATGAGCTCGGCGGTCTTTAACGCCACTGGGGATACTAAAACGCCGGTAAAAGTGTCGATCTTCTTCAATGTGGTGAACTTTGTTGGCAACTATGTGTTGATCTTCGGTTTGCCTATTCCGGGCTCGAGCGAGACCTTGTTTACACCACTTGGGTTACGTGGGGCAGCGTTGGCGACTCTGCTCGCCAGTGTTGGCCAATGTGTGGTTCTTCTTGTGTTGTTACGTCGTAACGTAAAGTTCGCGGCAAGGTTGTATCCTCAATGGCGTTATTTGCAACCGATCATCGCGCTGGGTTACCCCAATACCATTGATGGTTTTTATTGGCAGGGCGCACGGGTGTTTTATACCGTGTTGATGAACGCGATTGGCGCGGTCGCTTACGCGGGCTATGCGATTGTGCGTACCTTCAAAGGCTTGTTTATGTTGCCTGTGGGCGGCCTGCAACAAGCGACGGCGATCCATATCGGCAAACTTCTCGGCGCGGGGGAGTTCGAGCAGGCCAAAGCGACGGCTCGCAGTGCTATTTGGGTTGGGGTGATGTTGATGTCTGTTCCGGTTAGCTTGCTGATCTTATTCGCTCATCCTTTGCTGAGCTTATACAAGATCCAGCCGCAGACTTATGAGTTGGCGTACTCTTGTCTTTGGATCTTGGCGGTGTCGCTTTTTTTTACCGCGATCAATTCGGTGATCCCTGGGTTACTTCGTTCCGGTGGTGACACTAAATCGGTGATGAACATCACTTTGCTTAGTTTTATTTTGGTTGGGGCGCCGGCAAGTTTCATTCTTGGTGTGTGGTTAGAGTTTGGTTTAATTGGCGCGTTTGTGGGCATTTCTTTGGAAGAGGTATTTAAAGCGGGGTTGTTTATTCGTCAAATGAGAAAGGGGCTTTGGCTAAGAAAACTGGTGAAGTAGATTGTGCTGTTATTTATCAATGCGGTAGCTAGTATTTATCTAATTGATAATTAAACGCTTGTTCGGGTTACCCACAAAATCTGTGGGTAACTTGCTTGCAAAATCGTTAAGTCAAATTGGGCTAAACATCGCGTTTTGCGCCAAAATAAAGCCTTGAAATGGCCGTTTTACTATGGGTGTGAGTGCTTATCGTGATCGAGGGCATACTTTTTCAACTGCTCGGCAATCTCGATTAACAGCGGGTTCGCTTCGAGCGCATCGGGGTAGTAAAAAGAGATGCCAACTTCGAGCGTACTGGCGAGCTCTTTGAGCGGTAGCTTCACCAATGCTCCACTTTCGATATGAGGCTCTGCTAGGCTGGTGCTAAGCAGTGCCCATCCATCTTGTTTGAGTAGCTCGACTAGGATGTCGTTATTACTGACTAACCTAAAGTCGGGCGAAATACCGAAAAGATTGGGCATGGCGTTATAGTGGTTTTCACTGATGTACTGCTTTTCAAGCTGCAAATCACCGAGCGTGGCAGGGTCGAGTTGATACAACGGGTGTTTCGGATGACAGTAAACCGCAAAGGCTCCGCTACCAAGGTTGAAGTAAGCAATCGGATATTCAGGTTGGTTAGCGTATTTGTGTTGCATGATCGCAAGATGATGGTTGCTGCGAGCAAGGGTTTGCAGCGCTTCATCTCGATTGCGATGCAGCCAGTTGATCCGCACGTTAGGGTGGTGCTTTGTCATGTAGGTTTCAAGGTGCAAAATCAGCGAGCTTGGTACTAAGATATCGTGAAAAATGTCGAGGCAAGTGATCTCTTGGCGGTAGGCGTTCAGCATTTTTATATCAAGCCGTTCGCTGTTTCTCACGAGCAGTTTGGCTTGTTGGTAGATGGCCTGAGCATCGTAGGTAGCGATGGCCGATTTTCCCTTAATTTCAAACAGATGTGTGGCATAACTATCTTCAAGTAGTTTGATTTGCTCACGAATGGTGGTGCGGTCTTTTCCCAGCTTTCTTGCCGCTGCGCTGTAGCTCTTTTCTTCATAAGTGGCACAAAACGCCGCAAGGTGTTCGTAAGAAAACATACCGCCTCCAATGTTGGGAAATCCCCCACATTATGCATTATTTGGAACGTTATTATTGGGGTAAAATCGTGACAAAGTTAATGAAACGGAGGTGGACTATGTTACGAGTACTAGCAACTTGGGCACTGATCATTCTGTTTTTTTCGTTACTTCTTGGCATAGTAGTAGAGCGCACGCCGTATTTGCGCTGTCAAAGTAGTACCGCACCTGCAGCAGTAACGGGCAACAGTGACCTATGCGCCGAACCGAGTTTGCAATCACAAATTAATATCAATAAGCGTTAATTGATTCTATTGCTTCCCCTAGCTCATTGGCCAAATCTAGCTTTGCCAATTTGTCTGCCTGACATCTTCAGCACCTCAGGCAGAGGTAAATTAAATAGCAATGCTCCGCGAGCCAGCAAAGTAACAGGACCTTGATGGGTTCACAGCCCTTCCTTTCCAAGGACAGGCATCCCAACCAAGCCTTTTAAGGTGCCTGTCCCTTTAATTGATGGACAGGCGAGTTTAGTAACCAATAAACCCATCAGTTACATATAACCTTCGCCCTGCTCGTAGTTCTTGTTATTTCTCATGCACACCGCATCAAGCTTTCCTATTCTTGAAGCAAATTCACTAATAAGCATCAAGATGACTAAACCACGTAGCCAACAGATCTGCCTAGAAACCAGCCGTTATTACCACTGCACCAGTCGCTGTGTGCGACGTGGTTTTTTGTGTGGTTTTGATGATTACTCTCAAACCGATTATGAGCACCGCCGAGCTTGGTTAGAGCAGCGCTTGCAGCGGATAGCCAGCGTATATTGCATTAAGCTTTCTTCTTACGCCATCATGAGTAACCACTATCACACGGTGCTTTATGTTAATAAAGAACAAGCACTTAAACTAACTGATAGAGAAGTCATAGAGCGATGGAAGTCTCTTTATATTCTGCCATCCTTGGTGAAACGATTTTATGCCAATGACACACTTAGTAAGGCGGAGTTACGCATGGTTTCCCAAGAGGTGAATATTTGGCGACAACGATTGTATGGGATCGATTGGTTTATGAAAGAGGTGAACCAGTACATCGCCAAAAAGGCCAATAAAGAGGATGAAGTGACCGGGCATTTTTGGGATGGGCGTTACGATAGCCAGATGCTAGCCGATGATAAAGGAACGTTGAGCGCCATGGTTTATGATGACTTAAACCCTTTGCGAGCAGGCATGGCAGATACGCCGGAAGAGTCGGAATTTACCTCTGTGCAGGCAAGGATTAACGCCTTGAAATCAAAGCAAGAATTACCTTGTATGCATCCATTTCTTGATAGCGCAAATAGTGATGGCCAAGAAAGTCTTCCAATCAGTTTTGCTGATTATCTAGAGCTTCTCGATTGGACAGGACGGCAAATACGAGCCGATAAGCGGGGCTATATCTCGCCTGAACTCCCGCCAATATTAAGCCGACTAAATTTATCTTATGATGATTGGCTTCAAGTGACGACAAGCATAGAAAGACCCAGAGCCACCGTAGTGGGGGCAAAACACAAAATAAAGGCCATCAGTGTAAAAAGAGGCCTCAAGCGGGTCTCTGGCTATCCCTTACCTGATTAGTTTCTAAGAAATATATCCCAAATTATAAGAGCTTATCGACGATAGGCTTTTTGGCGTGCCTGTAAAAGAGAGGTTTTGGTCTTTTTGATGGGTTGCGTATGCAGATTTGGAGATAAGCCGTATTTTAGGTGAATTTTAGTTTTTAAAAGAGGTGAATAAGAGGGAAATAAGCCACGATTAGGGTGACTGTCCCTAGAAAGAGGGGACAGTCACGATAAGGGGAGGTGGGATGCCTGTCCTTAGTTTAGTAGGCCTTGGGATTTGGCCATTTGGGTGGCGATTTTTGGGGCCTGCCAGACGCATGGTAGTAAGATGAAGGAGACAGGGACGGCTGTGATCACGATAAATGATTGTAAAGCCGAGATGCCGCCAGAGCCCATCGAAATCAGCGCAATGGCAACCACACCCATGATGATGCCCCAGAACGCGCGTACGATGGCGTTTGGTTCGGTTGAGCCTGTCATCACAACACTGATGGTGTAGGTCATGGAGTCACCAGTGGTTACGATGAATGTCGTGGTTAGGATCAAAAACAGTACCGATAGCAGCAGTGGAAACGGCAATTGATTGGTGATTGCTAATAATACCGCCGGTAGGTTGAAGCCTTCAAATGCGGTGGTAATGCTGCCAGGGTTTGCGAGTTCAAAAGCAAGACCACTGCCACCAACGATGCTGAACCAAAAACAGGTGATAAGTGGTGCGGCAACGCTTATCGCTAAGATCAGTTGTCTGATGCTGCGACCACGGGATATGCGGGCGATGAAGATAGCCATCATTGGGCCGTACCCAATAAACCAGCCCCAGAAGAATACCGTCCACGAGCTTAACCACGCTGGATCTTGGCGATAGAGTGCCATTGGGATGAAGTTATCAACCATGCGGCCCACGCCTTGTAGGTAACCGTCAACAATAAAGCTTGTTGGGCCGAAAAGAAGGATGAAACCGATGAGTGCTAGAGACAAGATAATGTTGTAGCGACTCACCAATTGAATGCCTTTATTCACACCGCTTAGCGCAGAAAGGGTGTACATCGCGATAGCAAACAGAACCACCATAGTTTGAGTGGCTAGGGTGTCTTCGATGCCAAATAAAGCGCTCAGTGCGTAGCTGATCTGGAGGCCAAGGAAGCCAATAGGGCCGATAGTGCCTGCGGCAACAGCGATAATGCTGCAAGCGTCAACGATATTACCAATCCAGCCGTGAATCGCTTTGTCACCTAATAGTGGATAAAGCAAAGTACGAGGTTTAAGCGGCAGGCCTTTTTCGTAATGCAAGTGCATCAGCACAATGGACGATAGTCCACCAAGAATAGCCCAAGCCAAAAAGCCCCAATGCATAAAAGATTGAGAGAGGGCGTTAATCGCCATGTCTTGCGGTGTGCTGGTGCCATACAGAGGCGGAGCCGATACCAGGTGAGCAATAGGCTCTGCCGCGGCCCAAAATACACCACCGCCAGCAAGTAAGGTACACAGAACAATCGCCATCCACTTGAATGTATCCATTTCAGGGGCTTTTAAGCCACCTAAGCGAACGTAACCGGTGCGGCCGCAAGCAAGAAAGATCCCGACAATAAAATTGAGTAATAACAGTACTTGCCAAAATGCGCCGAACCAACGGGTTGCGTAGGAGGATCCAGTACTGACTAAAGAAGAGAGGGCGGGAGTGTTGGTGATAGCAAGTAGAACAAACAGCATTAAGAAGCTTCCACTTAACCAGAACACAGGGTTCATGAGTTCGAGCTTTTGGCCTAGCGATTGGCCTTGCTCGGGGGGATGCATGGTAGCGTAATCTACCGATGGGCTAAGTGTATCGCTCGCTGTTTGTGTCATATCAGACATAAAAATTTCACTATTTTTGGCTGTTATAGCCGATGTATTAGTCTCACAAATTGCATATAAAGTGTGAGGTACGTCAAAAAAGTGGGCAATACTAACATGTTTGCTAGTAAATGGAGAGCTTTTGTATTTATCGGGGAAATTGGTATGGAAAAAGGGAGCATAACAATGGAGGTTGTCGCTATTTTGACGTTGCTTAGCTCTAAAAGAAGGAAGTCGTAACGCAGCTGCGATCTCGGCTTATCGCGTTTAGGCGTACCTTCCCTAGGTGGAATTGAGCTTTAACGGAGCCTGAGTTAACTTCATGCTTGGTAATTACATTGTGCACAATTATAATGGTGGTTAACGACAATCGCACTCATTAAGGCACAGCAGTGGACAACAAACCAAGCGCAATCATTGGAGTGGAGAAACAGGTCTGTTTTTCCCTCTATAGCGCCAGCAACGCGGTGATCAGAGCCTATCGCCCTATTTTAGATAAGTTAGGGCTTACTTACCTCCAGTATATGGCGATGATTGTGCTATGGCAGCATGCGCCGCTCAATGTTAAAGAAATCGGCCACAAGCTTCACTTAGATTCTGGAACCTTGACCCCTTTATTGCGCCGGCTTGAAGATAAAGGCTTAGTAACTCGAACGCGCAGTGAACGTGATGAGCGAGTGCGTCAGATAAGCTTAACCGAGCAAGGGCGTGCACTTGAAGCTCAGGCTCTAGACGTCCCTGCTGATATTGCCTGCCGAGTGAAGCTATCTGCTGAAGATACGCTGGCCCTTAAACGTATTTGCGATTTAGTTAATGCGAATTTATTAGAGTAACGTCCTATCGCGATTTAGCCTCGTTTAATTGACGCGATTATCCCCGCAACTGAAGGCTATGATTTGGCTTATCTCGCTCAAGCTTTTCCCAGACTCTTGTTGCCAGTGATTAAAAGCCTTACTGGCAGCTTGTCGCGTTCTTAGCGTATCTCGCCCACCATCAATTACTCCAGTATTACGCAGGTGAGACTCCACATCGGAAGACATAATAAAGGTATCTTTGCCCATCTGCCTCAGTGCGTATGCGCCAGTATTCCCACCTAACCGCTTACCGTTTCTTTTTAAATACTGCCAAAGCTCAGTAATGTTCTCACTTGGCCAATGGGCAACAAGCTCGGCGAACGAGCTCGCTTCTTGGCGCGCCTCATAGATCATTTGGGCGTTGGCAGGAATCGTCATAACCTTAGTTAAGTGGCGAATAATTCGAGGATCTTGAGCTTTTTCTTCCCATACTTCATCAGAGAGCATCAACATGGTTTCGATTTTGAAATTAAAAAACAGTGACTCGAAATGAGGCCATTTTTTCCGCACCACATCCCACGAAATGCCGCATTGAAACACTTTCTCGGTAAAAACCGCTAGCCAGCGATCATCACCAATTTGACTCAGCTCCTCGGTGGAAAGCGGCTTACGGATCAAAGCGTCTAATTTCGCCTCACCACCTTTACGCTCAGCAGCGCGTTGATAAATAGATTGAAACTTTTCTTGCGGCATATAGCACCACCTTACGAACTTGATTGGATTTTTATTATCGACCGAAATCATCAAGATGAAAAGACTCGCGCCAAACCTTAAAGGGACAGGCACCACAGTCGCGTTTGAGGTGCCTGTCCTTTCAAGGGAAATTCCCCGTAACCTTTTCTGAGGACAGGCAACTTAAGTGGTGTTGCCTGTCCTTTTATGGGGGATTGAGGTGCCTGTCCCTAGAAGGGGAGTCAGAGGGTGGTGAGTTGGTGGGCGACTGCGCCGACTAGGGTGAGGTTGGCGAGATAGCCAATGAGGTAGAAGTAGGTGCGGGGGCTTGGGTTCTTGTCGGTGGCGATGGCGTAGTACAGCGCCATATGCAGTAAGCGGGCAATCGCGTAAGTCCATAGCAAGGTGGCTAACAAGGTACTGTTAACGCCAACAAAAATGGCTAATGCCGCGGGGGCCAACAGTTGGATTACGTTTTCCAAAGAGTTCTGGTGGGTTCTGTGGCTGCGAAAGACGAAGGACTGGTGTCCTAACTGGCCGTCGAGTATCCCTGGAATGCTCTGGCTTTGCTTGCGATGAGCAAGGGTGGCGATGAAACCTTGGACGATGATCAGCGAGATCAAAAACCAAATGGCCCAAATAGAGCAGTAGTATTCAGCAAGCATTGAGGTGATCCTGTTATCAATTAAGTTGTGAGCAATGTTAATTACAAGTGTGGTTGTGTGCAAGTTAATTGTGCACAATTTATATGTAAAGGATATGGGAAATGGTCAAAAGGGGACAAATTTATAAAACCTAAGTGAAAATGCGTCTCAGGTAACTCTTTGGTTGGTATGATTAAAATCTGTGATCCACTCATGCTTGCAGGCCAAATTATGAACTATAGTTAAATGGTCAACTGTCTAGGTAAAGGATTTATATTATGAAAGGTTTGAGTGTATTTTGGCGTGTTTGTATTCTGCTGTGTGCTTCACTGGGTTTGGCTTTACCTAGTTATGCGGTGCCGACGTCAGCAGAGTATGGTGTGGTGTTAAATTTATCGGGCAAGCAGCGTATGCTGTCTCAGAAAATGTCTAAGGAAGTTATGCTAATTGGCCTTGGGGTCAATGTAGAGCAAAACGTTAAGAATTTATCCGCCACATCTTCTTTATTTGATAAGACGTTAAAAGGCTTAAAAGATGGTGATGGCTCACTTGGTTTACCCCCAACCGAAAGTAAGCGCATCATTCGTCAGTTAGACAAAGTCTCTGCAATTTGGATGGAGTTCTATCCGACTATTCAAGCTGTCATTAACTCTAAGTCTGTGTCGCAAGAGCAGTTAGCGGCGATAGCGAAACAAAACTTACCGCTGCTCAAACAGATGAACAAAGCGGTAGGGCTATATGAAAAAGATGCGAAGAAAAGCGGCCTGAAAGCGGCCCCGGGTTTGGCTGCGACACTTAACCTTTCGGGTAAACAGCGAATGCTGACCCAGAAAATGAGCAAAGAGTTCTTCTTAATTGCGTTAGGCCATGAGGTGGAAGACAACAAACTCAACTTGTTGGAAACCTACTCACTGTTCGATCGAACTTTAAAAGGCCTAAAAGATGGCGATGAAATGCTTGGCTTGCCTGGCACAAAACCCGAGCATATTCGCGCTCAACTGGATGTTGTGAATGGCTTATGGGTGAAATTTATGCCGCTGGTTGTTCAAGGTGCCGATCACAGCGTCACCTCTATCTCTTCGGCACAAATTGCCGAGGTTGCCAAGTCGAACTTGCCGCTGCTTAAAGAAATGAACGCTGCAGTGATGCTTTATGAGGCAGAGGCAGCCAAATAGTATTTCGCTTATATTTGAGGAGTGATATCTATGCTCATTAAAACCAAGTTATATGCGATTGGCGGTTTTTTGTGTGTGATTTTAATCGCGATTAGTGTTGTAGCTATGTATTCATTTGATGGCTTGTCGCAGCGTTTTGAGCAAGTGGTACTCGGCTCAAATAGTAGTGCCTCGAGCGCTGAAAAGGCAACCCAAGGCTCTGCCAGTGGCAGTGAACAACTTGGGGCTGTGAATGCCGAGATGCTAGGCATTGTCGATGGCATTCAACAGGCAAACCAAAGAACTAAGTTGGTCAGTAAGAAGGTGGATGATATCGCCTTAACGCTAACTGAGCTGATAGACACCATTGATGAGCTGTCGGAAGATGTGGTCGATGAAGAAGCGATCTCTATTTTAGAGGAAGTCAGTGACGAAATTAGCGACATTAGTGAGCGCTTGCAGCGAGAAGCTTTGGTCAATATTGTTGAATCAGCGAAGACGCTGGATAGATTTAGTGGCCAAATATCTCAGCAGGCCTCTAATGTCTCGCAGTTAGATGAGTTTTTGCGTCAGCAAGTGAAAGTAAGCCAGTCGACAATGGAAAGTAGCGCTGAAATCAAAACATTGGCGACCCAAGCTTCACAGGATGTGGAATGGCAAAAAACGACCATTGTCTCTTCATTGGTGGCGTTAGCGGTCATTACCATGCTGTCGGTATTCTTTATGGTGAAAGTGATTGTTTACCCAATCAATAAAACCGTCAAACTGATGGAAGACATCGGCGATGGGGAAGGCGACCTTACTCAGCGGTTAGAAGTTGGCAGTAAAGATGAAATGGCACTGATAGCTGGGGCCTTTAATCGTTTCGTCGAAAGGATCCAGGGGCTAATCTTAGAAGTATCCGCGTCGACCAGTCAGTTGCAACAAGCCTCTAATCAAACCTTGCAAGCGATGCAAGAGGGTGATGTGGCGATGCAGAAACAACAGCAGGAAGTAGAGCAAATCGCAACGGCCATTAATGAAATGAATGTGACTTCTCAAGATGTCGCGCAAAATGCTCAAGGAGCAGAAGATGCAGCGGTTGAAGTTAACGGACATACTGATGCCGGCAAACAAGTTGTAAGTGATGCGGTAGTCTCGGTGACTAAACTCGTCGAGGAAGTCGAGAACGCAGTTGGGGTGATTAATGCGTTAAGTGATAAATCGACCTCGATTTATTCAGTGGTTAACGTTATCCAGTCTGTGTCTGAGCAAACCAATTTGTTGGCGCTCAATGCTGCGATTGAGGCCGCGCGAGCGGGAGAGCAAGGTCGTGGCTTTGCTGTGGTTGCTGATGAAGTTCGCGCGTTGGCGGCGAAAGCGGAAAGCAGTACCAATGATATTCGCACCATAATTGATGAGATCCAAGCCTTGACGGGCAAAGCGGTTATTGCGATGCAGTCGAGCCATTCTGTGAGTACCGAAACATTAGAAGGGGCTCACTCTGCTAATGAAGCGTTAGACTCAATTACCGGCTCCATGCATACGGTGACGGAAATGAATACTCAAATCGCCCATGCGGCTAAAGAGCAGACTGGCGTTACCGATGAGTTGAATCAGCGTATTATTCAGATCAATGAGCTGTCTAATTTAACGTCGGTTCAGGTCTCTAACACACTTGAAACTTGTGAATCATTGAATCAGATCAGTGAGAAGTTGTCGCAGCAGTTAGGGCAGTTCAAAGTCTAGCAAACCGTATTTGGCATTATATAAAATGGCTAAGTATTACTTAGCCATTTTTATTGAAGAGGGTTTAGCTTTGAAATGATTTGTTACTGGATTAGTGAACTAGTACGGCGATGAAGTGGCTCTCGGTAAATATAAAAACAGCAACTGTTGTTTAACGATTAAAATAAATTTTACTGCTTCCGATTATGCGGTGTCGTTATTGCGATAAAGCTATTAAATACAGTGATTGCACCTTGGTGCATAATTGATGGCTTTATTTTGTGATGCTATAGAAAGTTTTTATTCGTTCGCATGTAAATAGAGAATTTCGATCACATTTATAGAAGCATGCTATGTATAAATAGAATTAATTATTGGATAATCATTTCATCGACTAGGGCATTGGTTTTCAGGATAGGAACATAAAAATGAGCATGTACCTTAAATGGCAATCTACATCACAGCTAACGCTGTTAGCATGGTATAACATGGATCACAGACTGTCCTTCCACCTTTCTGCTGAGTAGCATCTATAGGCGTTCTTCACGCCGTACTTACGCACTAGTGTGCTAAGTTGACAATTTCTAGTTATCGTTATTATTGAACTGAGCTAAGTGTAGCCAGAGTAGGCAATGAACTCATTCACCAAGACGTTAACTGCTTTTCATAACCCTATTTTTCTTGTGAGAACATACGATGAAGATATGTTTTGAGTGGCATCCGTTAGCGGTGTCATTACCAATGCTAAGGCATTGGTACAATGAAGATGGAAAAATCTCTTATTATTTTCCATTAGCCAATTAATAGACCACAAGGTCTTTCTATTAATCAAATGGTTATAAAATCAAATTTAAACTATTTGTTTATTACTAGTTGGCAAACTTTTAAATGATGAATATCTAGCTAGTATAAAGAGATAGTGAATTAAAATTTTCATGATGCGATTTAGCGTCATATAAAGAATTAAAGGTATTATTATGGAAAACTTCAAGCATCTACCAGAACCATTCCGCATTCGTGTTGTTGAGCCAGTAAAACGCACTACTCGTGAGTACCGCGAAGAAGCGATCATCAAAGCAGGCATGAATCCATTCTTGCTAGACAGTGATGACGTGTTCATTGATCTGCTAACAGACAGTGGCACAGGTTCGATTACCCAACGCATGCAAGCGGCAATGCTAATGGGTGATGAAGCGTACAGCGGCAGCCGCAGCTACTACGCACTATCTAATGCTGTAAAAGATATCTTTGGTTACGACTTAACTATCCCGACTCACCAAGGCCGTGGCGCAGAGCAAATTTACATTCCGGTTCTTATTAAGAAGCGTGAAATGGAAAAAGGCCTAGACCGCAACAAGATGGTGGCACTGTCTAACTACTTCTTCGATACTACGCAAGGTCACACTCAAGTGAACTGCTGTGTGGCGAAAAACGTTTACACGGAAGAGGCGTTTGATACATCAGTTAACGCAGACTTTAAAGGTAACTTCGACTTAGTGAAATTAGAAGAAGCGATTATTGAAGCGGGCGCCGCTAACGTTCCTTACATCGTCAGCACCATTACTTGTAACTCGGCCGGTGGTCAGCCTGTTTCTATCGCTAACCTTAAAGCGGTATACGAAATTGCGCAAAAATACGATATCCCAGTCATCATGGACTCAGCGCGTTACGCAGAGAATGCTTACTTCATTCAGCAGCGTGAAGAAGGCTACCAAGATTGGACTATCGAAGAGATCACTCGTGAGTCTTACAAATATGCCGATGGCCTAGCGATGTCGGCGAAAAAAGATGCGATGGTACAAATGGGTGGCCTGCTTTGTTTCAAAGATGAAGGCTTCATGGACGTATACACAGAATGTCGTACATTGTGTGTAGTTCAAGAAGGTTTCCCGACGTACGGCGGCCTTGAAGGCGGCGCGATGGAGCGCCTAGCAGTCGGCCTATACGATGGTATGCGTCAAGACTGGCTAGAGTACCGTATCGGTCAAGTTCAATACCTAGTGGATGGCCTAGAAGCGATTGGCATCGTATGTCAGCAAGCTGGCGGCCACGCAGCCTTTGTTGATGCAGGTAAATTGCTACCGCATATCCCTGCAGGTCAGTTCCCTGCGCACGCACTAGCATGTGAGCTATACAAAGTGGCAGGTATCCGCGCGGTAGAGATTGGTTCTCTACTACTAGGCCGCGATCCTGCGACAGGTGAGCAGCATGAGTGCCCGGCAGAGCTACTTCGTTTGACCATTCCTCGCGCCACTTACACCCAAACGCACATGGACTTCATCATTGAAGCGTTTGGTAAAGTGAAAGAGAACGCGGCAAATGTGAAAGGTCTAGACTTCACTTACGAGCCTCAGGTACTGCGTCACTTTACTGCAAGGCTAAAAGAGGTTGAGGCGGTAGCGCAACCAGCAGAAAAAAAGGAACTTGCTGAAGCTTAATTAATATCAAGAGCGCACTCCGTCGGAGTTGCGCTCTTTTCCTAAACACAAAACAAATTCAGATAAATAATTAAAAACCTAACTACACATTTAAATAAAGGATAAATTAACTTATGCCAAGATAACTGTTTGGCGGGTTATGTTTATTTGTTAGGTGATAATTAATATTGGCTAATAACAACTCAAATAAAAATAAATTCGTTTAGGAAATTGAATTCAATAACGTGAAACTTTATGAGAGATAAAACTATGAATAAGAATCCGTCATTAATCGGTGGATCTTGCATTATAGCCAGTGTATGCGTAGGTGCAGGCATGCTTGGGCTTCCTAGTGCAGGCGCAGGGGCGTGGACGACTTGGTCAGTACTCGCGATTGCATTAACAATGGTTGTGATGACCATTTCTGGTTGGATGCTATTAGAAGCATTTAAAAACTACGAGCTGAAAGTATCGTTTAATACAGTAACAAAAGACCTACTTGGCGATAAAATTAACGCATTTAATAACCTTACCGTATATTTTGTTGGTGGTATTTTATTATACGCGTACATTACTTCTTCAGGTTTAATTCTAGAAGGCATGTTAGATATCAATAGCAAAATTGCTTCGGTATTATTTGTGGCTGTCTTTTCTGGTTTTGTTTGGCACTCAACACGAGCAGTAGATCGAATTTCCGTTATTCTTATTGCTTTTATGATTTTAAGCTTTGTGTTTGGTGTGTCTGGCCTAGCGATAAAAGTCGATACTTCAATTCTTTTCGACACCATCAGCAAGCAATCTAGCTACGCGCCGTATGCACTAGCGATGTTACCAGTGGCACTGACCTCTTTCGGTTACCACCACTCGGTTGCAACCATGCGTGCTTACTACGGTGAAGAGCAAAAAGCGAAGAAAGCGATTCTAGGTGGTACCGCTATCGCGTTAAGCCTGTACTTCTTGTGGCTATTTAGCATCTACGGCAACCTGCCGCGTAGCGAGTTTGGCCCTGTCATTGAGCAAGGCGGTAATGTTGACGCACTATTGACGGCACTAGGTAGCGTGATTGAGTCCGATAAAGTGGCGAATGCCATCAATACTTTCTCAATGGCGGCGATTCTGTCCTCTTTCATCGGTGTTGGTTTGGGTGTGTTTGATTTCTTGGCTGACCTGTTCAAGTTTGAAGATTGCAAACAAGGCCGTGCGAAAACTTGGGTGGTGACTTTCCTACCGCCATTGGTGATGTCGTTACTGTTCCCATTTGGTTTTGTTATCGCGATTGGTTATGCAGGCGCCGCAGCAACAGTATGGGCGTGTATTATCCCAGCCCTGCTAGCGCGTAAAACACGTACTCTTAAGCAAAACGATGAAGGTTTCAAAGCCCCTGGTGGTAGCGCAATGATTGCATTGGTTATCGGTTTTGGTGTGCTAACGGCTGTGTTCCACTTCATGTCGATGCTAAACATGCTACCGGCGTTCACAGGCTAAGTTTAACGACTGGCTGGTTATTTTGTCCTCTCAACTAAATTCGAGATAACCAGCCTATTTATATAGGAAACAGACTATGTCAAAAATCGAAACCTCTGGCGCTCCCGCAGCCATTGGCCCATATGTACAAGGCGTGGATTTAGGTAGCATGGTGATCACGTCAGGCCAACTGCCGATCAACCCAGAAACCAAAACCATGCCTGAAGATGTCGCCGAGCAAGCGACGCAATCGCTCAATAATGCACTGGCGATTATCAAACAAGCGGGCCTTGAAGCGACCAACATCGTCAAAACCACGGTGTTTGTGAAAGACTTAAACGACTTTGCCCGCGTTAATGAAGCGTATGGCGCATTTTTTGATGCCCACCAAGCGCCTTTCCCTGCGCGCTCCTGCGTTGAAGTCGCCCGTTTGCCAATGGACGCGAAAGTTGAAATTGAAGTGATTGCGTTACGCGGCTAGTGTTCTTTCGTTGAAGTATCAGGAGCGTTCATTCGCTCCTTTTTTATTTATTCACCCCCGCAAAGTCGCTTTGCTGCTCTGTCGTGTTTTCATTACACAGTCTGATTTCAATCTTTTTTCCCCCTCACGCATACTTGACCTCGCATTATCAATGAGGAGAAAACAATGCGTAAACCACTTACTTTTCTAATGGCGTCTCTTATGGCGGTGCCAGCAATGGCATCAGCAGAGGGCTTTTATCTTGGCGCGAACGTAGGGAGTGCAAATGCCAGTATAAAGGAAGCAATTGGAGAGAAGCAGGACGCTAAATTTAATAAAGGCCGCCAACTTGGCCTCAATGCGGGTTATCAACTAACCGACTGGTTTGCTGTAGAAGGGCGTCTAAATAAGTCTAACTCAGTTAAAAAAGACGGCAATGAGTTAATGGGTAGCTATAATGTTGGTGTTTATTCTAAGTTCAGCTACTACGTGAGCGACAGCGCTTACCTGTACGGTTTGGCTGGTGTGACTAGCGTTAAGTATGGCTTGAAAGAAGACGGTGAACCCAAAGCCAATTACAAGCGCCAAACCAAGCCATCACTAGGCGTGGGTGTTGGTTTCGATATTACCAACAACCTAACTTTAAGCGCAGACTATATGGATTACGCCATCGGTAAAAAGAAGCGTGATGACCTATCCATGAGTGGCTTCAACCTGTCGGTTAATTATCGCTTCTAGCACCACCATTGTTTTAAGGCATTGAGCATTTACCGTTTAGGCGGTAAATGCTTTTTTAATGCAACTAACCAAATGTTCTTCTGGCTCTGATAGCCCCGCAGTATTTTGCCAAATAACACCAAGATTCTCTTCTAGTACTGCTTTGGGATGGTTGACAACCAGTAGCTCTCCACAGCTAAGTTCCTGCTCAATTCGATGCCTTGGGGTAAGTAGTAGGGTTAACCCTTCTTTTGTTAGCGCCAAACAGGTGTCATAGCTATCTGCAAACCAACACTTTTGATCGGGTAGGGCCGGCCAGTATTCCATTTGGGTATGTTTGCGCGGCGCGATGGCTGGGTATTGGTTGAGATCTAAAATAGAGACGATATCTTGGCTCGCCAGCGGATGATCGCTGCTACACACTACCATGTGTGTGTGTTGGCATATTGGTTCGATGTGAGTTTGTTCGTCGTATAGATCGACATAGTAACCAATGGATAAATTAAACTGCGCCGGATTCGACATCAGATCTTCATCGGTGCGGTTGTAAAAGTAGCAATCGATATTTGGGTAGCTTTGATTAAATAGGTCGACAGCTTTAGCTAGGCGTTGGTTATCAATGTAATGAGAGATCCCAATAGTTAGCTCACTTGCGTAACCGTGCTGTAAGCCTTCTACTTTCTGGTTTAGAAATCGCTCCATTCGAAGCATCTGCTTACACTCGTCGAGTAACTTCTTTCCTTCTTGAGTGAGCTCAGGTTTATGTCCTTCTCGGTTTAATAACTGCGTGTTCCAATCAACCTCAAGATTAGTGATCCATTGGCTTAGTTGCACACGGCTACGACCCATGCGTTTAGCTGCCGCTGAAATAGATCCGGTTTCAGCGGTGTAGACGAAGGCGCGAACGGCGTTCAGGTTCATGGTGACCCCACATGATTAGTATCCTTTTTCGATAATGAGAGATTACCTCTTATCGCGCAAGTACACAGTGCGTCAGTTTTTTGTTACAGAGAGTGATTCGCTCGCCAAAGAGGGGCGGATTAACCTAAAGGTGACTTGAACTGTTGAGGAAGATAAAGAATGAAACCTAAGCATGGTATTGGGGTCTTTTTGCTCCTGTCACTGGTGGGGTTTGGCTATGTTACCCAATCAAAATTACAACCCGTGGCCAAAGATGTCGAGACGCGATTAGTGTTGAACAATCAGGATTATGGCTGTCATCAGCTTAAGTTTGGTGAACGAAAAGAGATCACCCTACCGGAGTCTGATTTTGATACTTACATGACTGTGTTATGCAGAGAGTATTCGACGGAGAGTTTTGAGTTGATTGCTAGCATAGAGCAAGTACACCGCACGTTAAGTGGAAATTATAATCTCTATACCACTCCTAGTTTAACGCTTCGTCGCGGCAGTGAAGGGAGCATTGAAGTTGGCTCCGACAATTATGTTGAGGTGTTTTGGCAAGCAAAATATTTATAGCGCGGAACAAAAAAAACAAGGCTCTGATAAAGAGCCTTGTTGGTTATCACCTATTGTAGCGGTGAGGGGAGGAACTGCTCACCAATGTCACTGCGTTTACCATGATTAATGATGTTATCAAGCCACTGGTTGAAAGTAAGCCCATCTTGTTTACAGGTATAAAAAATATCCAGCCACTCCATACAGTGTGGGGTCAGTTTGCTTTCCTCATCCATCTGACAATTTGAAATCCAAAAGTAGTAATTATTATGGCTTGCTTGTTTAAGCTGCAGCGTCGCGTACACCATGTCTTGTTGCCAGCGCGCTTTCACCGCATCACTCATGGCAACTCGGCTGGTTCTTGCTTGAAAGCCAACCATCGCTCTATCCCTTAGCGTGTTCTGTTGCATCATAGTGACACGAGATTCGTCTTTAAATAATGCCAAAGCATGCAGGTAGCCATCGTTCATGGTGTTATTGGTGGTTTTAAAGCCAAAGTTTTGCTCTGCATTGACTCCCCACCAGTTGGTGATCTCTTGAAACCTTTCGGTTGTCAACGCATTGCCATCAGAGAGTTGGAAGATTTGGCTGTTTGGGAGCATCTTCGCGATAGCGGGCAGATAATAGATAGCACCATGTCCACCGGCACTTTCTCCTGAAACGAGCACTTTGTCTGCTTGGGGGTAATGCTCTTTAACCCAATCTAAGACCGATTTAGTGTTATTTTGACCGTTGTGGTAAATGGTTTTGGTTTCGCCATCTTTGCCTTGATATGTACGAACTGCGTCACCAATGTGAACATCGCCCGAGCAATAGGTCACCACCACTTTGTTCCAATCATTGAGCGGGTTATGTGGGTTTTCTTTTCGGTAGATCCCCGTTTGGAACGCGGCCTCATTCATGTTTAAGGCATCGGCATAATATATCCCGCCTTCAACGTGTTTGGATTTGTCTTGCCAATGAACAGGTAAGTTGCAGCTCTCCTCATCCCAGCATGCTCCGCCTGGCTGAAAAAAGATATGCAAATTATCTGAGCTTCCCTTTTGGTGATAGAACTTATACGGGCTTCCGTCACTGCAGATGGTATTGCCTTTAGGTGCTATTTCTTGCCACTGGTTGGTTAACTGTGACTCGGTGATCGCGGCGCCGCCAAGGCCAGTTGCCGCGCCAATTGGCGCAAGAAGTATGGTAGAGAGTAATATAACGCTGCTTTTCATTGGGTGAGCCTCATCTGCATGTTTGATGCAAAGAGTTTATGGTTTTGCGTCTGTAAGCACGAATCACACTCTGTAATAAGAATACGACACACCGATGGATGGGCTCAAAATAGAAAATGCCGCCTCTTTGAGGCGGCATCAAACATTAATGGTAGGCTTGGTATTCGTTTTTAAGCCCTTTGACTAAGCTGACACACATCAGCAGCAGCACGAAACTAAACGGCAATGCGGTCGCTACCACGCCAGACTGCAGCGCTTGCAATGCCTGTGAGCCACCGACCCACAACATGACCGCAGCAATCGCGCCTTCCACACTGGCCCAGAAGATCCGTTGTGGTACGGGCACATCGACTTTACCACCAGAGGTAATGCTGTCGATCACCAGCGAACCAGAGTCAGATGAGGTGACAAAGAAGATCAGCACCAACACAATAGACAGGACAGAAATAACGTTACCAAATGGTAGGTGCTCATACACATGAAACAGAGTGAGTGAGATGTCCGTTAGGCCGTTAGCGCCAAGCTCACCGATGTTATTGACCACTTGATCTAACGCGATACCGCCGAAAACGGCCATCCAAAGCATGGTGACTAGGGTTGGTACAAAGACCACTGCGGCTAAGAACTCACGTACCGTACGCCCTTTCGATATTCGTGCGATAAACATACCGACAAATGGTGACCAAGAGATCCACCATGCCCAATAGAATACCGTCCAGCCATGCATCCAAGTTTGGTCGTCACGGCCAAAGGGTACGCTCAAGCTCACCACATTTTCGATATAAGCCATAAAGGTAGCAGGAACCGATTTGGTGACCACATCTAAGCTGACGCTGATAATAAAGATCAGCAAACCAAAAGCAAATGCCATGTTAATGTTGCTCAGCACCTTTACGCCGCCATCCAAACCTCGTACCACAGACAAGATCGCAATAAAGGTAACAAAAGCGATTACCGCCATCTGCATACCAATACCACCATTTAGGCCAAAGACGTAGTTGATGCCAGACGTCGCTTGTTGAGCGCCAAGGCCCAGTGAGGTGGCGAGGCCAAATAGCGTTGCCAGTACTGCCATAATATCGATGATGTGGCCAAGCCAGCCCCATGCTCTATCACCAAATATTGGGTAGAACACCGAACGGATAGAAAGTGGCAAGCCTTTGTTAAAAGCGAAGAAGGCGAGAGATAGGGCGACGATGGCGTAGATTGCCCAGCCGTGAATACCCCAGTGAAAAATGGTGGCACCCATTGCGAGCGAGCGCGCTTGCTCTGTGTAGGGCTCCACATTGAACGGTGTGCCCCACCAATTGGTGAAGTAAGCGGTAGGCTCTGCTACCCCCCAAAAAAGTAGGCCGATCCCCATGCCAGCCGCAAACAGCATCGCAAGCCAAGATAGGCTGGAATGCTCGGGCTTTGCCTCTTTACCGCCAATACGAACTTTACCCAGAGGCGATACGATGAGCGCTACGGCGAAGAAAACAAAGAAGTTAGTCGCCCACATAAAAAAGGCATCAAAGTCTTCTAGAATCCCATTTTTGAGCGAGTTCAGTGCTTGGTTAGCACTGGCGGGCTCAACCAGGATTAAAATCGCCAAAAACAACAGAATAAGCCCTGCGCTGATCCCAAAAACGGGGTTGTGAACATCAAAGCCCCATTTCTGCACATTATCCTGACCGACCTGATAGTCGGTAGTGTCAATGCTGTATTTTTTTAGTGCATCTTCCATAAATACCACTCAATTTTATTTCGAACTCAAAACGATGCGGCGCATAACAAGACCGCGATAAGCCTTAAGTTAACCGCAAAAGATTAGTGCACTAATCTTTAAAGGGGGCGAATACTAGCAGAATAAGTTTGGTTTGATCAAGTTTTAACGGTGTGACGGTTGTTTTGTGTGCTTAGATGCAGTTTTAGGAGGTGATAAAAGCTTTGTGGTCGAAATAATACGGCTCTAATGAATTGGAGTGCGGTCAAACTAAGCGTAATAGCCCATGGAATAAGGGGGAAGGGCTATTACGCATTGGTAATGATGCGTTGGTTATCGAAGTCACTCAGTCGCTTTTTTCTATCAGAGCATAAGATGATTTTCAAAAAAAAATTGAAAATCATTCAAGTGTTGAAGGGTTTTTCATGGTTAATTCACACGGTAGTCTTGCTGCAACAGAACAACATCTTATGACTATTGAGGATCCACAATGAATATTGTTGAGCACGCGAAAACCCGTTACTCCACCAAGGCATTTGACGCTAATAAAGCATTGAGCGATGAACAAGTTAGCGCTCTTAAAGAACTGATCCGTTTTAGCCCTTCTAGCACCAATGCTCAGCCATGGCACTTTGTGTTAGCCAGTAGCGATGAGAGCAAGCAGAAAATCGCCCAAGCGACCCAAGGTTTCTATTCTTTTAACGAACGTAAGGTACTTGATGCTTCGCATGTGTTAGTGTTTTGCGCCAAAACGTCGATTGATGAAGAGTATCTGCTTAACCTATTGCAGGTTGAAGATGAACAGGGCCGTTTTGCTGATGAAGAGAGTAAGCAGGGTCAGCACGGCGGGCGTTCTTACTTCGTTAACATGCACCGATTTGACCTAAAAGATGCCAGCCATTGGATGGAGAAACAGGTGTATTTAAATCTAGGCACCGTTCTGCTTGGTGCGTCTACCTTAGGTATTGATGCCATTCCGATTGAAGGTTTTGATGCCAAAATTCTGGATGAGCAATTTGGTCTACGTGAGCGCGGCTACACCAGTCTTGTGATCGTGCCACTCGGACAACGCCGTGAAGACGATTTTAACGCGACCTTACCGAAATCGCGTTGGCCTGAAGCCCAAATATTTACGGAGTGTTAACCGATGTTGCATCTGATCGCAGAAATAAAAGCCAATCCAGGCTGTGAAATAGAGCTTAAAACCTTACTACAAGGCTTGCTTGAGCCAACCCGCGAAGAAGAGGGCTGTTGTCAATACGAACTGTTTACGGATCAGAAGATACCAGGCTTGTTTATTATGCAGGAGATCTGGTGCTCACAAGCAAGTTTAGACCGGCATCTTGCGAATGAGCACTTAACTCACTTTAACCAACAGGTGCAGGAGCGACAGTTACTGGAGTATGTTCAACTGCGCCCCCTCCAGTTTGTGGGTTAAACCGAGCTGCTTGCTATGGTTGCCAACACGGTTTGTCGCTGTTGGCAACACTTGCTTTGAATGAACTCTCGAAAAGCGCGAATGGTTGGGGTTAAGATCCGCCGATCGGCACACACCATATACAGCGGCGCTTTGCCGCTGTCCCAGCTTGGCAAAATGCGCACCAAGCGCCCATCAATAATATCTTGGCTGATGTCCATCATGGACTTGATCGCCACCCCTTTGCCTTTTAGGGCTAAGCGGTGCACCACGTCACTGTCGTTGCTGGTGGGGTTTCCTGTTACCGCGATCACTTGAGATTGGCCGTCTTTAGACAGAGGCCACTTATTGTATAACGTGTCGGCGACCATGTAGCACAAGCAGTTGTGGTCGGCCAAATCCATTGGTGTACTTAACGGGCGATGCTGCGACAAATACTCTGGCGAGACGCACAAAATGCGTTCATTGTCAGCGCACAGTTGGGTAGCAATTAGGTTAGAGTCCGAGGGCTCGCCATAACGAATAGCCACGTCGATAGGTTTTGAGTACATATCGGTTACGCTGTCGGAAAGCTCCAGCTTGACCTCGACTTTAGGGTGCAAGGCGATAAACTCATCGACCCAGTCGAGTAGTAAATTACGGCCAAAGTCAGAAGGGGCGGCCAAATGCAGTTTGCCCGCTAACTCACCGCGAGTCTGGGTTATCTGGTTAAGGCCTTCTTGAAGCGTATTGAGCGCCAGAGTGGTTTTCTCAAGGAAAATATCCCCTTCACTGGTTAAACGTAGGCTTCTGGTCGAGCGGACAAAAAGAGCAAAATCAATTTGCTCTTCTAGCCTTTTTATCGCCGCACTAACCGCCGCTGGCGTAATGTTGAGCTGGTTGGCAGCCTTAGAAAAGCTGCCTTGCCGAGCCGTTTCGACAAAGATGTTGAGATCGTTGAGTGCTTTCATTGATTTGATTTAATCGCGAGTTTGTCTCGACTATATCATGCGATTTGGCGATTGAGCACCAATGCTCGATAGAGTCAGCTAGTTTTCATTCGCATCATACACCACTTGGCCCGCTAGTATTGTCATCACCACTTTCGCCTCTTCAATATCCTCTACTGCAAGGCGCGTGATATCTTGGTCAAGAATGGCGAAGTCCGCCGACTTGCCAACCTCTATGCTACCAGTGAGCTTGTCTAACCCAAGGTTTTTCGCCGGGTTAATGGTGTAGGCCTCGATCGCGGCGTGGATATTCGGTAGCCCTGTTTTACCCATTTTGATGCTATTGGCGAGTCCGACGAGTGGGTTAATGTCGTGCACGTTCCAATCGCTGCTTAAGGTCACATTGGCACCGGTATCAAAGATCTTTTTTAGATTCATCAGTGAGCGAGTACGTTTGGCGCCGAGAAAGGCTTCGGCCCACTGGTGATCGTGATAGGCAACGTAATCAGAGCCGACTTGAAAGTCGGCGGTGACACTAAGGTTTGCAAAACGCGCGACATCTTTTGAGTTCACGAGCTCTACATGAGTTAAGGTATAGTCGCGTGTGCTGTTTTGAGCTCGCACGTGCTCAATGGCATTGAGTGACTCTCGGATCGCACCGTCGCCAATGGCGTGAATATGGGCGCCGAAGCCAATTTTATCTAGCTCGGTTAACCAAGACGCCATCTTATCTGGGGCGATATAATTAATGCCGTAGGGTTCATCTGGGATGTAAGTTTCACGATAGGGGGCGAGGAGTTTCGCGGTGCCATTTATGAAGATGCCATCACTGTACATTTTTACTTGGTCGAGTAACAGCAAGCGTGACGTATCGCTCGATTGGACGCTTTTTAAGTACTCCAGTTGCGGGGCCATGGCGTCGCTTGGGTAGATCCAAGGGCGCAGTGAGACACGAGCGGTAAGGTCGCCACTTTGCTCGGCGGCTTGCCAAACTTCTAGCCAGCCGCGCTTCCAGTACAGCCTGCCATCACCAATGGTGGTAATGCCGTTTGCCGCCGCGGCTTCAAGGCCGTTCATCAACCCCTCGTAGCTTTGGTTAAATTGATTTTTTAAACTGTTCCATGCCATTTCCATCACGATATCACCAGCGTTATCAAGCAAGATACCGTTTAGTTCACCACTGTTTTTATCTTTGAGGATCTTACCTCCCTGAGGCTCAGGACTCTCTTTATCGATCCCTGCGAGTTTGAGCGCCGCAGAGTTTACCCACATAGAATGGGAAGTTTGCTCCATAAGTACAACGGGTTGTTCGGGGAAGATGGCATCAATAACCGCCAGTGGGGTGGTTTGATTTTCTTCATCAAGCAGGCTTTCAATTGAAAAGCCGTAGCCCATTAACCATTGGCTAGGATTTGCGCGGCTCTTGCAGGCTTTTAGGTAAGGTATTTGTCCTTCTAGTGAAGCATCAAGGCTTAGCTCGCAGTTGCCCCCAGCTTCAGAGGCCGCTTCAAATACGTGGTTGTGATTATCTATAAAGCCAGGTAAGACAAAGGCTTGCTCTAAATCGATAGTGCGGGTATTGGGGGTGCTAAAGCGGTGAGTGCCGCTGTTTGTGCCAATAGAGGTAATTTTACCATCGCGAACAGCAATGGTATCAGCGTTGGCATGACCATATATCTGGGCATTAGTAATAATGAAATCGGCTGGTTGAGTGGCTGAGCAGTACGTAGTCATAAGTAGGCTGGTAATAAAAGTGGTGGTAGCGAGTTTGTTCATGCATATGTCCTTAGTTTGCTCAACTTAGCTGAGTATAGGGTAGGCGCAGTTGAGTTGCCGAGAGATGAATCACTGGCTTTTAAAGCGAAAAAGTCGCCATGATGAAAAATGAGCGGCTCATTATGGCGCTAAGTTGGCAAGAAAAAGTGTTTCAGGTTGCGGTATGAAATGCGGGTGGTGCTGCTTTATTTAGCTGACGATCAAGGTGAGTAAATCTTGTGGGGATTCATTTACCGCTTGAAATCAATATGCTTTTCATGAATAACTAATGAGGCAGGGGTAATCCAATCAGGTTAAAGGTGGCGATGTTGACGCATTTTGATTTCAATTTATTAAAAGTACTTGAGGTACTGCTCGAAGAGCAAAGTGTTACTGGCGCGGCATCTCGATTGCATCTGAGTCAGTCTGCGGTGAGTAAGCAGCTAGCCAAGCTTCGGGAGTCGTTTGGTGATCCTTTGTTTGAGCGTACTTCCGCGGGCTTAAGGCCGACACCAAGGGCGCTGCAGTTGGCGCCAGAGCTGAATCAGGTATTAAAGTCAATGGAGCAGCTGACTCGACCAAGCCAATTTGAGCCAGAGAAAAGTACTCGACGTTTTAGCATCGAGCTGGTTGAAACCGCTTATTCATTAACCTACCCATTTTTTATGCCAAAACTTCTTAGCCAAGCGCCCAACATAAGCTTGAACAGTCAAACATGGAGTGGGGAGAGTTTGAACAAGTTGCTTCGCTGTGAAATTGACCTAGGCATTGCGACTTATGAGTGGGATGAACGCTCGGCTCTGCACCTAAGAAGTATCCCCGATGAGCTCAACTACGTTGAAATCGTCCGCGATCACCCGGTGTGTTTGGTGCGAAAAGATCACCCGCTGCTCAGTGAAGAGTGGAATTTGGAGGCATTTTTGAAATACCGCCATTTGCAGGTGGCATTCGGTGGCATTGAACGCTGGTTATTGGACGAAGTACTTAATATCAACGGATTACAGCGTGATATTGCGGTTAATATGACCGACATGCACAGTGCCATGAAGCTTTGTGAGCAGAGTGATTTGATCTTATCTTCGCCCAATTTATATGCATCAGAGATGGTCAGCAATTTTGCTCTGTGCCGTTTAGAGATCCCAATTCAGGTTGTGCCGGGCGCTTATGTTTTGCTGTGGCACAAACACTTTAACTTGGATCCGAGCCATACTTGGTTGCGGGACTTGATCATCAGCAGTGCAAAAGTGTCTGTTTAGTAACCCTAAACACGCGTTATAGCCTAGCCATTGTCCGACTAGGCTGGACGATATTTAATTAGCTCAGTTTCTGCACAATAAAAAAGTGATAGCCAAACTCATCACCTAAGTGGTTGTGATAGATATCAAGCTCCTTGCTGATATCTTTAATCGCCGCAGAGTCCGCCATGTCAGGTTTGAGCTCATCAACTCGTGCTTGCAGTGGCATAAAGTAGTTGCGCCAAGCGTCAAGGCTAATGGTGAACTGCTGCAGCGTTTGATACCCAGCGGCTTTGATCTGCGCAAGACGCGTCTCAATGGTTTGGATATCTGGGTACTCGCTTTTCCAAAAAGCGGCCGATTCTGGGTGAGGTTCATCGGTCAGCCAGACCAAGTCGCTTATTACCAACAGGCCACTTTCTTTAAGTAGTGGCTTCCACTCTTTTAATGCGTTCTCAGTGCCCATGATGTAGGCGCAGCCTTCCGCCCAAATAAGATCAAAGCTGCGTTCATCAAAGGGCAGCTCGGTCATGCTGGCACAGACAGGGGATACCTGCTCGGATAAGCCTTCTTTTTGCATGGTGTCGTTGAGCTTATTGATGGCTGAGAGTTCATTGTCGACCGCCGTAATTGCCGCGGCCGTGTGTTTGGCTAGCACTCGGGTCGAGAGGCCTTTGCCACTGCCAATTTCCAAAATCGTTTCAGGTGTTTTAGGGAGTAGCGATAACGCTTTACGCGTTTCCTCTTCACTGCCAGGGCCCCAGCGTTCGAGCGTTTCGAAGACTTTCATAAAGTCGGCCATGTACTTGTCGTGTTCGTTCATGTCTTTTGATAACCATTTTAAACGCAGCGCTTCTTTCTCGTTAAAGCCCTGCGTGATTAACCAATCCAGATGGGCATCTGGTGCTACTTCACTAAGAGTGTCGTGCCACTCGTGTTGTACCCCCTCTCCAAGCAGGGCTGCCAGTAGTCTGCGAGACTGCTGTTTGTGTTCAATTTCTTGGTCAAGATGGTCAAGCCGCTTTTTCAGCAGCGCACGATCCACTTTGGCCTCTAAACAAGCTTGGCACTCTTTGAGCGTGAGGCCGCCTGCCTGCAGTTGCTGGATCAAGCGAATGCGCTGAACATCTCGATCGTTATAAACGCGGTAGCCGTTACTTAAGCGCTTGGCGCAGATAAGCTCTAGCTTTTCGTAATACAGCAGCGCGGTTCGCGATAGACCAACCAAATCGGCCAGCTCAGATATTCGGTACATAATCGCTCTCTTAGTAAGATGGTTAGAGTATGAAGTGTAAAGCTATAGACAGGTCAAGCAACTGTAGTGAAGTTTTTTGATAAGTGAGTATGGCTTGCTACCTAGCTCTTTTATTGGCTAGGCAGCGCACTGTTAAAATTGTTTGAAGGAATGGAGGCGGTAAGAGGTTATTTTGACGGCTTGGCTAAGCGCATTTCTTCTAATCCACCCGCGTTGTGTACATCGGTAAAGCCTTG
>Ga0070724_10000521_pt1 | contig 27271 bp, 19 predicted proteins | sample tdDd001_FD_67278 | JGI IMG/M metagenome (GOLD analysis project Ga0070724, IMG submission 67278) | Marine sediment microbial communities from the Atlantic coast under amendment with organic carbon and nitrate - tdDd00.1 | ecosystem: Environmental > Aquatic > Marine > Coastal > Sediment | place... | reverse complement strand
CCAATACAGCTATTTTATACGGCGTTGGTGGCGGTGGTATGGATGCATTAGGTGTGGTACTTAAAGAGGTCTTTAATCCCGTATCGGCTTATGCATTTATGGTGTTTGTGTTGCTTTATACACCATGTGTGGCGGTTATCGGTGTCATCAAACGTGAAACAAACTCGTGGAAATGGACCATTTTTTCTGTGGGCTATCAAATAGTAGTGGCTTGGTCAGTATCTTTTATTGTGTATCAGGTCGGTAAAGTATTATTTTTATAACTTTAAATAAACAAATGAACCCCTTTGAATATAAAATTCAAAGGGGTTTTGTATGTGGAAAATCACTTACTACATTAAAGCAGGGATTTAATACTTTCTTAATGGTATTTAATGTATGATATAATTGTATTCATTAGAGGGAACGTCTATAATGGATTAGTGCAAATATTATTTTAGAGGAGAATTATATATGAATAAAAAAACACTTATTGCAATTATTGTGGTTGCAGTACTAGGTCTTGGTGGGCTATTTGGTTACCCAATGATTAAGCAAGCGATTTTAGAGAGTAATCCAGTGAATCACATTTTATACAGTGGGATTCAAACTGACGATGAAACGGCGGTAGATGCGACAGTTGCAATTACAGTTGGATTAGACGAAGCGAAAATGGTTGAAGAAGGTGCATTTTACGGATCAGAAGATCCAGCAGCATCAGCGAAGTTTGTAAATACATTGTTATCGAGAGTATCATTTGACTATGATATCATTTCGAAAATGGATTACGAAGCAGATGATCTTCAATTAGTAGCGGGAATGGCACTTAACTACAAAGAAATTCCAGCACTTGAGTTAAAGGCAAACGTTAAGCCTTGGGAAGCAAGTGTAGAAGCACCACAAATGGTTAACGGACCATTATATATTGATATTCAAGAAGCGTTAACAGCATCTGGATCCGAGGTTCAATTATCAGATGTAAATTTATCAGCTTATTTAAAAGCGATTGATGAAAAAGACGATGCGTACAACGCTATAATGGACAATTCAGCTGCATATGAAACAGTATTCAGAAACCTTTTAGAAGGTAAAGTTGAAAAAATGGGTAAAGGATCTATTGAAGTTGAAGTAAACGGGACAACGTCTCAAGTACCTGTTGTTCAGTATAAGTTAAACATTACAATGGACGATATTTACGCGATGTATGCAGATTTAATCAATGTTGCAAAAACTGATGAAAACGTAAAAGCATTTGCACTTGATAGAATCAACAAAATCGAAGCATTAGTGGTAGAAAACGAAGATTACAAAATGTTCGGTGTGGAAAAAGAAGAAGTGACAATTGGTTTTGAAGAAATGAGAACTGAGTTAACAGAAAACTGGGAAACAGCTCTTGATGAAGCAGCAACTGAATTAATGAACCAACGTGCTCAATTAAATGAATTAAATGTTAGTCAAAATATGAACAATGTTGTACTTTCTATCGATAAGAAAAACATCATGAGACAAGTTTCTCTTGATATCGTTACAGAGGGTATTAAGATAACGGAAGTTATTACGTACAATGCATTTGGTGATGACGTTGTTATGCCTGCAATGCCAACAACAGAAGAAGCAAGAGATTTATTTGAAATCATGAACGATGAAATCAAGGCAAGAACATTGCAAGAAGAAGTTGTAACAAACCTTTCATCAAAAGTACTTGCTGGTGAAGCGGTAACAACATTATTAGAAGATGTTAAGACAGATGTAGAGATGTTACCGGAAGCTGAAAGAGAAATGATGATTGAGCAATTTGAACAATCAATTAGCGGAATGGAAATGATGTTACCATTCATGCTTTCAGGTATGGGAATGTAAGATGATTCGTGTTGAGAATCTATCAAAGACACTTAATGAACGGCAAGTTTTAAACAGAATAGATTTTCAGTTAAAAGAAGGAGACGTACTTGGCATTATCGGTCCCAATGGGGCCGGTAAGTCTACGCTCCTTTCTCTTTTAGGTGGATTAATGGCACCGGATGCTGGGATTATTGATATGGGCGGACATCAAATTGGTGTCATTCCTCAACAATTGGCCTTGTATGAAGAGTTGACTGTCTATGAGAACTTGAAGTTGTTTGGTGTCGGTATGAATATGGAGACAACCGTACTGGAAAATAAAATACAGCAAGTGATGGTAGATTTAAACCTCCTTGTCAATAAAGATGTAAGGGTAAAAAAAATATCTGGTGGGAATAAGCGACGGGTGAATATTGGTATTGCACTGATGACCAGTCCCACTTGCCTAATGATGGATGAGCCGGTGGTTGGTGTAGACTATCAGGTGCGCAGTGATATTGAAAAGCTATTGAAGCAAATGAGCAAGGATGGGAAGACACTCATCATTGCCAGTCATTTAAAAAGTTTTATTCGTGAAGTCAGTACAAAAATATTGATTCTTGAAGAAGGATCAGTTGCATATTTTGGTGATGTGAATGAAGAAGTCCTTAATAAACTTTAAAGCAATAAAAAAACGACAGTTACTCGCATGGTATGAGAGTAAGCGCCTTTTAGGGCATCCTTTTAGGTTGTTGTTTTTGTTATTGCTTTTTTTCATGCTTATTTTTATTGGCCAAAGCATATTGGGTGGCGAGCGGTTGTTGCCGACGGTAATCATCGTTGATGAAGACAGGTCGGTTGAAGTTCGGACATTTGTGGAAAATGTGGCCTACAACAAGCTTAAAAACGTCGTGGCATTTGAGGAGACTTCTTTAGAAATGGGCCTTGATCAATTGGATTCGGATCAAGCGATAGGTGTTATACATATTCCAAGAGATACAAGGAAGAATCTGGACACATTGGAACCTGCCAGTATGTCGCTGTATGTAAATGATCAAGAGGATATTCGTGTACAATTGTTGATTGGTTATATGAAGGATATGGTTGGCTTGTTGAATGAGGGACAAAGCGGTGCCATGGTTTATTACCGGGAAATGAGCCGACAAGGCGTTTCATATACAGAAAAGATCCAGGCTCTTGAAGATATAAGTGTAGATTATGGATTGGCGTTTTTGGCCCGTGGTAGTGTATTTGCAACTACTGATGTGAAAGACCCCCTTGAAGGGATGCTACCGATCCAGTACTTCGGTTATGGCCTTATTTGGCTGGTGCTGTTTATCACTACCGGCTTTGGGCATTCAACGGTGATATCCGATATAAGAAGTGGTAGAAAGAATCGCTTGCTGGCAGCTGGTTATACAGAAGCGGATTATTTTTTCGCACGATTGACCAATGGGTGTGTTTTTTCATTTGGCTGGATTATGGTTGTCATTCTTTTGTTTAACTGGTTGTTGGATATATCATTGATTCAGTTATCTTTAGGGCGTCTGCTGATAATCCTTTGGATTGTGTTGTTGGTGAATGGCTTTGCCATATTGCTTTTATCCAACTATCGGCATAAGAGTTTTGTCGTTTTGTCCGTTGTTGTTTTATCGTGGATGGTTTATACCAGCGGTCTTGTTATACCGGAGTTTTATCTGTCTCAAGGCGCGAAAGTCATGAGTCAATGGAATTTGATTAATTTTGGTGATAATGTGTTTAAAGGCTACCCCCTCATGACTTGGCGCAGTGTGAATTTACTTGGGTACTCATTGTTACTGTACACCCTGTTTAGATCGATGAACAGAAAGGTGGTGGACTGATGGGTTACCTAAAGTTTAAGGTACACTATTGGCTGAAATCATGGGTGATTTGGTTACTTCTTAGTTGTGCACTGATGATTGGTATCGGTACAGGGGGCGTCCAATCCATTTTGGAGAATGAAGATCAAACCTATTCGATCGGCATCGTAGATTTGGATCAGACGAAACAGTCAGTAGCATTAATAGAAGCGCTGAAAGCACATCCGTCACTAACGGTGATTCTTTATGAAGACCGCCTTGAAAGTCAGCGGGGGCTTTCAGATAAAGAGATTTTGCAGACTTACGTACTGCTAGAAGGATTCGACGAAAAGATAGCATCGGGCAAATATAGCAGTCTTGTTGAAGTGGTGTCTATGATTAAAAGTCCATACAGTGACTGGTTAAATGATCAGATCAGTGTAAGTGTTATTCGGGAGTGGTTAATCAGTGATGGCTATCAGCGGTTAAAGGCAATCAATCCGGAGTATCCGCGTTCGGTATTTGAAGAAGCGTTTGACAGCTACTATACAGAAAATGAGTTGTTGGGATTTAGTGTAATCAACCGATCACAAACGTCTAAAGTGTTACAGGATGAACCATCGATGATAGGGTATGGATTCTTGTGGACATGGTGTGTATTTGTCGTACTAATCGTTCTGTGGTTGGTGAGACGATTGTATGTCGAACGCACACAACTTATTTGGATGCGACTAAAGTTGTCGGGCATCAATAGGAGTCAATATGCACTTGAGTATTTGTGGCTTCTTGCTACCGCAACGATGCTTGGTGGTGCACTAAGTTATGGCGCATTAATGGCGGTTGGACATGCTGATACGTTAAGTTGCTTCCCCTTTGTCATCGGATTATTTTTTATGGGCATGGCGATGTTGACGGTTGGTTATGTACTGACGCTACTACCTGTGAATAAGAATCAACTGACATTTATTTATATCGGCATCGCCTTTTTCTGGAGTTTGCTGAATTTAGATGTTGTCCAGCTTATACCAGCAGGATCAGTCGTCCAATATTTATCCCCTATAAGGATATTTTTTCAATTCGTCATCTAGGTATTGATAAGTAGAATACCGAGGAGTAGAATGGAGGAAGGACATAAAAGGGGGATACAAATGAACAAGAGTAAAAAAGTCGGTATCATTGCAATGTTGATAACCGCATTGGTATGGAGTATTTCTTTTATTAATATAAAGGTGGCTGTTGAAGTTGTACCGCCTATGACTCTCGGATTACTGAGATTTGTTATAGCGTCAGTCATATTGATAGGTATTGTATGGATTAAAAAAATTGACTTACGTGTTGAGAAAAGAGATTGGTTAAATGTATTTTTGGCAGGCGCTTTGGGTATAACACTCTATTTCTACTTTGAGAATAATGGAATCAAATATACATCGGCCTCTGCATCTTCGTTGATTATTGCTACTATTCCAGTATTTTCAGTTATTGCGGATGCATTTATCTATAACGTTAAAATCACAAGGAAAATACTGTTGAGTATTTTAAGTTCCTTGGCGGGTGTTGCGCTTATTGTAGGATTCAATATTGAAGAGCTTATTTCAACTGGTTATGCAAAAGGCTATGCCATGATGTTTGGTGCAGTTGGCGCTTGGATCCTTTATATGATTGTAACCAAGCCGCTTTTTGAACGTTATTCACAAATGCACCTATTGTTCTATCAAGCGGTGATTGGGACAATTTGTTTTGTGCCTTTTGCGTTGATGGAGAACTTTGATTATGGATTGTTGACGCCGAATATTGTAATGCATATCAGTATTCTAGGAGTATTTGCATCGGTTGTGGGATTCTATACGTACTTGCTGGCATTAGATGTTCTTGGAATGTCGATTTCTTCGGTATTTTTAAATTTACTGCCCTTGTTGACGGTTATTTTCAGTATGTTCTACTTGAAAGAAACCATGACGCCGTTACAAATGGGCGGTGGGGCTCTTATTCTTCTTTCAGTCTTCCTCATCAATGGACAGGAAGCAGGACCGGAAACCTTGGAAGAACAAGTCCAATTGTATGAACATGGATAAATAATAAGTTGATAGATTGCACTGCTTCGTTGGGAAGCAGTGCAATTTTTTGCCGTGCAAGTGGTTTACTTGCGTTAAGAGGGAATCCGACCTCGATGGTCGGTTCCGCTTATTTGCCGCGCAAGTGATATTCTTACAGGAATTATTCCGTAAACCCTTTATAATTAAGGTAGACTTGCCGATAAATTGATATAGCGAGTGAATCATGAGTCTACGGAGAAATGAGTGAAAATGATGAAAATAAATGACATGTTATTGAACAAGTTGAAAATGCAAAGTTCTTATGGCGATTATTCAAAAGATTCCAGACAATCAAAGCAAGTCGTCAATGGCAGTGTTGAATACTGGGGCGGGACAGGAAAAGCTGAAGAAATACTGGAACGCTACAACGTACCAAAAACTGAAGACAATAAGCAAGGGATTCTTGCTTTTATGGAAAATAATGAAGGCGATAGTGCTTCAAAACTTGAAACAATAGAAATCGCGGCAAGTAATGGTGTAGAGATGACAGAATCAAATCTAGACAGCATTCAAGAAGCCTTAAATGAGGATTTTGAATTAAACGAATCTGTAGAAGTACTTGTTGTCAGCGAAAACAAGACGGACACAGCGCTGACAAGTGATGACATCAAAAAAATGGACCTGCCGTCAGACATGAAAGCATCCATTTTAAAAAATATTGAAAAGGGCATGCCACCGATGAAGGCGCTGGCCAATGCCATTGGTGAAGCTTTAGGGGAAGAATTTTTAAGTAAGTTTGATTCTAAGGTGAGTGGGGACGTTACCGTTACCATTCGCATTACCATTGAAGTAATCGAGATAAAACATCAAGAACTGGGAGAAAATTTTGATTTAGAAAAGCTTATCGAACAGTTCAAAGCTCTTATAGATGCTGCAAAAGAAGGTCAAGGATCCTTATTGACCAGTGCGGCAGACGTCATTGCGGCCCTTGAAAACATAGAGCAAATGATGGCGGAAAGTATGGATAATGAAGAATCTGGTGGTAGTGATTCACTAGAAGAACTTGGTAGTATCGATGATTCAGCTGATGACCCAATGGAGGATATCGGAGAACAAATAGCGCAGTGGGTGACTGAGGCCTTAGGTTCAGTAGATGCTGTTGCCCAGGAGTTAATGGATAATTTTAATGACAGTGCAACGATAAAATTATATGTTGTCGAATCTGTAACCATAAAAATGCAGGAAGTGGCTATTGAGTTCAAATCAGCCCAGCGAGAGATGATTCAAACCATGGAAAATGCATTGTCAGAAGAAAAACCGCTGACTTCAGATCAGATCAAAGATGTACTAAATACAGTCATCAATAAATTGGACGATGTGCTGATGAAAAGTGATGTGCCGCTTTACACGTCTATGTCCATGGAGAAGAACCTGCTAAAGATGAGCAGTGACCTTCAGGAGGCGAGGCAAAAACTTGCCAACGGGGATATTGCTGGTGCAAAGAACATTGTCAAAACCGTTCATGGAAAACTTGAAGCGGCAGTGTTCAAACCATCTGAGAGAAAAGTTCAGGGATTTGCCCTTAAGCAAAGCGAAGCATTTTTGCAGGAAAAAGAAATGATGACTGTTCAAACCTATAAACAGGAAGGCGTTTCGGCAAGAAATGTGCTGGAGCTGTTTAGAAGTTTAGGACTGAATCACGAATATGAAGTGAGTGAAAAGTTATCACAGTTGAAAACTCTTGAAAAAGAAATGAAATTGGATGGGAATTTAAAAGAAGTATTGTATAAATTGGAACAAGATGAGAAGCAAGAAAATAAAACGGTTGAAACCATTGAAAAGTCTCTTAATAACTTGAATGGTCAGCAGCTTTTGAACAAACAAGGACAGAAAAACAATCAACAGACCATGTTCTTTAACATTCCTGTTGTGAATGAACAAGAAGTTAAAAACATGAAATTATATGTGAATTCAAGAGATGCCAACAATCGATTGGATTGGGAAAATTGCAGTCTTTATTTTGTCATTGATCTTAAGGGTTATGGACCGACAGGCATCAAAGTCGACATCAAAGACAGAGGCGTTTCGTTCACTGTCAAAAACGACAATGAAAATCTAAAAGATGTTATCGAGCCATTGATTGAAAATTTGGGAACGGTCTTGGAAGAAGTCGGTTTAAAAGAAAAAGACGTGAGTTTTGTACCTCTTGATGAACATAAGAAATTTGGTCGAAATATGCTAAAGGAACAACCAAAGACAGAAGTAACAAAACCAAGTGTATCGGCTTATAAAGATCCAAAGAAAGGATTTGATTTTAAGATATGAAAGGTTATACAGCGCCACAAAACTCGGATAAATATGATAAAATCAATGATATGGAAGGGTATGCGACAGATATCATCGAGCAATGTAAGGCGAATGACATTCCAGTGAATGACAATCCAAAACAGATGAAACACGCCCTTACGACAGATTTAAGGGACAATATTCCACCGCAATTGTATTTTGTTGTATCTGGACTTATTGACGTTATTCAAACCATTGAAGAGGAAGCGTAGAATATGAAAGTAAATCGGACATCGAAAACAACTGCAGCAAAGTCAAAAGCCCCTGTTAGACAAACTGAAATGACCAACAAAATCAGCTTTAAAGAATTGTTGGATTATGCTGATGACGATAGCCGTCAAAAGGAAATGCTTGATGAAATGATGGCGAGTATCAAGGAAAAAGGTCAGGATCTAATTGAAACACGAACGGTCGAAAGCCTATTTGAATACAAGGATATGGTTAAGGGATTTGTTGAAGAAGCAGTGAATTATGGACTGCGTATAGAAGAACGACGGGGTCTTTCTAGAAGTACAAGATCAAAAGTGTTAAGGGTGGTGTCGGCAGTGGATCAGAAATTATTGGAGCTGACGGACATCATTATTGCCCAGGAAGAGTCAAAAATTAAAATTCTTCAGAAAGTCGGTGAAATACAGGGCTTGCTAGTGAATATTTATTTATAGAAATCTTTAAAAATTAATTTTTATGGAAAATAGTGTTGACAAGACCCTAGGTTATGCCTTAATATCAATAATATAAAAAAATCGTAATAAAAGCGACGACGAGAAAAAGTAAACTGTAGTAGTTATTAAAGCGAACTGGTGTTGGTGAAAGTCCAGTATAAAACGCTAAAGTTGAAAAACATCTCCGAGCTTCTAACCGAAAGTCAATGACGAGTAGACTTAGACGGATCCCGACCGTTAATCGGGTAGAATATCGACAGCAGTCCGTATTCGAACAGAGCGAACTTGTTTAAGTTAAACATGGGTGGTACCGCGGAAGTTAACCTTTCGTCCCTACAAGATAATTGTAGGGATGAAAGGTTTTTTTATTTTCTCTTCGAAATTTAGTCGTACTCTTCGTTACTCAACTTTTTCGAGACTCTTGCGTATGTTATACGCGGCGATCCTCAAAAAAGATTCGCGCCTCGATTACAACAAAATTTCATCGAGAAATACTGAATGGTAAAAACAATCTTCTTTATTCCGGAATAAAGAAGAGCCCCATCACTAGGATTAGATATTACGATAGTTGTTCAATATAGAAATACTGTAGAAATTAGGAGGAAATGAAAATGAAAGCAAGTAAAACAGGCGTAAAGTTACCAATCGGATATGAATCAAAATTAACATTATTAGAGACGGAAATCGCAATCAAGCAAATCAAAGATTTTTTCCAACAGGAATTATCTAAGGCACTAGATTTAACAAGAGTATCGGCACCGTTATTCGTAAGACCAGAAACAGGCTTAAACGACAACCTAAATGGTGTAGAAAGACCTGTAAGCTTTGACATCATGCACACGAAGGAAGAAATTGAAGTAGTGCATTCACTAGCAAAGTGGAAGCGTATGTCGCTTCATAGATACAAGTTTGAAATGGGTAAAGGTTTATACACTGATATGGACGCTATTCGTAGAGATGAAGAATTAGACCATTTACATTCAATTTATGTAGATCAATGGGACTGGGAAAAAATCATCTCAAAAGAAGAGCGTACAGAAGCAAGATTGACTGGAATCGTTAAGAAGATTTATGAAGTTTTCAAGAGAACGGAAGCGTACATGGCTGGTTTATATCCTGCTATTGACCATCAGTTACCAGAAGATATTTTCTTCATCACTTCTCAAGAACTAGAAGATATGTATCCGGACAAAACTGGTAAGGAGAGAGAATCATTAATCTCTGAGGAAAAAGGCGCTGTATTTATCAGCAAGATCGGTGGCGTATTAAAATCAGGTGAAAAGCATGATGGTCGTGCACCGGATTACGATGACTGGGAATTAAACGGAGACATCATTTTCTGGAACCCGGTAATCAAGAGTGCATTTGAATTATCGTCAATGGGTATCCGTGTTGATGAAGAAGTATTAGACCGTCAATTAACAGTTTCGGGCTGTGACGATAGAAGAGAATTACCTTTCCATAAGCTATTGTTAGAAAAGAAACTTCCATACACAGTAGGTGGCGGAATCGGTCAATCAAGAATGTGTATGTTCTTCTTACAAAAAGCACATATTGGTGAAGTACAAGCAAGTATCTGGCCAAAGGAAATGGTTGACGAATGTATGGAACATGGTATTGAATTGTTGTAAACTTTGAACTAAGGTAATTTGTCGCCGGAAGGCGACCAACCACTGATTTAAGCAACTTGGAACGTGTTGCTTAAATTACGTTATTTTATTTGTCGCCCAAGGCGACGAACCACTTGTTTTTAACAACTAGAACCATGTTGCTAAAAACTGCGTTATATGTCTATTTGGTATTGGGAAGGCAACTTCGGCAATACCTGTTATCTAATATTATTGAGTGTATTACTCGACAGGCATCCTATGGGTGCCTGATTTTTTTTCGTGAAAAACAAAAACAGCACAAGTGTAGAAACAAAGGGAATAATGAGAGAACTGTCTCATTATTCCCTTTGTTTCTACACTTGTATTGGGCGCGCTAGCGACCAGAGCGACGCGTTCCTTGCGTTGCTCGGTGCTGTTTTGTGTCAAAGACGACGTTCCATTATTGCGTCAGCATGCATGGCTATTCTGTGCATCCCAAGTACATCTATATTGTTATTGGGCGCGCTAGCGACCAGAGAAGCAGTGCTATTTTAACGTCACGAACCAAGACGTTAAAATAAACGGTACTCGCCCTAGCGAGTAGCTACAAGTAGTCTTTCTTTGCGTTGATCGGTGCTGTTTTTGTGTATAAAATTGAGGATGGATGAAATGAAAACAATATAAAGGATTTAGAAGCATTAAATAGAATTTAAGATTATAGAGCAGGCAAGACATATCGTCAGTTAGCGACCTTGTTTAATACAGCGCCAATGCTGGAAACCTATATCGATACAGGTGATGTTAAAACTATTTTCAATAAGTAGAAATCGGGTATATATTATATAATCGAGTAAACAGGAAAGTGTATACTACTGAGGTGATGGAAATGAAGAAGCAGGATTTTGTCGTAGTAGAACAATTGAAAAAAACTTATCGCATGGGTGAGGTCAATGTACATGCGTTAAATGACGTGACATTTAATATCCAGGAAGGCGAGTTTGTCGTTATCCTAGGACCGAGTGGTTCCGGTAAAAGTACACTTCTGAATATTGTTGGCGGTATGGATTCGCCCAGTGAAGGTCGCGTCTATATAAAAGGAAAGGAAATCACGAATTATAACGATAAAGAAATGACTTTATATAGAAGAAACATGGTTGGCTTTGTTTTTCAATTCTATAACTTGATGTCGAATTTAACGGCCAAAGAAAATGTGGAACTGGCTACGGAAATATGTACCGATGCCTTGAACATTGATGAAGTTCTTGATGCAGTAGGCCTTAAAGAGCGTAGCGACCATTTTCCGTCCCAACTGAGCGGTGGAGAGCAGCAGCGTGTGGCAATAGCCAGAGCAGTGGCAAAGAATCCTGAGATATTGCTTTGTGATGAACCGACGGGTGCACTGGACTTTAGCACCGGTGTGACGATATTGGACCTGCTCAGTCGCGTCAATAAGGAATTCAATAAAACAGTCGTTGTCATAACCCATAACGCATCGATTGCAAAGATGGCCGACAGAGTCGTTAAGATGAGAAGTGGTAAAGTCCTTGAAAATATCAAGAATGACACACCACTTTCAACAGAAAGGATTGAGTGGTAATGAAAAAGTTAAATCTGCGGCTTTACCGTACGATAAAACATACCCTCGGTCAATATATAGCAGTGTCTCTGGTGATCATTATCGGTATCATGTCCTATGTAGGATTCTCGTTGGCGATGATCAATCTTGAGACGACGGTCAATGGTTATTATGACATGACCAATTCTGCAGATATCTATGTGGAACTGAACCGTATTCCGGAGAATGCCTTGAAGTTCTTGTATGATATCGAGGGAATTGTTGATATACAAGGCCGGGTAAAAGACGATTTTTCCTACACGGATAAAAGAGGTGTCAGGGGAACCCTCCGGGTGGTATCGGTGCCGGAGGATCAGGAACATGCCATCAACAACCTATACATTCGTAAGGGGAGTTTTGTCCGGGGTAATAGAGGAGTGATGGTTGTCCAACCATACGCCAAGGCTGTTGGTATAGAAATAGGGGATCCCATTGATATACAAATCAATGGAAAGACCTATAAGTTGACTGTTGAAGGCATCGTGTCATCATCGGAATTTGTCTATGTCATTGAAAATGAACAAACATTGTTACCGGACAATGAGAAGTTTGGGATTGTATTTTTAGAAGAGTCTTTTGCGCAAAAAGCATTCGGGTATGAAAACAGCTACAATGATTTGCTGATCAAAGTAGATGATGAAGATAAAATAGAGAGTATCATCGACGCACTTGAAAAGAAACTGAAGCGTTATGGCGCATCCCGTGTCATCAGCTATAAGGATCAATTGAGTAACCGCATGGTACAGGAGGAAATAAACCAGGGGAAGAATTCGGCGAAGACAGTGCCTTTTATATTTTTGATTGTGGCGTCTGCCATTATCGTAACGATGATTACCAAGATTGTGAGAAATGACCGAATGGCCATTGGTATTCTTAAAGCTATGGGCTATAATAATGCACAGTTAATGGGGCATTATAGTATGTATGCCATGGGAATTGGACTGCTTGGTGGCGGTCTTGGAATTTACTTTGGTCTTAAAGTCGCTGATTTTTTTGCGATGTTGTATGTGGAATTCAGTTTTGATATTCCAATGCTTGTAGGAAAAGTATATATTGAGTATGTTATTGCGGCTATTCTATTGACGGTCTTATTTTGCGTTGGTGCAGGTCTGTTTGGATCGAGGCGTATCATGAGTATACATCCTGCGGAAAGCATGCGGCCGGATGCGCCGAAAGTTGGCAAGGGCATATTCTTGGAAAAGGTACGCTTTATATGGGAGAATATTTCCTTCAGCTGGAAGATTGTCATGAAGAACATTTTCAGAAGCAAGAAACGGTTCTTGTTTCTTGTCATGGGCATAGCGTTGACATATGCAATAACGGTTTTCCCAATGTATCAGTCATTGGCAATCGATCAAGTGTTTCTACAACATTATTCAACATTTCAGAAGATGGATTATAACGTCAATTTTATTCGACCGATGAATGAAAGTAGTCTGTATGATATTAAAGGAATCTTGGACACAAGTGAAATAGAAGGTAAAGTAGAATTTCCATTTAAGATAGAACATCGTTGGAAGACAAAAATCATCAATATCATTGGTGTTCAACCGGATACGGTCTTCTATAACTTTACAGATGAAGACAATAGGCCACTTTCCCTTCCGAAGGAGGGTATGCTGTTATCTGCGGGTCTTGCGCGGATCCTGGAAATTGAGGTCGGTGACAAGATTCTGGTGAATACATTTGTACCTGAACGTGAGGACAAGTGGGTTGAAGTGACGGGACTTGTCAAACAGAACCTTGGGTCCAATGCCTATATGACCATGGATTACATGCAGAAAAATTTCATGGATTCACAACTGATTACGGGAGTGTATTTGGATTCCACCGATGATGTCAAAGGAATACTGGATGACATGAAACATGTCGGCAGCATTCAATCCGTTGTGGATATGCAGGAAGGTTTCAAGCAGTTTATGGATATACTTTATATCAGTATAGCCTTGATGATTGGTTTCGCCGGTATATTAGGCTTTGCGATTATCTATAACTCTACTATTATAAGCATCAATGAGCGGCGGTTGGAATTCTCGTCACTACGGGTTATGGGCTTTTCCAAAAACGAGATTTTTAAAACAGTCGTCTATGAGAACATCATCATGACCCTTTTTGGCATAATGGTCGGCATACCGCTAGCGTCATGGATGCTAGGAAGTATAGGGGATGCCCTTAGTACAGAGTTTTATAGTCTTAAGATCGAAATACCCAACACCATATACTTCTACTCTGGTATCGTAACGATCATATTTGTTATAATCGCTCAATTGGCAACCTATGAACGGTTGCATAAGTTGAATTTTATAGATGCATTAAAGAACAGAATAACATAGGAATGATGGAGGTGCTTTATGGCAAAGCTTAGAGGACTACTTAAAAAAATAATGACAGGTAAGAAAAAATACATTGTGATAGCTGTGGTTGTCATTGCCGTTGGTATGGCTCTATCACAAGGAGGCACGGCTTTAGAGGTTCAAGGGACAACCGTTGATAAAGGAACGGTACAGCGTTATGTTGAAGAGGTTGGAACCTTTGAAGCGAAAACGACTATTACCGTGAATGGCCGATTAGCAGGCGTCGTTGAAACCATCGATAAAGTGGAAGGGGATATGGTTATAGCAGGGGATACTCTTCTTACGATGGATACTAGAGATCAACTTATAAAAATAAAGGGAACAGAAGCTGAGATAGATGTGGTGTACGCGGAGCTTGCAGAAGCAGGCAGGGCAGATAAAAACAAAGTATCTCAGATCAAGTCACAGATCGCCCTTGCTCAAAATGCATACGTCAAAGACAAAGTGACTTATGAGAACAATGAAGCATTGTATGCAACCGGTGCAGTCAGTAAAGTAGATCGAGATGACTCGAAGAGAACCTATGAAGACAGTCTTCAATCCCTTCGTATTGCACAAAATGATTTGGCTTTATTGACCAAAGGGATTTCTGCAAGTTTGAAACAGCAATATGAAAGCCGTATTGATGCATTGACTTCCCGTCTTGAGTTAGAAAAACGTGGTCTGGAGCAAATGACGGTTAAAGCGCCAATCGATGGCATTGTTACAGACAAATTTGTCAAAGTAGGCGATATTGTTAACTTTGGTACAGCGCTAGTAGAAGTCAGTGATCCGAATGCTTTTCATGTGACGTCGGACCTATTGGTGTCGGATGCAGCCAGCGCAGCAGTTGGATATAAAGTTATGATCAGCGACCCTGAAACGGATCATGAGTGGATTGGTCAAATCGGAAAGATATTCCCGAAAGCGTTCTCTAAAACATCGGATTTAGGTATTGAACAGAAACGGGTGAAAGTTGAAATCGATCCAAAAGATATGGCGTTTGATCGTTTTGGCTATGAATTTGATATCAAGATTATATTCGAAGAGAAAGCGGACATTCTTAGATGTAAGGACAGTGCTGTGTTTCAAATAGACGGTACGTCTTATGTCTTTAAAGAAGTAGACGAAAAGGCAGTTTTGACAGCGATTGAAATTGGCCTTGAAGGTGAAGAGTACGTAGAGTTATTAAGTGGCTTATCTGAAGGTGATAATATCGTACAATCCCCTAGCAACGAGCTGGAAGAAGGGATGAAAGTCTTGCTTAAATAAACTGAATAATTAGAGCGTGCAATAATGAAGTGAAAGGGGTAAAAACATATGACGGAACATATGTTTTTACCCCTTCAAAAATGCTATACTAATGCTATCGAAAAACTTAGAGGAGAAAAAGAAATGAATTTATCTACATTGAATCCAATGCAGCGGGTAGCTGTTGAAACTACAGAAGGACCTTTACTTGTTGTCGCAGGTGCTGGGTCGGGAAAGACCCGCGTATTGACTCATAGAATAGCTTATTTAATAGAAGAGAAACGTGTATTCCCAAGCAATATATTGGCTTTTACCTTCACCAACAAAGCTGCAAAAGAAATGAAAGACAGAGTAGAGCAATTGGTGGGCGGCGAATCTTATGGTATGTGGATGGGCACCTTTCACTCGATCTGTGTACGTATTCTTCGTGGAGATGCGGAGCGTATCGGTTATAAAAGTGATTTTGTCATTTATGACACATCTGACCAAAAGGTTCTTGTCAAAGAGTGTATGAAAGAGTTGAATCTCGATGATAAGAAATTACCGGTTAATAGCGTCCTCTATAGAATCAGTGGCGCGAAAAATGAATTAATGACACCTGAAATATTTGAGGAAGAGGCTGGAGGACAATATCCAGACGAGCTAATTGCAAAGGTATACAAGTTGTATCAACGTAAAATCTTCAAAAATAACGCAATGGACTTCGATGACTTAATCGGCAATACACTACGTCTGTTTGACGAACATGAGGATGTGTTGACGTATTATCAAAATAAGTTCAGATATGTACATGTAGATGAGTATCAGGATACCAACAAGGCTCAGTATGAGCTAATCAACCATATGGCTTCCGGCAGTGGAAATCTTTGTGTTGTTGGGGATGCCGACCAGTCCATTTACGGATGGCGTGGTGCGGATATTAGAAACATATATGAATTTGAAAAAGATTTTGACTCAGCAAAGGTTATCAAACTGGAGCAGAATTATCGTTCGAGTAAAAACATACTTGCCGTAGCCAATGCGGTGATTGAAAAGAATCAATATAGAAAAGACAAATACCTTTGGACGGAGAATAACGAGGGTGACCAAATCCGATATTACAGAGCGCCGGATGAGTATGGTGAAGGCCGTTTCATCGTATCGGAAATTCAAAATCTAACAGAAACAGAAGGGCGTAGCTATGCGGATTTTGCTATTCTTTACAGAACTAATGCACAGTCCCGTGTATTTGAGGACGTGCTTCTAAAAAGCAATATCCCTTATAAAATTGTCGGTGGACTAAAGTTCTACGAGCGTAAAGAAATTAAGGATATGACCGCTTACATGAAGATGATCCAAAATCCTGTAGACGATGTTAGTTTTATGCGTGTCGTCAATGTTCCCAAACGTGGCATCGGCGCAAAAACTATTGAACGCATCGGACAGCACGCAATACAGAATGATTTATCAATGTTCCAGAGTGCAGGGATTTTAGCGGACGAAGGTGTGTTTTCGAAGAAGGCGACGGCTGGGCTGAAATCATTTGTCGGTTTTATTGATACGTATTCAAAGCAGAAAACGACAGCGACAGCTCGAGACATCTATAAAGGTATTGTCGAAAATTCTGGCTATATTGCAGAATTAAGACTGGAAAACACAATAGAATCACAAAGTAGAGTAGAAAATATCAAAGAACTTGAGACTGTTATTCAAGAGTTCGAAAATATGGAAACGGATAAAAGCCTAGAAAACTTCCTGGCGATGACCACGTTAAAGTCGGACGTCGACGGATTGGAAGAAGCAGAGCAAGGTGTCCTTTTAATGACACTTCACAGTGCAAAGGGTCTTGAATTCCCTGTCGTATTCCTTGTAGGTCTAGAAGAAGGTATCTTCCCAAGTGGGCGAGCGTTAGATGAAGAAGATGGGATAGAAGAAGAAAGACGTCTGTGTTACGTAGGGATTACAAGAGCTGAGGAGATACTCTATATTTCCCATGCCTACCAACGTAATCGTTTTGGGCGAACGGAAGTGAACCTGGCGTCTCGATTCCTTGAGGATATTCCGCGGGAATATGTGAATAGTTATAGTGGAGAAGTGGCTTCATCCTCAAAACAAAAGATTAATTTCCCAGGAGATTTTAATGGTGTGAAGCAAAAGGGGAGCTTTAGTGGCGCGTCTTATGCAAAACCATCTCCAAATGAGACCAGAAAAGTAACAGATGTAGACGACGCTGTTTCAGCAGATGCAGTAAGCATTGGACCAGGATCGAAGGTTCTTCATACTGCTTTTGGTGAAGGGACAGTTATCAGCTATGATGCAGGTAGCGACATCATTACGATTGTATTTGACACAAGAGGGATAAAGAAATTACAAAAGGCCATGGCGCCGTTAAAAGCATTGGTATAGAAGGAATGGAAGACATGACAATGGAAAGAATGGAAGCGTTGATTGCGCAGATAGAAGAACACAACAAAGCATACTATGATAAAGATCAACCGAAAATAACCGATCAAGCATACGATGCTTTAATGGACGAATTAATCACAATAGAAGAATCACATCCTGAGTGGAAGCGAGGGGATTCTCCGACTCAGCGTGTCGGTGGAACACCTCTAGAGGCTTTTTCACAACTGACCCATCAAGTAAAGTTGTTAAGCCTTGATAATTCATATAATGCCAATGACTTAAGAGATTTTGATACGAGGATTTCAAAAGAAATCAATGAAGCGTACAACTACGTTGTTGAGTATAAGATTGACGGCTTAAGTGTCGCCTTGACATATGAAAAAGGCTTACTCGTCAGTGGTGCTACAAGAGGGAATGGAGAAGTCGGTGAAGATGTTACTGAGAATATAAAGACAATCCATAGCATTCCCCTTCGGTTAAAAGAACCAGTGGATATTGTTGTTAGAGGAGAAGTCTATTTTCCAAAAGAGAAGTTTAGAGTGTTAAACGAGCAGCAAGAATCAGCTGGTCTACAAGCCTTTGCAAATCCGAGAAATGCGGCAGCGGGAACCCTGCGCCAATTGGATTCTAGAATAACAGCGAAACGCCCACTTGATATATTCGTGTTCAATGTCTTACAAGGGCAGATACCGAGTGATTACCATTATGACAATCAGGCTCACTTAGTAGGCTTGGGTTTTACGACGACTGAAGCAACATTGTGCGATGGTATTGAAGAGGTTATTGCCTTTTGTCAGGATATGATCGAAAAGCGCCACGACTTACCATATGAAATAGATGGCATGGTTATCAAAGTGAACAGAATTTCTCAAAGAGATATCCTTGGCGTTAAAGCAAAGAGTCCACGTTGGGCAATCGCTTATAAGTTCCCTGCTGAAGAAAAAACAACTGTATTAAAAGAAGTTATTTTCCAGGTAGGACGTACAGGTGTTGTAACACCAAAGGCCGAATTTGATTCAGTTGAAGTGGCTGGTAGTGTTATTTCAAGAGCGACGCTTCACAATGAGGACTATATTAATGAAAAAGATATTCGCATCGGTGATACAATTGTCGTGCAAAAAGCGGGTGACGTTATTCCAGCAGTTGTTCGGGTTGTGGAAGAGAAACGGACTGGCGACGAAATCGTCGTAAAGATGCCGGCGAATTGCCCTGAGTGTGACAGTATTTTAGTCAAGCAGGAGGGCGAAGTAGCTCTTAGATGTTTAAATGACAGCTGTCCAGCGAAACTTCGACGTGGGATTGAACACTTTGTCTCACGGACAGCGATGAATATTGACGGTCTTGGTATCTCGATTATCAACCTGCTGATTCAAAATGGATTTATCAAGGATTATGCGGATCTCTACTATTTAAATGAAAGAAAAGATCAAATTGTAGATTTAGAACGTATGGGTGAAAAATCTGCAGAGAATTTACTGAAAGCTATAGAAGCATCAAAGCAAAATGGCTTGGATCAGCTTCTAAGTGGTATGGGGATTAACTTAATAGGGGCCAAAGCCTCAAAAACCCTTGCTGAGCAGTTTAAATCCATGGATGTGTTACAAACCTTAACTTATGAGGAATTGGTTTCAGTGGAAGAGATTGGGGACAAAATGGCCTTAAGTCTTATGGAGTTCCTTTCTATAGAAGAAAACAAACGACGCATAGCCAAATTACGAGAAGCTGGCGTTGAAATGACCTACTCAAAAGGCACTGTGATTCTTGGTGATGCTTTCAAAGACAAGAAAGTTGTGTTGACCGGAACGTTAACGGAATTTACCCGAGATGAGGCCAAAAATCTTATTGAAGGTCAAGGTGGTAAGGTTGTCGGTAGTGTCAGCAAGAAAACCGATTATGTCCTTGTAGGCGACAATCCAGGGTCGAAATATAACAAAGCAGTGGACTTAGGAGTAGAAATATTGGATGAAAACGCCTTTAAAGTCTTAACAAAAGGTTAAATTTATTTTATATTTTGGTGAATTGACACCACTGGGATTGTAAGAAATGATTAAATGAATTTGAAAACGATATGTGTGGAAATAGCTAAAACAGTACACTTTAGCAATCACACATGTCGTTTTTTTTATATTAACACAAAAAAAGTTTATAAAACTTTAAAAAAGGTATAAAAAATTCGATGGTTCATTAATAAAGTTAGAATATTCAGAATTTTCTCGAGAATGAATCGGTCAACACATAACAAGTCAAAAGTTAGTAAAATCAAGGCATTAAGCCAATTCTGACTTTTGATAATAGTTCTCAGCTGTTAAAAAATAGACATTCTTCGATTCTGTGCCAACTTTATTTTGGCAAGATATGTATTTTCCTTGTAATTGTTTTGTAATAAAGACAATAGCTTGTTTTCAGCCAAATGTTACAAAGTATTCACATTTCCAAACCGCTGCAAACGTTGAAAAATACACTAAAATAGGCTATCATTAATTAGGAAATCTTGATTCGACATCTAATCAATTGACCTAATCTCAGGAAATGGACTTTATAATTTTTTAATCTTATCCATTCACAGAATTTATATTCACATTAAACAAATAATGAATTTTAATTTGGGGCTAGTTTCATTTATAAGACAGTCGAGCAGACATTAACTAAAATTTTTTGAAAATTTTGAAAGGAGTGTAAGGTTTGGGCAAATATGTAGTTAGAAGAGTAATTGCAATGGTTATCACATTATGGTTCGTTTGTACAATTACTTTCTTTTTAATGCATTCAATACCAGGTGGACCTTTTACAAGAGAAAAGGAATTACCTGAAGCAGTATTAGAAGCATTAAATGAGAAGTATCATTTAAATGATCCACTTTGGAAACAATATGTGGATTATATGAAGGGGATTGTTGTATTTGATTTAGGACCATCGTTCTCAAGACCAGGTATGACAGTTAACCAATTTATTGAAGATGGATTCCCAGTATCGGCAAAGTTAGGGGGCGTTTCATCCCTCGCAGTTATCCTCATCGGTATACCACTCGGTATCGTTTCAGCACTGAAACAGAACAGGTGGGAGGATTACGTTGTAACAATACTAGCGACTGTAGGGGTTGCGGTACCAGGCTTTGTAATCGGTACTACGATTATATATATCTTTAGTGCGAAGTTAGGGTGGCTTCCAGCTTATGGACTTACGTCTTGGAAGCATTATATTGGACCTGTAATCGCATTATCAGGCTTCTCGTTAGCATTCGTTGCTAGATTAACGAGATCAAGTATGTTAGAAGTTTTACAACAGGATTACATTAGAACGGCAAGAGCTAAAGGTCTTTCTGAAGGCGTTGTAATTTACAAGCATGCATTAAAAAATGCATTGATTCCGGTAATCACTTACATGGGACCAATGATTGCAGCAATCATGACAGGATCATTCGTAACAGAAAAAATCTTTGCGATTCCTGGAATGGGTAAGTACTTCGTTGAAGCGGTTGGTAACAGAGACTACACATTAATCATGGGTGCGACAGTATTCTATGCTGCGTTCTCGATTATCATGATTTTCATTGTAGATATTCTATACGGCGTTATTGACCCAAGAATTAAGTTAGACGATTAGGAGGATTGTAATGGCTGAAAATGTAAAAATTTCACCTCAGCAATGGGAAAAAGTCCCAGCTGAAAAACTTGAAAAAGAAACGATAAGCCGTCCTAGTCTTACTTACTGGCAAGACGCATGGAGAAGGCTTAAGAAAAATTATTTATCGATGTTAGGTTTAGTAGCAATTATATTATTAACATTACTTGCTGTCTTTGGCCCAATGTTATCTCAGTTTGAGTATTCAGATCAAGATTTAACAATGTCAAACTTACCATCTAGACTTGAGTACTACCAAGTATCTGATGATACTTACATTTACCTTCATAAAGAGTACAGATTATACACTGTCACTCAAAAAGGTGAGGTGCAAGAAAAGTTAAAAGAAACAAAGAACGACATGATCAAGAAATATAGAGCATACGAAATTGATGGCAAAGAAGTTGTCGTAGATTATAGTTTTGCTGCGAAAGCTATCAAGTCTGGTGATCCAGATGCTAAGAAGTTTGAAATAAGAGTTGACGGTGAATCAATTGAAGTAGCAGGTAAAGTAACAAACAAAACATACTACTTCGGTACGGATCACTTAGGTCGTGACTTATATGTAAGAGTATTATACGGTGCGAGAATTTCATTACTTGTTGGTTTAATTGCAACGGTAATCCAGTTCTTTATCGGTGTAACTTACGGTGGTATTTCAGGATACACAGGTGGTAAAGTCGATAATCTTATGATGAGAATCGTAGATATTATCGCAACAATTCCGCTTCTATTATATGTAATCCTTTTAATGGTTGTTATGGGTGCAGGTCTTAAGACGATTATCATCGCTCTTGGTTCTGTATACTGGGTAACAATGGCACGTATTGTTAGAGGATCAGTTTTAAGTATTAAAGAGCAAGAATATGTACTAGCAGCTAGAACTGTTGGTGCGAGCACATGGAGAATCATGGCGCGTCACTTAATTCCAAATGCAATGGGTTCAATCATCGTTGCACTTGCGATGAATATTCCGTCAGCAATCTTTACGGAATCATTCCTATCGTTCATTGGTTTAGGTGTATCGGCACCGATGGCTTCATGGGGTACGTTGGCGAGTGATGCCTTAGGTGGATTAAGAACGTATGCATACCAATTATTCTACCCATCGGTTTTCATCGCTGTTACGGTACTTGCGTTTAACTTCTTAGGCGATGGTTTAAGAGACGCTCTTGACCCGAGATTACGTAAATAGAAAGGAGTATTAAAATGAGTCGTAGAATTTTAGAACTTAAAGATGTAAAAACTTCATTTTATACTCACCTTGGCGAAGTTCAAGCGGTTAGAGGCGTTAGTTTCACTCTTGATAAAGGAGAAGCTCTTGGTATCGTAGGTGAGTCTGGTAGTGGTAAGTCAGTTACTTCTATGTCAATTATGAAGTTGGTACAATATCCAGGTAAAGTAAAAGAAGGTCAAATCCTTTTCAAAGGTGAAGACTTAATAAATAAAAACAAAAAAGAAATGATGAAAATCCGTGGTGATGAAATCGCTATGATCTTCCAGGATCCGATGACATCGTTAAACCCAGTATATACTATTGGTGACCAAATCATGGAAGCAACAATCAAACATCAAGGCCTTTCAAAAGCTGAGGCAAGAGAAAAAGCGATTGAAATGTTAAAGCTAGTAGGTATTCCATCACCAGAAGTACGTGTAGATAACTATCCACATGAATTCTCAGGCGGAATGAGACAGAGAGCGATGATTGCCATTGCACTTTCGTGTCAACCGGATCTTCTGATTGCAGATGAGCCGACTACAGCACTTGATGTAACAATTCAAGCTCAGATTCTTGAATTAATGAAAGATATCAAAGAAAAATTAGATACAGCGATTATTCTTATTACCCATGACCTTGGTGTCGTAGCGGACGTTTGTTCAAGAATTATCGTAATGTACGGTGGCTTAATCATGGAAGAAGGAACTGCTGAAGAAATCTTCTACACACCTAAACATCCGTACACAATGGGACTTTTAAAGTCTATTCCAAGATTAGACTTAGCTGAGAAGCAAAGATTAGTACCAATTCCAGGCACGCCACCGGATCTATTAAAGCCACCAGTTGGTTGTCCGTTTGCTTCAAGATGTCCATATGCGATGAACATTTGTCTTGAAAAAATGCCTGAATATACAACATCTCCGACAGGACATAGAGCTGCGTGTTGGTTAGAACATCCAGAGGCACCTAAAGTTGAAGTTGAAACAGGTGTAAAGAGAGGTGCTAAATAATGGCTGAGAAAAAACAAGAAGTTTTATTAGAAGTTAAAAATCTAAAAAAATACTTCCCAATCACTAAAGGGCTATTTGGTGGACAAACAGAATATGTTAAAGCGGTAGATGATATCAGCTTTACGATCAATAAAGGTGAGACATTAGGTCTTGTTGGTGAATCTGGTTGTGGAAAATCGACAACTGGTAGAACACTTATCCGTCTTTACGAAGTAACGGGTGGAGAAGTTATCTTTGAAGGCGCTGAAATCGGTCATATGACAGAATCAGAATTAAAGCCATACAGAAAGAAAATCCAAATGATTTTCCAGGATCCTTACGCTTCATTAAACTCAAGAATGACAGTTGCGGATATTATTGGGGAACCTCTTGATATTCACGGTCTTGCTTCGGGGGAAGCGAGACAAAAGAGAATTTTTGAATTACTTCATACAGTTGGTTTAAGTAAAGACCATGCATCGCGTTACCCACATGAATTCTCAGGTGGACAGCGTCAACGTATTGGTATTGCAAGAGCTTTAGCGGTAAATCCAGATTTCATCATCTGTGATGAGCCTATTTCAGCACTTGACGTATCGATTCAGGCACAGGTTGTAAATATGTTAGAGGATTTACAAAATGAATATGGTTTAACTTACCTGTTCATTGCCCATGACCTTTCAATGGTTAAGCACATTTCTGATAGAATTGGGGTAATGTACTTAGGAAAGTTAGTTGAAATTGCTGATTGTAATACTTTGTATGAGAAGCCTATGCATCCATATACACAAGCGTTATTATCTGCGATTCCAATTCCAGATCCTGATATTACAAAAAATGCTGAACGTATTATTCTTGAAGGTGACGTACCTTCGCCATTGAATCCACCATCAGGGTGTCGTTTTAGAACGAGATGCCGCTATGCGATGGATAGATGTGCAGCAGAAGAGCCGATCCTACAAAATATTGGTGAAGGACATCAAGTTGCATGTCATTTAATGGATGAAAAGTAGATACAAACACATTTGTCAAGTATTTTAATTAGATGAAATTGTTTGATTTTCTGACAATTCTGTATTATAATAAATTCAGTACAAAAAAAACTTTATGACATTTTTGACATTATTTTTTCGAACAGTTAATAAAGTCAAGTTTTACCAGTTATAAACACGGGAGGGGCCCGTGCTTATATAACCAAGTGCAAAGCACTATGGTAAAAAAACAAATGGAGGGGATTAATTTGTTTAAAAAGAATTTAGCTTTACTGCTAGTACTAATGTTAGTAGTATCTGCATTTGCAGGTTGTGGTGGAGGTAGTGCACCGGCTGAAGAGCCAGCAGCAGAAACTCCAGCAGAAACTCCAGCTGAACCAGCTGAAGAACCGGCGGCAGAAGTTGCACAAGAATTAATTTGGAATATCGGTGCAGACTCAAAGACGATTGACCCAGGTCTTAACGGATCAGTTGATGGTGGACATATCATTAACAATACATTCGAAGGTCTTATGAGAGAAATCGATGGTAAGCTTGAGCCAGCTATGGCAGAAAGCTACACAATGAGTGAAGACGGCATGACTTATACTTTCACTATCAGAGATGGTGCTAAGTGGTCTGACGGACAACCTGTAACTGCTCAAGACTTTGCAGACCAATGGACAAGAGTTGCAGATCCTGTTACAGCATCAGAGTATGCTTGGATCTATGATGAAGCTGGTTTAGATACTTGGAAAGCTATCGATGATAAGACTTTCGAAGTTAAATTAGTAGCTCCAGCTCCTTATTTCCTAGGTTTGACTGCATTCTACACGTTCTTCCCAGCAAGAATGGATATGATTGAAGCTGGCGGAAGTGACGGTGCTTGGGCATTTAATCCAGAAACTGCTGTATCTAATGGACCTTTCCACTTAGACACTTACACAGCTGGTGACAAGTTAACACTTGTACCAAACGAGCATTACTGGAGAAGAGATGAAGTAAAATTAGAGAAAATTACTGGTCTTATGATTGTAGATCAAGCTACTATGTTAACTGGTTATGAATCAGGACAAATCCATATCATCGATGATATGCCAAGTGCTGAAATTCCAAGATTATTAGCTGAAGATCCTACATTCATGATTCTTCCTCAAGATGGTACTTACTACTACTCGTTCAATACGAAAGTTAAGCCACTTGATGATATTAGAGTTAGAAAAGCGTTATCATTATCTATCGATAGACAAGCGATCGTTGATACAGTAACAAAGGGTGGACAGATTCCTGCGCATTCTATGATTCCAGGAAACCACTTAGATGCAAATGGTGATGTATTTAACCAAGTATCTGGTAACTACGGTATCGCTTACGACTTATCAAAGATTGAAGAAGCAAAAGCATTATTAACTGAAGCTGGTTACCCTAATGGTGAAGGCTTCCCTACATTAGAAGTTATGTACAATACAAACGAAGGCCATAAGAATATTGCAGAAGCAGTTCAAGAAATGTGGAAGCAAAACTTAGGCATCGATGTAACTCTTGCTAACCAAGAATGGGCTGTATTCCAGGATACAAGAAAGCAAGCAAACTTCCAAATTTGTAGAGCTGGTTGGATTGGAGATTACTCTGACCCTATGACTTACTTAGGAATGTTCTTACCAGGCGCTGTATACAACTACCCACAATGGGATAGCGAAGAGTACGGTCAATTATTAGAAGATTCTAAGACAGCTGCAGGTCAAGAAAGATTTGACATGTTATATTCTGCTGACAGGTTATTATCAGAAGCTTACGCAAATATGCCAATTTACTACTACACTAACCCTGTAATGGTATCAGATCACGTTGGTGGTTGGGAATCAACTACTAGATCTACTTGGTACTTTGGTAGAGTTCAAATGCAATAATAACGTATAAAATTAGGAGCATCTCGAAAGAGATGCTCTTCTTTTTTTTGATGAAAAGATGGAGTCAAAAACAGTCCTCAATACTTAAATCTCTTAATACATAATGATTAACTCAGTCGAAAGCACTGTGAATTACGACATCCTCAAACTATACTGCAAAGCGGTAACAAAACTCGTTTCACTCAGACAAGTTGTTACCTTAATCTTTGCACCATGTTTTGAGGATGTGTAATCTCATCAGTGCTTTCAAATTCCTTTCTCATTATGCTCAAGGTATAATTATTGAAGACTGCTATGATTTATTTTTATAAAAAACAGACGCAAGTTGGTCAAAACCTTCAAAAAATCTACTAATATCGAGATTAAAGGTAGCTAGTCGCATCTTACATCTTTAATCAATATTTCATCAAAAGCTAATAAATAAAGGTTTTGTACATATAGTTGTTTAAAAATACATAAAGTAAAATTATTGCGAAATAACGTATTCTGTTACAAGTTTGTCATAGCCTCCGCACAATTTTTGGTGTATGTACAAAATATATTTTATGCCAAATAAATATAAGTGCAAGATTATAATAATAAAAAGTAACATGAATATTACCCGTATTTAACATTGTGTGATTTTTAATGGTCTGCAATCACCATCGCCAACAACTCAAACCTTGTATTTTCAACGGGTTGAGTGAGGATTACAAAATGATAAATTGACAGAAAATTCAATAAAGGA
>Ga0070724_10000520_pt1 | contig 27343 bp, 25 predicted proteins | sample tdDd001_FD_67278 | JGI IMG/M metagenome (GOLD analysis project Ga0070724, IMG submission 67278) | Marine sediment microbial communities from the Atlantic coast under amendment with organic carbon and nitrate - tdDd00.1 | ecosystem: Environmental > Aquatic > Marine > Coastal > Sediment | place... | reverse complement strand
CTGCAAACCAGTTTAGTTATGGTGCCACCACCCGATTTTATGATGATGCCTATAGAGAGCGCCTCAATATCTCTTTTGGTCAAATCTATTACATTCAACCACCAACGGCTACGGGAAGCACAGAGGAGTCATCCGCTTATTCAGCATGGGCGGTAGAAACCGACTTTAACTTCAATGACTATTTGTTCTATCACGGTGGCATTCAATACGACATTGAAAGTAGTGCCTTTCAGTTAGGCAATAGCACGCTTGAATACAAGTTTGATAAAGGTTATTTGCAAGGTAATTACCGTTATGTTTCAAAAGAATACATAGAAAAAACCGTCAATTTCATAAAAGAACAAAACGAAAACACTTACACCCGCAACGGGATATCTCAGGCTGGCTTACTATCGGGTTATACTTTCAATCGTCATTGGAATGCAGAAGTCCAGTACTACCACGATATGAGTGAGAACGTAATGTTAGAAGGTCTGGCTAAGCTCAACTACACCAGTGACTGCTGGTTTGTTGGCTTCTCCTACTCTCAGCAACTGCGCGAATGGACAACGGTAGGGGATTTTGATAACCCACCAACCTACGAAAGCAACTTTAAATTTAATATAGGTATCCGTGGATTTGGCCAAGAGATAGGCTCAGGTGGTTCAACGGATAACGCCCTTGGTTACGGTAGGCCTTTCTACCTCAATAACTAAGCCTTCAGTTTATAATGACAATATTTTTGGAATCGATTTAATGAAGATGTGGAAAAAAACGTTGATGAGCGCGGCCTTAGTTTTGGGCTCATTTTCAGCGGCGGCAACCCCAGTTCAACTAGATAAAGTCATCGTTATCGTCAATGATGGGGTGATCTTGCAAAGTGATTTAGATAGCGCGTTAAAGACCATCAAAGCCAATGCCAAGGCCAGCGCACAAACACTACCAAGCGAAGACGTCTTGCACGATCAAGTGCTAGAAAAGCTGATCATGGATACCATTCAGACCCAGCAAGCCGATAAAATGGGCGTACGCATTGATGATAACCGTCTCAACGCCTCTCTTAAAGAGATCGCAACCAGCAAAGAGATGACGCTTGAACAGCTGCGTCAATCTGTTGAGGCGGAAGGCTTGAGTTACTCAGAATTTCGCGAGCAAGTGCGCAAGGAAATTGCCGCATCTGAAGCGCGCAATGCCCAAGTTCGTCGCCGAATTAACATTCTACCAGCAGAGGTCGAAAACCTATCGAACATGCTGGCACAAGAATCTAACGCCACGGTGCAATACAAATTAAACCACATTCAGTTGCGCTTTAATGATGAGCAAACCAAGCAGGAAGTCGAACAACAAGCCAAAGACCTTGTCGCTAAGCTCAAACAAGGCGATGATTTTGCGACCATGGCCTACAGCTACTCAAAAGGCCCGAAAGCACTGCAAGGTGGCGACTGGGGCTGGATGCGCAAAGAAGAGATGCCAACCATTTTTGCCGACCAAATCACCACCCAAGGTAAAGCGAGCATCATAGGTCCTTTTCGTAGTGGCATCGGTTTCCACATCCTGAAAATCGACGATGTGAAAGGCCTTGAAACAGTTGCCGTTACAGAAGTTAATGCCCGCCATATTTTGATTAAAACGTCGGTTATTTTAAGTGATGAAGGGGCAAAACGTCAGCTCAATGAATTTGTTCGCCAGATTAATTCCGGCGAGCGCACCTTCGCTGAACTTGCCGAACAATACAGCGCCGATCCTGGCTCTGCCGCCAACAATGGTGAGCTAGGCTACCAAACGCCCGACCTTTACGTGCCGGAGTTTAAACACCAAGTAGAAACACTTCCTCAAGGCCAAATCAGTGAGCCCTTCCAAACGGTTCACGGCTGGCACATTGTGGAAGTGCTTGATCGCCGCCAAGTCGATCGCACCGATTCAGCGATGAAAAACAAAGCCTACCGCATTTTATTCAACCGCAAGTTCAATGAAGAAGTGGGTGCTTGGATGCAAGAGATCAAAGCAGGGGCATACATCGAAAAGCTAGGAGCCAACGATGACAATTAAGCGCATCATCGTCACCGCGGGCGAGCCCGCTGGAATTGGCCCAGACCTGGTGCTGGCGCTTTCTCAAAATGATTGGCCACACCAAATTGTGGTGTGCGCCGATAAACAGCTACTAAAAGAAAGAGCCGCTCAACTTGGCATTGAGGTAGAACTGATTGACTATCAATCAGATACTCCTGCGAAAGCTCAGCAAAAAGGCGTTTTGGTGGTCGAGCATATTGACGTTGCCAGCGCCGTTACAGCCGGAGAGCTAAACGAAGCCAATGGTCACTACGTATTAAAAACCCTAGAAAGAGCCGCTTTAGGCTGTATGAATGGTGAATTTGATGCTATTGTCACCGGCCCCGTGCATAAAGGGGTAATAAATCGCGCAGGTGTTGCCTTTAGTGGCCATACCGAGTTCTTTGCCGAAAAATCTAATACCCCTTTAGTGGTGATGATGCTGGCAACCAAAGGACTTCGCGTGGCTCTCGTAACAACACATATCCCTCTCGCTTACGTGTCGAAAGCCGTAACCGCAGAGCGCCTCGAGAGCATCATCGATATTTTGCATACGGATCTAAAAACCAAGTTTGCGATCCGTGAGCCAAAAATCTACGTATGTGGCCTTAACCCACATGCAGGTGAAGATGGCTGTCTTGGCACTGAAGAGATAGACACCATTACGCCAACACTGGATAAAATTCGCCAAGAAGGCATAAACTTAGTGGGTCCGCTTCCGGCTGATACCATTTTTAATGACAAATATTTACAAGATGCGGACGCTGTATTGGGTATGTATCACGACCAAGTATTACCGGTATTAAAATACAAAGGATTTGGTCGTTCGGTTAATATTACCCTTGGTCTACCTTTTATCCGTACTTCGGTAGATCACGGCACTGCGCTGGATCTGGCAGGGACTGGCCTAGCGGATACGGGAAGTTTCCAAACAGCACTCACGCATGCGATTGACTTAGTAGAGAACAAGCAATGAGAAATGATGTCCACTTAGGACACAAAGCGCGTAAACGTTTTGGTCAAAACTTCTTAAACGACCCATACATCATCGATGGGATCGTATCTTCTATCAACCCACTTCCGGGCCAAAACCTAGTCGAGATCGGCCCAGGTCTTGGCGCGATCACCGAGCCTGTCGGCAAACTGGTCGACAAATTAACGGTCATTGAACTTGATAGAGACTTAGCCGAGCGCCTACGTAACCACCCTGATTTGGCAGATAAACTGACCATTAATGAAGGGGATGCGATGCGTTTTGACTTTACCCAACTGGTAAAGCCAAACAACAAGCTGCGTATTTTTGGTAACTTACCTTATAACATCTCAACGCCTCTGATGTTCCACCTATTTGAGTTCCATAAAGACATCCAAGACATGCACTTTATGCTACAAAAAGAAGTGGTAAACCGTTTAGCCGCGGCACCTGGTAGTAAAGCCTATGGCCGTTTAACCGTGATGGCGCAATACTTCTGTAAAGTGGTTCCAGTACTGGAAGTACCACCCTCGGCTTTCGTTCCGCCACCAAAAGTTGACTCAGCTGTCGTGCGTTTAATGCCTTATGAGGTACTACCAAACCCAGCAACAAGCTTAAAATGGTTAGACCGCGTATGTCGTGAAGGCTTCAACCAACGCCGCAAAACTGTGCGTAACTGTTATAAAGCCCTGCTCACCACAGAAATCCTTGAAGAGTTGGGGGTTAACCCAAGCATGCGCCCAGAGAACCTAACGCTCGAACAATTTGTCGCGATGGCGAACTGGCTAGACGCCAACCATCAAGCCAAAGACTAGCAGCAGGTAAGGCCTCGCGAAGTATTTATCTTTAAGCCCTTCGCTTTAAGACTTAGCTTTTCATACTTCGCCTTTAGCACTTATCCTTACCCACTGGATTTTTTGCTTAGCTGCGACCAAAATTAATTGTAGTAGGCCACTTTATGTGGCCTACTTATTTTAATTCGTACGATTCGCTGCTCGTCAAATGGAGGTTTGCATGGAAATACCTCGACCTTGCATCAAGTGCCAAGTCCATTCTAAATATGTCCCCGAACAGTCGGAACCTGAACACCGGCGATTTGTGTTCGCCTACATCATCACGATTAAAAACCTCAGCAGCCAGCATGTGCAGTTGATGTCCCGTCATTGGCTTATCACCGATGGCAACGGAAAACAGCTAGTGATTGAAGGGGATGGTGTGGTGGGCGTGCAGCCTATTATTGCCGCCGGAGATGAGTACACTTATACCAGCGCCACGGCAATAGAGACCCCAATGGGCGTCATGCAGGGTCATTATATAATGCACGATGCGGACGAAAGACCTTTTAAAGCGGAAGTCGACCCGTTTCGTTTCGCTATCCCAAATATTATTAACTAACCTCTGAGGATACTGTGGCAACCTATATCGTAGGCGACATTCAAGGCTGCTTTGATGAACTGCAGCAACTATTAGCGCAAGCCGAATTTAATCCAGAGCAGGATAGCTTATGGCTAGCAGGCGATCTCGTCGCTCGCGGCCCTAAATCCTTAGAAACCCTTAGGTATATAAAGTCGCTTGGTGACGCTGCGGTTGTCGTTCTTGGTAACCATGACTTACACCTAATGGCGGTGTATCACGGCATTAACCCGGTAAAGAAAAAAGACAAAACAGCGGCGATATTCGACGCCCCCGACTGCGATGAAATAATGCAATGGTTAAGACAGCAACCCATATTTGCTGAGCACCAAGGCTTCATTATGTGCCATGCGGGTATCTCACCGCAATGGGATCTACCGACAGCAAGAAGCTGCGCAGATGAGATATCACAGCTACTCAAAAGCGAACGCTGGATTTGGCTACTCAAAAATATGTACCAAAACTTACCCGATAGTTGGGAACAAGGTTTAACGGGCATTGAACGCTATTGCTATATTATCAACGCCTTTACTCGCATGCGCTTCGTCTATTCGGACATGCGCCTCGACATGCAATGTAAGCTTCCCCCCGATCAAGCGTCAGACGAAGGTTTGATCCCTTGGTTTTTGCACTCCAAGCGGATCAAGCTAGAAAAACCAATTCTTTTTGGCCACTGGGCAGCACTGATGGGACACCAAGACGATCACACCATCGGTTTAGATACCGGCTGTGTCTGGGGCGGGGAATTAACCATGCTACGATGGGAAGATAAGCGAGTGTTTACTCAGCAAGCGTTGTGATGAGAAAAGAGAGGGTTCGCTTTGCTCATGAGAATCGAGAATACAGAGCGGTCGCAGGCTCCCTTGGAGAGACTAGACCGCTTTGCTACTAGATACTATAAAAGCGATGCCCCTTGGCTCCTAGAACTTCGCTTTTAGTACTTAGCTTTTAGCACTTCTCTCCAACACCACAAACTCCATGTCGTAGGCGTTCTTTTCATCGGCTTTAAAGTGTTCGCTGTGGCTTGATGACCAACCTTCGCCCCAATCAGGGAATTGAGTGTCGCCATCAATGTCAGCATCAATATAGGTTAAGTAAAGCGAGTCGGCTTTTGGTAAGCATTCGCGATAAATTGAACCTCCGCCAATGATCATCACTTCCTCTACGTGAGCAACTAACGCTAACGCTTGCTCAATACTAGTGACGGTTTCCACACCATCAATCGACAGTGACGGGTCACGGCTTATCACAATATTTTGCCTACCCGGTAATGGTCGCCCAATTGATTGATAAGTCTTACGCCCCATCACGACAGGTTTTCCTAGCGTAGAGCGCTTAAACCAAGCAAAGTCCGCCGGCAAATGCCAAGGCATATCGTTATCTTTACCAATCACACGATTTTTCGCCATCGCGGCAATCATACTAATTTTCATCTCACACCCAGATTTAATATCAAACTCAACTTAGCCCTTAGCCCTTAGCCCTTAGCCCTTAGCCCTTAGCCCTTAGCCCTTAGCCCTTAGCCCTTATCACTTAGCCCTTATCACTTAGCCCTTATCACTTAGCCCTTATCACTTATCACTTATCACTTATCACTTATCACTTATCACTTATCACTTATCATCACACTATTGATTTTCGGCGGTAGAATAACAACCCCGGCATGGCGAGGCCAATCGCTAAACCTGCGATAATAAACATCGCTTTAAGGAAATTGGCGACCAAGACCCCCATCAACTCAGGGGTAAAACCAATGTGGTTAATTTCAACCAGCGCTATCATCGCCTTAAAGGCAAACACACCGGGTACCATAGGGATAAGCGCCGCTACGGTAAACACTTTAGGATGAGCAAGAAACTTATGTGACCAATGCACCCCTATCATGCCAACCAAGGTTGCCGCAAAAAATGTCGCCCACTCGATTGGGACGCCATAATGCATCATCAAAAATCGAGAGCCATGGCCAATCGCACCACCGAGCGCACAGTACTTTAACGCCTTAACCGGAACATTAAAGACCAAAGCAAACCCGACCGCAGGGATCGCCGCAAAAAACATATCTTCGAGTAACGCCAATAACAAGGCCATTATTCTACCCACCCCCATACACCCACAAGACTCATCGCCCCCATAATGCCAAGGCAAGTGGCGAGCGTCAGCAGGCTCGCCATCACAAAGCGGGCAATGCCCATATTGATATAACCCTTCACGACATCGGCAACCGAGTTAATCAAAGGAAAACCCGGCACCAGCATCAATACCGAAGATGCCATAGCAATAAAAGGCTGGTTACCTATCTCATGCACTATCGCCTGAGCGGAAATGGTGGTGGTGACAAACGCGGTCACGGCAAAGTTAAGCAGTGGGTTGAAATGACGGTGGCCAATCTCTTGCCTCACGATCATTCCGCTAGCCGACGCAATAAAAGTCATGCCGAAAATAGCCCAGTCCCCACCCGCTAAGTGACTGAAGGCCGCGCAGGAAAGACCGATCATCACCACAATTAACCAGCGGTTATAGCGCTCAGGGTTAATATGATTGAGCTTCTCTTGTGCTAGGGCTGCATCGAGTAAGCCTTTTTCCAACATAATGCAAATGCGCTGGATCTGAGTGATCACGCGCATATTAATGCCACGGTCTGGGCAGCGTCTTGCTGTCGTCACGCAATGTCCATCCATGACGGTGGTCACCACCAGCGAACTGGCGGAAAGCGATACTTCGACTTCATTCATGCCACTAGCCAAGCCGATACGACGCATAATATCGCCAACAAGGGTACTTTCAGCGCCATGGGCTAATAGCATTTGTCCTGCTTGGGCGATTAAACGAGATGTGGCTCTTTGGTTTATCTCCATACTGTGCTCACTCTTATCCATAAGATCCTGATATTATACTAAAAATGCCGCATAAAAATGCGGCATTTAAGTCAAAAGATCGGCGGTTAGTCGCGGACGTAAATAACGTGGCCGTCATCTTCGTCGTCGTCCCAATCATCCCAGTCATCGTCAGTAACAACGTCTTTACCCGAGATGGCATCTTTATGGTAATCATCCCACATGAAGTCGACTTTCTCTTCTTCAGTTTGAACGATTTCTTCTTTTGGAAGTTGATCCATAAAGTCAGACAGCTTGTAACAAAGCTCTTTGGTGCCCATTTTGTTCACCGCAGAGATCTTAAAGTATTCCCCTTCCCAAGCTAATGCTTCAAGGATCTGCTCGATGATCTCATCGGCTTCTTCTTCTGGCATTAGGTCAACTTTGTTGAACACTAACCAGCGAGGTTTTTGTGCCACTTTGTCGCTATACTGCTCTAACTCATCAATGATGGTTAGTGCATTTTGTACAGGATCAGACTGATCCACAGGCATAATATCAATCATGTGCAAGAGTACACGGCAACGCTCAAGGTGTTTCAAGAAGCGAATACCTAAACCAGCGCCATCCGCCGCACCTTCGATGAGGCCTGGAATATCGGCCACAACAAAGCTTTTCTCAGGAACAACACTCACCACGCCTAAACTTGGGATCAAAGTTGTAAACGGGTAGTCTGCAACTTTTGGTTTCGCCGCCGAAACCGAGCGAATAAACGTTGATTTGCCGGCGTTTGGCAAGCCAAGCATACCAACATCAGCCAGTAGCAATAGCTCTAGGCGCAATTCACGCACTTCACCTTTCGTACCTAACGTCTTTTGACGCGGCGCTCGGTTTACTGACGACTTAAAACGCGTGTTACCAAGACCATGCCAGCCGCCTTTCGCGACCATGATTTTCTTACCATGCTCAGCAACTTCACCCACCACTTCGTTGGTGTGGATGTCGACAGCACGAGTACCGACTGGGACTTTCATTACGATATCTTTACCGCGTTTACCAGTACAGTTACCACCGCGACCATTTTCGCCACGTTGCGCTGCATAAAAGCGCTGGAAACGATAATCGATCAGCGTGTTAAGGTTCTCATCCGCAAGCAGATAAACATCACCACCGTCACCGCCATCGCCGCCATCAGGGCCGCCTTTAGCTACAAATTTTTCACGCCAAAAGCTTACGGTACCGCTTCCGCCGTCACCTGCTTCTACTTTTACTACCGCTTCATCAACGAATTTCATCTTTTACTCCGCATTTTGTGCGTTGCAATATCACTCTTTATAGAATGATATAAATTCTAGCAGATCCGAATGTAAGATCGATCACCTAAGATCTGTAGGTCGTACTGCATTCAGGAACAAAAAGGAAGAAGCGACTACCTTAGCACTTAGCACTTAGCACTTAGCACTTAAGATTCTTCTTCCTTTTTGCCCTGACTCATAAATAAAAAACCCCGCCGAATCGGCAGGGCTTTTGAATTCAGCTTGAAACCGAGTTATTACTCAGAATCGATGCTTACGAATTTACGGTTTTTAGGACCTTTAACTTCAAATTTCACTTTACCTTCAGTAAGAGCGAAAAGAGTGTGGTCTTTACCGATGCCAACGTTAGTGCCTGCGTGGAACTTAGTACCACGTTGACGAACGATGATGTTACCTGCAAGAACAGATTCGCCACCGAAACGCTTAACACCAAGACGTTTGCTTTCTGAATCGCGGCCGTTACGAGTAGAACCGCCAGCTTTTTTGTGTGCCATTGTTAAACTCTCCTAATAAAGATTAAGCGTTGATGCCAGTGATTTTCACTTCAGTGAACCACTGACGATGGCCTTGTTGCTTACGAGAGTGCTTACGACGACGGAACTTAACGATTTTAACTTTATCGCCACGACCGTGCTTAACCACTTCAGCAGTTACCTTGCTGCCCTCTACAAGAGGAGCACCAACAGCGATTTCTTCGCCGTTAGCTACAAGAAGAACTTTATCGAACTCAACAGTTGCGCCTGTTTCAACGTCTAATTTTTCTAAACGAAGAGTTTGACCTTCGCTTACACGGTGTTGTTTACCACCAGATTGGAAAACAGCGTACATATTTTACTCCGCTTTTTCCGCACAGCCTATGGTTGTTATTTGTACAACTCGGGTGTGCGCTAAACTAATCAATAGGGCGCAGATTCTACAGAAAGGGCGACACTATGACAAGCCATATTTTTAAAAAATTGGCGAAAAGCTAATCGCCAAAGAAAAGTGGCTCAATGATGCCTTTAGATAATGCATTTCGCAACGATTTTTAGTGTAATATTGCGTAACAAACAAAAAACATAAGCCTTGTAGGGTCTAACCTCAGCGGAAGAACAATGGATTTTAAAGCTATCCAAGCACTCACAGCCGACGATATGGCAAAAGTGAACGAAACCATCCTTGCTCAGCTCAACTCTGATGTAAGTTTAATTAATCAATTGGGATTCTATATTGTTAGTGGTGGTGGCAAACGCCTACGTCCGCTACTCGCAGTATTGTCAGCAAAGGCCCTAGGCTATCAAGGTAGTGCTCATACCACTGCGGCGGCTTTCATAGAATTCCTTCATACGGCTACGCTGCTACACGACGATGTCGTTGATGAGTCAGACATGCGTCGCGGTAAAGAAACCGCTAACGCCGCATTTGGCAATGCGGCTAGTGTTCTGGTCGGTGACTTTATTTACACTCGCTCATTCCAAATGATGACCAGTTTAGGATCACTTAAGATCTTAGCGCTGATGAGTGATGCCGTTAACGTAATTGCAGAAGGTGAAGTCCAGCAACTGATGAACTGCAATGACCCAGACACCACCGAAGCCAACTACATGCAGGTGATCTACTCTAAAACGGCGCGTCTGTTTGAAGCGGCAACCCAAATTGGCGCGATTCTTACCGACTCACCTCAAGAGATTGAAACCGCGCTGCAAAACTACGGTAAGTATTTAGGCACCGCGTTCCAACTGATTGATGACGTGATGGACTACACCGCCGATGGGAAAGAGATGGGCAAAAATGTCGGCGATGACCTCGCCGAGGGTAAACCTACCTTGCCACTTCTCTATGCGATGCAACATGGTAATGCCGAGCAAACTGCGATGATCCGCGACGCGATTGAGCACGCCAACGGCATGGAGAAGCTTGAAGAGATACTCCAAGCCATGAAAGAGACCGGGGCATTAGAATACACCACCCAAGTGGCACACCAAGAAGCCGACAAAGCCATTGCAGAACTCAAGGTACTCCCGGAGTCGGAGTATAAACAGGCTCTCATTGCCCTAGCCCACCTAGCGGTAGAGCGCAGCAAGTAACGCGTACTCGATACCTGTAACCCACTATATAAAGAAGGCGACCATTCGGTCGCCTTCTTTACTGTCTACCTGAGAAAGTCGCGCTTATTTCGCGAACTCTTCCCCTTTAACAATGTCGCCATTCAGCGTTTCTAGCATTTCGTCTAAAGCTGCTTTTTCAAAACCACTGAGCTCGCCGTAACTTAGGACTTCTTCTGCGCCCTCTTTACCAAGCTTCACTGGCTGAGCAAAGAAACGAGTGTGCTCCCCCGCCCCTTCAACATAAGCACACTCAACAATGCCTTCTTGGCCTTGAAGTGCCTTAACCAATGCCAACCCAAAGCGGCATGCCGCTTGGCCCATCGATAGTGTCGCCGAACCGCCACCGGCTTTCGCTTCAACCACTTCGGTGCCCGCGTTTTGAATGCGCTTAGTTAATGCCGCAATCTCTTCATCGCTGAACTCAACACCTTCAACTTGAGATAGCAACGGCAAAATCGTCACACCAGAGTGGCCACCAATCACTGGCACGCGGATGTCGCCTGGGTCTTTATCTTTTAGATCAGCCACAAAGGTTTCACTACGGATCACATCTAACGTCGTTACACCAAACAGCTTACGCTTATCATAAACACCAGCTTTCTTCAGTACTTCAGCGGCAATAGCAACCGTTGTGTTAACTGGGTTAGTAATAATGCCAACACAAGCCTTAGGACAAACTACTGCAATTCGTTCAGCTAATGACTTAACAATGCCCGCGTTAACATTAAATAAGTCAGCGCGATCCATACCCGGCTTACGAGCCACACCAGCAGAGATAAGTACTACATCCGCGCCTTCTAATGCAGGCGTTGGGTCTTCACCGGCATAGCCTTTGATTGAAACTGGAGTTGGAATATGGCTTAAGTCAGCTGCAACACCTGGGGTAACAGGCGCAATGTCATACAACGCAAGATCTGATCCCGCAGGTAAGCGGTTTTTCAGTAGAAGGGCAAGAGCTTGTCCAATGCCACCAGCGGCACCAATTACGGCTACTTTCATGGTTGTTCTCCTTGGCTTATAGCTTTAGATTTAATTCACGTTAAAGTTGGTAGGTTGTCTAATATTTATGATTACGAAATTATAGTAACCTCGGAATTATTACAATTAATTAACGTCAGCTTTGCGACCTCGCGCAAACCAGCTTTAACGTGCTACATTCAAAAGTGCGATCATGGGTGGAAAACCATGCAATGACAAGGGCTTATTTGCATTTCACTACTGAGGTAAGCATCAATAATCGCAGTGATGGCTACGACAATTATTCACTAACAATTGGTGAAAACTGCCTTTGTATGCAAAAATAGCGTCACTATTTTACGGTAGAATCAGAGAAGTCATGCGAAATTCAGAAAAACAAGACACTCTTATAAGAGCGTTCAAATCTTTACTAAAAGAAGAGCGATTTGGTTCCCAGGGAGAAATTGTCGACGCACTTAAAGTTGAAGGCTTTGACAATATTAACCAATCTAAAGTCTCCCGCATGCTGACAAAGTTTGGCGCTGTGCGTACCCGCAACGCCAAAATGGAAATGGTTTACTGCCTACCAGCTGAACTTGGCGTGCCGACCGTGTCGAGCTCGCTACGTGAACTGGTCCTAGATATTGACCATAACAACGCTATTGTGGTGATCCACACAGGGCCAGGAGCGGCGCAACTCATTGCCCGCTTGCTAGATTCATTAGGTAAGTCTGAAGGCATCCTTGGCGTTGTGGCCGGTGATGACACGATTTTCATCACCCCTACGCTACAAATCACCACCGAAGATCTGTTCGACTCCGTGTGCGATCTTTTCGAATACACAGGCTAAATAGCACTTCACAAAAACATAGCTCACGAAGATTAATTTATTTCCGTGAGCTATTTCACAGTTGAGGGAATTTTAATTCTACTATTTTTGCAATTTTAAGTAGTTGAATAGTGAGAACTTTCCTCCAATTAACACCACATTTATTCCATTAACACCTTAGACTTATCCGCTATTTTTTTTAACAAGCTTGTAATTTTCTGCCTGATTTTTGCTATTATTCAGCCACTTTTTCAACTTTTCAGTCGAAAAAGATGCCGTTTCCACGTAGGAAACCCCATAGGCAGGTAGATTGTCTAAGGGTGCATAATGACAATAAGGAAGGGAAATTCATGGCATTTAAAAACCTTGTGAAAATCACTGCAATTGCCGCAGCTGTAATGGGTGCTGGCACAGTTAACGCTCAAGAGTTCATCACTATCGGTACGGGTTCTGTAACAGGAGTTTACTACCCAACTGGCGGAGCGATCTGTAAGCTGGTGAACAAAGGCCGCAAAGAACACAACATTCGCTGTTCAGTAGAATCCACTGGCGGTTCTATCTACAACGTAAATACCATTCGTGCAGGCGAGTTGGATTTCGGTGTTGTGCAATCTGACTGGCAGTACCATGGCTACAATGGTACCAGTAAGTTCTCTGAACAAGGTCCTTACAAAAAACTACGTGCGATGTTCTCACTGCACACCGAACCGTTCAACATCATTGCCCGTGCCGACTCTGGTATCAATAACGTTCAAGACCTAAAAGGGAAGCGCGTTAACATTGGTAACCCAGGCTCTGGTGACCGCGCGACAATGGGCGTGGTTATGGATGCATTCGGTTGGACCAACGACAGCTTTAAGCTCGCTTCTGAATTGAAAGGTTCTGAGCGCTCACAAGCACTGTGTGACAACAAGATCGACGCGTTCATCTACATGGTTGGCCACCCAAATGGGTCAATCAAAGAAGCGACAACCTCTTGTGACGCAAAACTCGTTTCAGCGACGGGTGCTGAAATCGATAAAATCGTCGAAGGCAATCCATACTACGCGTACAGCAATGTACCAGCGGGTATGTATCGCGGTACCGATTCTGACGTGAAAAGCTTCGGCGTGGCAGCAACAATGGTAACAACGACAGATGTATCTGACGAAGTTGCCTATAATGTTGCAAAAGCTGTGTTTGAAAACTTCAGCACATTCAAACGTCTACACCCAGCGTTTGCTAACTTGAAGAAAGAAGATATGGTTCAAGCTGGCCTGTCTATCCCGCTTCACCCTGGCGCTGTGAAATACTACAAAGAAGTGGGCCTACTGAAGTAACCTTTACTTCAGCCACTTATCAAGGAGGCAGGCTCTGCCTCCTTGCTCAAACACAACTATTCTAACTATTCAGGATGCACGAAAGTGTATGTCCCATTGTGCCTATTATTCAAGGCGCAGCATTTGCAAAAAACGATAATCATGTAAACCGAAGCTACACTCAGGAGGTAGCTTAAGACAAGAGTCGATATCGTTCTTGTCATCAATAATAAGGATAACGTACATGACGCAGACAACGACTCCGTCTCAAGATGTGCAAGAAATGGTGGCTCAGTCCGACACAGGTGCACGTAATCCACAAGGTATTCCAGGTCGGATCCTTTGGTTTGTCCCACTTTGTTGGTCACTATTTCAGCTTTGGTACGCCTCTCCGCTACCGTTTATTTTTAACTTTTTTATTTTAAATGATACTGAAGCCCGAGCGATCCACCTCACATTTGCCATTTTTCTCGCCTTTACGGCCTACCCAGGGTTAAAGAACTCGCCTCGCGATCATATTCCCCTAACGGATTGGATTTTGGCGCTGTTAGGTAGCTTTTCTGCCGCCTATATCTACCTCTTCTATACCCAATTGGCTGGGCGCTCTGGCGCACCGACAACCTTAGATATTGTCATTGCCGTGATCGGTATGTTAACGCTTCTTGAAGCAACTCGTCGTGCGCTTGGGCCACCACTGATGGTCGTGGCCGCAGTATTTTTGCTCTACACCTTTGGCGGGCCACACATGCCCGATGTTATCGCTCATAAAGGGGCAAGCCTTAACAAGGCGATGTCACATTTATGGCTAACAACAGAAGGGGTATTTGGGGTTGCACTTGGGGTATCGACTTCTTTTGTATTCCTTTTTGTGCTATTTGGCGCCATGTTAGAACGAGCCGGTGCCGGGGCTTACTTCATTAAAGTTGCCTTCTCTTTGCTTGGGCACATGCGCGGCGGCCCTGCGAAAGCGGCCGTGGTCGCCTCTGGACTCTCAGGCTTAGTTTCCGGCTCATCGATTGCCAACGTGGTTACCACAGGCACCTTTACTATCCCTTTGATGAAAAGGGTAGGATTTCCCGGAACCAAAGCGGGGGCAGTTGAAGTTGCGGCCTCAACCAATGGCCAATTGACTCCACCCATCATGGGGGCAGCCGCCTTTTTGATGGTGGAGTACGTCGGGATCTCATATGTCGAAGTGATCAAAGCCGCCTTGTTGCCTGCCTTGATCTCCTACATTGCTTTGCTTTACATCGTGCACCTAGAAGCGTGTAAAGCGGGAATGACTGGGCTTCCTCGTCGTCACAACCCTACGCTGGTCCAAAGCCTGTTATCTTTTACTGGTACGATTTTAGGCCTATGCGTCATTAGCGCCGCGGTCTATTACGGTATCGGTTGGACCAAGGACGTATTCGGTGACGCGGCGACTCCGATTGTCACCGTGGCGCTTTTACTTTCTTACTTAGGCCTCATTCGCATCTCTTCACAATATCAAGATGCCGCGAACTTAAGTATTGATGAGGAGCTCACCGAAGTCCCAGAGCCGGGCCCTACGATTAAGTCAGGGCTGCACTTTTTATTGCCTATCGTTGTATTAGTTTGGTGTTTAACCGTCGAGCGCTTCTCTCCAGGGTTGTCGGCGTTTTGGGCGACCGTCTTTATGATCTTTATCTTACTCACTCAACGTCCTCTGTTTGCCTTGCTTGGCAAACAGGGCGATGTTGGCGAGCAAGTTAAAGCGGGCTTTGTCGACCTATCTGAAGCGTTAGTGTCTGGCGCGCGAAATATGATAGGTATTGGTGTCGCAACCGCTGCGGCGGGCACCGTTGTCGGGGTAGTAACCCTAACAGGTATCGGTTTGGTGATGACTGACTTCGTCGAGTTTATCTCCGGCGGCAGCGTTATCTTAATGCTGCTGTTTACCGCAGTGATCAGCCTTATCTTAGGCATGGGGCTACCAACCACCGCTAACTACATTGTGGTATCCACCTTAATGGCGCCAGTGATCGTCACCTTAGGGGCGGCACATGGCCTTATTATTCCACTTATCGCGGTTCACCTGTTTGTGTTCTACTTTGGCATTTTAGCAGATGATACCCCACCGGTCGGTTTGGCCGCCTTTGCCGCCGCCGCGATTGCCAAGTCCGACCCGATCCGAACTGGTATCCAAGGTTTCACCTACGACATTCGAACCGCTATTTTGCCATTCATGTTCATCTTTAATACCCAGTTACTGCTGATGGGAATTGATACATGGTGGCATCTCGCGTTGACCATTTTCTCCTCGGTTGTTGCTATGCTTCTTTTTTCCGCCGCAACGCAAGGATGGTGGTTCACGCGCAATAAATGGTGGGAAACCGTGCTACTGTTATTACTGACCTTTAGCTTTTTCCGCCCAGGATACTGGTGGGACATGATCTACCCAGCTAAAGACCTTTACTCAGGTGCCGAAATCGTTGATATCGCCCGCGACCTACCAGTCGGTCAAGCTCTCGAGCTACGAGTTGGCGGCGAAACGTTAGAAGGCGATTACCTAGAAAAAACCGTCCGCTTACCTTTTGATGATACGGCGGTAACCGGTGAAGAGCGAGTAGGCTCAATGGGCTTAATGCTCAATATGGTCGAAGGCAACATGGTGGTCGAAATGGTTGAATTTGGCAGCCCTGCCGAGGCAGCTGGCATTGACTTCGACTGGGAGATCAAGTCTGTTGTTCTTGAAGCTGATAGGCCAATGAAAGAGTGGGTGTTTGTCCCTGCGATATTCATGGTATTGCTATTGGCAGCCAACCAAAGAAGGCGCATACGAAAGGAAGCGCTTAGTGCATAACTCATAGGATATAGGGCGCCAGTTATTGGCGCCTATACAATAATAAAGAGACACCTTATGTATAAAAACATTCTCGTCCCTGTGGATCTCAACGATAAAGGCTTCTCTGATAAGGCAGTTGAACTCGCCGTAGGCCACGCTAAACGATCTAATGCGACAGTCCATCTACTGAACGTGCTACCCGGCATTCACATGTCGATGGTCGCGACCTACTTTCCTAAAGATGCGGCAAAAAAAATGAAAGATGACGTAAAAACTCAACTGAATAACTTTGCCAAACAACATATTGAAGCCGGTGTCGACTATCAAACTTATGTCGCCGAAGGCAAACCTTACGCAACCATCTTAGATTACGCTCAAAAGCTCGACGCCGACTTAATTGTCATACCAAGCCATAAGCGCTCTAAAATCGACAAAGTGGTCCTTGGCTCGGTTGCCAGTAAAGTGGTCAACAACTCGAAAGTGAACGTGTTGGTGGTGAAGCCGCAGGGCTAGAAACTAGAAACTAGAAACTAGAAACTAGAAACTAGAAACTATAATAGAAAAGAGCCAAAGATCAACATCTTGGGCTCTTTTTTTCTCTTAAACTTAGCACTTAGTACTTGGCACTTCGCTTTTAGTACTTCGCTTTTCTCACTTAATTTCCAACTCTTTTAGCATGGACTCCGGCAACGCTAATTCATCATTTTTATTCACCGCAATCCCAGCCGCAATGATCTCGTTAGCGATTTGCTTGGCTTCGTCTAATGAGTGCATAGACGCGGTGCCACATTGGTATTCATTCAGCTCTGGAATTTTGTTTTGGCTTTCGACTTTCAGCACATCTTGCATCGCGGCCAACCATGCGTCTGCCACTTGCTGCTCTGATGGGGTACCGATCAAGCTCATGTAAAACCCTGTACGGCAACCCATTGGCGAGATATCAATGATTTCCACTTCGCTGCCATTAAGGTGCGCTCGCATAAATCCAGCATACAAATGCTCTAGAGTATGAATGCCCGTTTCCGACAAGATCTCTTTGTTCGGAGCGCAGAAACGCAAATCAAACACCGTGATGGTATCGCCTTTAGGAGTTTGCATGGTTTTCGCCACTCGCACCGCGGGTGCATGCATGCGGGTGTGATCAACGGTAAAGCTATCTAGTAATGGCATGGTGTCCTTTCTCCTGACTTTTATCTAATGCTATCTACCGAGCCGGCTTAAAAAAACCAACTGCGATTATCGTCCAATTCTTCTCGGCACTGCTTGAGTTGCCAGCCGTAAGTTTTTGCTTGTTGCTCCACTTTACGTGCCACTTTTAACAGCGAAGGTTTTTGATTGTGCGTTTTGCGCTTAAAGCCACCGCGACCTTCATGGTAAGCCAAGTACTGATTATATGCGTCCCATTTAGACACTTTTAGCTGACGTTGAGTTTCATTGGTATACCAACCAACAAACATGATTGAGTCGTCAAAGTTAGTCCGTGAGCCACCGTGGTTGGTGGCTTTTTGAAAGTCGCTCCAAGCGGGATCTTGAGCTTGAGCGTAGCCATAAGCACTGCTCACTCGCCCCCACGGGATAAAACCCAACAGGTAGTCTTTCGGCGGCCTCGCGTCATGGATATAACTGCTTTCTTGTTTAATAAAAGCCATCGCAACGTGTATCGGCGTGCCCCACTCTTCTTCCATATCCAGAGCATCGTCATACCAGCTTGGCTTCTCACGAAAAATATCGCAAAGGTTAGACTGCTTTTTTGGCGGCGCCGTGGCGCAGCCAACCAGCAACAGGGTAAAAACCGCCATAAATGTTGTACGCGTCCTATTCCACAACATACACGTCCTTGTCTTAATCTAGATACGAAAAGTATTGCGCTAAAAACTGGTCAAAGCCAAGCGATTCGTTCGCTTCGGTGGCTTTCTGGGCCGCAGCCGAGCGGCGAGCCTCTTGTTCCATTTCAACTTGAGAGTAGGTCTGATAGCCCTGCGCCAAGTGGTGTTGGCGGTATTTTTCACCCAGATCATTCCCCGCGGCTTTCATGCCTTGATGTAACTTAATATACGCCAGAAGCTGGCCTGAGATGGTTTTCTCTGGCGCATCAATCCAAGTTCTTAAGTTACGGCATACCTCTTGGTAGTGAGTCTCGCCACTGGCGTTATCCATCTGTATTGCGATCTGCTCTAGATCATCAAACACGCGGTGCGCCCACTCTTGCAGCGACAATCGCTCGCCATGACAGCCAATCTGCAGCTCTAACCCCGGCTTGCGTCCTTCCAAAATCACTTTTTGCCAGTTTTCATGCCAACATTCCAGTTCGCAGTTATTCATTGGCTCTGAATCTGACAGGATGCTCCAGGTTAAAAAGAGATCCAAGAAACGAACTTGCTGCTCTGTCACTCCAACCGGACTAAATGGGTTCACATCTAACGAGCGCACCTCAATGTATTCCACCCCGGCACGCTTAAGCGCCTGAGAGGGTTTCTCATCAGCATTGGCGACCCGTTTTGGCCGGATCGGCGCATACAGTTCGTTCTCAATTTGCAAAACGTTGCTGTTAAGCTGACGATAGTCATCGCCTTGTTTTATCCCTAGCTTAGCAAAGTCAGCCGATGGGGTGCGGATAGCACTGTTCAGCCCTTCTAGATACTGTTCAATGCTATTGAAACCAATCTTAAGCTCGCTTTGAGCGCTATTGGTATAGCCAAGATCGCTCAAGCGCAGTGAGGTCGCGTGAGGTAAATACAACGCCCCGTCTAAATTTTCAAACGGCAACTGGGTATTGCTGTCTTTCACAAAGGAAGAGCATAGCGCAGGAGAAGCCCCAAAGAAGAATGGGATCATCCAGCCAAAGCGGTAATAGTTGCGGATCAGGCCGAAATAGGCGTCGGATTTATGCGCCTGACGAGTCGCTTGATCTTGCTCGCCCCACAACGCATCCCAAAAACTGTCAGGGAATGAGAAGTTAAAGTGCACCCCAGAGATCACTTGCATCAAACTGCCGTAGCGGTGCTTCAAACCTTGGCGATAAAGGGTTTTCATTCGGCCATTATTGGAGCTGCCGTACTGAGCCAGAGGAATCGCATCTTGATCGGCGATATAACATGGCATCGACAGCGGCCACAGCTTTTCATCGCCCAACTGGGTTTGAGTAAAGTGGTGGATATCGCCTAGTTGCTGCATCAATTGTGGCACAGAGTGAGAGACCGGGGTGATAAATTCTAGTAATGACTCAGAATAATCGGTGGTGATCCACTTATTGGTCAACGCTGATCCCAAACCGGCAGGATGAGGCGTCAGCGCCAATTTTCCCTCATCGTAGTAGCGGAGTGTTTCGCGCTCGACGCCGCGTCCGTATTGAAGAAAAATAGCAGGGTTGGAGGCAACTTTTTCCAGTCGCTGAGCAAAATCAGTCAAAACTAGCTTCACTTATCTGGTTAGAATCTGGTTAGAATAATCATTGTCACTAATGAATAGCAACTAAAAAGAAGTGGCAAGCTATAACCTGAACCACTTCCTCTAGTTATGCGCCCCCTACGGCTCTATTTCAACCCTTTTGAGGGGCAGGCCGAGTTTCTTTAGTTCAGGCTCGAGTTTTTTCGCGTCACCGACAACAATAATTTGGTACTCATTTGGGTCAAACCACTTGGCAGCCACTTGATCTATGGTCGCTTTATCGACTTGCTGTAAAATCTGCTCGCGCTGCTCTAAATAGTCATCATCTAACGAGTAAGTCAAAATACCACTAAGAAGCTGAGCTTTCTTTGATGGCGTTTCATACCGCAGCGCATCACGCTGGCCGATGGCTAAACGCATAAATTGCAGCTCTTTTTCGCTCACACCGTCGACGGAAAACTCGTTCATTTCATTGATAAATTCTTGAATAGCCACCAACGTCGCGTCCGCCCTCACTTGGGCATCAAAGATCATCGCACCGGTTTCGCGTAGGCCATATATGTAACCATTGGCGCCATAGGTATAACCCTTATCTTCACGCAAGTTTTGGTTAATGCGACTATTGAAATTCCCCGCTAAGTTAAAGTTCGCCAGTTGCGCGAGGTACAACTCCCCGGTCGCATCAAACGGCAACCCTTGACGGGCCATACGAACAATACTCTGCGGTGAATTCGGCTTATCAACCAAATAAATCGCACTCTGTGTCAACTTAGGGATGATCTGAGGAGTAAATAGCGGGGCGCTTGGGCCTTGCCACTGCTCCAAAAACGCCAGTTCGTCTCTCAGGTTACGTTGACTAATATCGCCAACCACGACAATTTGAGCGCCCTGTGGTGTGTAGTGCGAGCGATAAAATGCTTTTACGTCCTCTAAGGTCACCCCTTCAAGAGAAGCTTTGGTGCCATCGCTAGAGCGACTAAAGATGGTATTACCATATAGGGCTTTACGGGTGGCTTGAGAAGCAAGCCAAGCTGGCTTTTGGTGCTCATAGACCAAGCCTTGTAGGCTTTGCTGCTTCAGACGCTCAAAGTCCTTGGCGGCAAAAGCCGGCTTAAATAACATCTCTTCTAATACGCTAAGGGTCGTCGAGAGGTTTTTCTCCAGGCTTGAGACATAAATGGTGCTGGTATAGCCATTATCATTAAAGCTAATGTGGCTACCAAGCTTATCCAGTTCGGTTTCAATCTCGGCGTAATCTCGCTCTGTTGTCCCTTCCTGCATCATCGCCGCAGTCAAGCCAGCTAACCCTTCTTTGCCTCGGGCGACGTAGCGCTTACCTGCTGGCAACTCAATTTGCAGTTGAACGATTGGCGTCTCATCGCTCACCGTACCCAACACTTCGATGCCGTTATCTAAGTGCAGGCGGTAAAGCTCTGGCATCACCCCCTTAACGCTGCCAGACACACTCGGCATGACCGAACGGTCAAAATCCTTCGGAGTCGGACGATAGGTTAACTGCTCATCGCGAATTGGTTGGTAGTCGGGTAATTGTCGCGCTGGGGTAGTGAAGTTCGCGCTACGCGCCGCAAGTTCTGGTTTCCCTTTCGGTACCACACTTAATGTGACCGAAGGCTGAGATTTAATGTACTTCTGGTAGCTGGTATCGATGGATTGCACAGTCACCGCACGCAATTGTGACAGCTCAGTTTCGATCCTATTCGGCTCACCAAAATAGAGTTCATTCTCGGCCAACTGAGTCACTTTCCCGCGTACGCTCTCAAGGCCAAACACCGCACTCGCTTCCGCTCTACCCAGCAAGGCGTCGAGTTGGTCTTGTGAGATATCCGCCAAACCAAACTGGCTTAACTGCTCTGATAGCTGCTGATAAAGCGGGGCTAACGATGTATTGGCTTTGCCCATGAGATAGACATTGAAAGTACAAGCGAGCTCGGCACAATCTTGAAAAGCGCCCGCACTAACAGCTTTGCCCGTCTCGACAAACTGTTTGTACAGCATGCTATTTTTACCCCCACCCAACACGCTCGAGAGCACATCAAGTGACGCTTGTTCCTCTGCTCCCAAATAAGCGGTCGGCCAGCTCATCACGAGCATCGGCTGTTGCACTCGGTCTTGCAGGGTAATATAACGCGGCTCCGCGAGCTTAGCCGGTGCTTTAGGGGCGCTTTTTACTTCAGGTCCAACGGGAATTGCACCAAAGTATTGATTCACCCAGGCTAAGGTTTGTTTGGTGTCGATGTCTCCACCTATGGTAATAGTGGCGTTATTGGGCCCATACCAGCGCAAAAAGAAGGCTTTAAGATCATTGACGTCAACTCGGTCAAGATCTTCAACATATCCAATAGTTTGCCAAGAATAAGGGTGGCCTTCTGGGTACATAGCTTCGCCAATTCGCTCCCACATTAAGCCGTAAGGTCGATTGTCATAATTTTGCGCGCGTTCATTTTTCACTGTGTCGCGCTGAATTTCGAACTTACGCTGAGAGACCGCATCCAACAGAAAGCCCATTCTATCTGACTCGAGCCACAACATTTTCTCTAACTGGTTGGCGGGTACCGTTTCATAATAGTTAGTGCGGTCTCGGTTCGTGGTGCCATTTAAGCTGCCCCCCGCTTCGGTAATGATGCGAAAGTGCTCTTGATCACCCACGTGCTCGGAGCCTTGAAACATCATGTGTTCAAAGAAATGGGCAAAACCCGATTTGCCAACGTCTTCACGTGCCGAGCCAACATGATAAGTGACGTCAAGATGCACCAACGGGTCAGAATCATCTGGCGATAATATCACCGTAAGGCCGTTATCCAAGCGGTACTTAGAATAAGGGATCACCACTTTGCCAGCCTGAGGCGACACTTCTTCAATCAGTGTCACCCCGTCGGGAAGTGATGAGAAAAAGGAGACAGGGGCAACCGAAGAACAGCCTGCAATAAACAGAGCAATCGAACTGCCCAACCAAATTTGTCTCATAACGACTCCTTAAAACACACCATAAAATGCCGCTGCTAACGCCGCGTATCGCGCGGCTTTACCAACAGCAATCAATATCACGCAAGGTAAAAATTTCATTCTTAGCCAACCGGCGGCTAAACATAATGGGTCACCAATCACAGGTAACCAACTGAGTAGCAGCGTCCAATAACCATAACGCTCCAACCATCTCAAAGCTTTATGACCATGTTTTTCTGTTTGGGTTCGATTTGGTAAGAAAAGTCCTAGCCAATAGTTGGTGAGGCCACCTAAGGTATTCCCTAAAGTCGCAACCAAAATAATCTCGGCCACCTCGTGATGGCCAAGATTAAGAGTGGCGATCAAACTCGCTTCGGAGCCACCAGGAAGTAAGGTGGCGCTAAGAAAACCGGTAGAAAATAGAACCCATAGTGCAGACTGACTAAACCATTCGAGTAAGGTGTCTAGCACTGCATATCAAGTAACACCTTGCCTCGGGTGTGTCCGGTCTCGACTTGCCGATGGGCGGCTGAGGCCTCGGTCATAGGAAATACCTTTTGCACTTCTGTTTTCAAAATACCGACACTGACCATGTATAGCATAGTGTCGAGTTGCTCGGGATCGGGCTCAACCAGCATACCGCTGGCCTGAAAACCCAACATGCTTGCTTTCTCACAAATCAATGGGGCCGTTAAAGTGGGCACAGTGATCACTCGAGCGTTGTCTTTTAAGCACTTAAGCGCATCAAGTGCCGCGTCTCCGCCCACCAAGTCAATCAATACGTCAACGTCTTCCACTCGCTCCGACACTGGAGCAAACTGGTAGTTAATCGCATGGGCACCCAGAGTCGCAAGATAGTCGAGATTCGCCTCACTGCAGGTGGTATACACTTCCGCTTGAGCCGCTACCGCTATTTGCACCGCTAGGTGGCCAACGCCACCAGCGCCGGCCAATATCAACACCCGATCATTGGCGGTGACTTGAGCTTTGGTTAATGCTTGCGCCGCCGTTTGACCTGCAAGAGGCAGTACCGCGGCCGCCTCTAGCGTTACCGCGTCGGGCACCAAGCTCAACGCATTTTCATCAACACACAAATACTGACTATATCCGCCCCCTTGCAATGGGAAGCCGATAAACCCAGCCACAAGATCGTCTGTCACAAACCTTTCGCAGCCTTCTCCGCAGGCCAGCACTTTGCCGGCAATATCATAGCCAGGCGTCCAAGGTAGTTTGTCTTTGTTCTGCTCTGCAGCCCAGCCAAGCCCTGCCCGAGTTTTTACATCAATCGGGTTCACCCCGGCAAAACTCACTTGCACCAACACCTCGCCCGGCTTTGGCTTGGGAATGACGGTGGATTGAATGGCTAACGTATCGGCATCACCAAACTCCGTCACAACAACTGTTTTATTTCCCGTCATACACTAAGTCCCTTTACCCAAGAAAAAAAAGGGATGCAGAAGCATCCCTTTGACTATAAACCATTTTATTGATTAACGTTAACCAATAGAGCAAAAATTAACACAATACTTACCCTGCAAGCGCCAGCAAAATACCCGCAGCAACTGCCGAGCCTAATACCCCCGCAACGTTTGGTCCCATTGCGTGCATTAACAAGAAGTTTTGCGAGTTCGCCTCAAGGCCAACCTTGTTAACAACCCTCGCCGCCATTGGCACTGCAGATACCCCCGCCGCACCAATCAATGGGTTAATATCCTCTTTAGAGAACTTATTGAGCATTTTCGCCATCAACACGCCCGTTGCGGTACCAATACTAAATGCCACCGCCCCTAGGCCTAAAATACCCAAGGTTTCTAAGTTGAGGAACTTGTCAGCTTGAAGCTTAGACCCCACTCCCAAACCAAGGAAAATGGTGACGATATTGATAAGCTCATTTTGCGCGGTACTCGATAGACGCTCAACAACCCCCGCCTCTCGCATTAAGTTACCTAAGCAGAACATCCCAACCAGTGGTGTCGCTGAGGGTAAAAACAAAATTGTCATCAACAGCACCGCTAACGGGAAGAGGATTTTTTCCCCTTTGTTAACATGGCGCAGCTGAGCCATTTTGATTTTACGCTCCTCCGGTGTGGTGAGCGCTTTCATGATTGGTGGCTGAATAATGGGTACCAATGCCATGTAACTATAAGCGGCTACCGCAATCGCCCCGAGCAGGTCTGGCGATAAACGGCTCGCTAAGAAAATAGCGGTCGGCCCATCCGCGCCACCAATAATGGCAATGGAGGAAGCGTCGGCCATACTAAATTCCATACCAGGAACGTAGTTAAGCAAAATCGCCCCAAACAGGGTGGCAAAGATCCCGAACTGCGCCGCCGCGCCCAACCATAAAGTTTTCGGGTTGGCGATTAAAGCGCCAAAGTCGGTCATTGCCCCTACGCCCATAAATATCAGCAGTGGGAAGACACCCGTTTCTATCCCGATATAATAAACGTAGTAAAGCAAACCGCCCGGCTCAGTAAAGCCCGCATTAGGGATGTTCGCCAAGATGGCACCAAAACCTATTGGTAGCAGCAATAAGGGCTCAAAGCCCTTACGAATGGCTAAAAATAGCAACAGTGCACCCACTAAGATCATACAAAGCTGACCAAATTGGAAATTAGCAATCCCTGTTTCCGACCATAAGGTCAATAAACCTTCCATGTTACTCCCTTACGTGATGCTGACCAGAGGTGTACCAACCGCGACAGAGTCACCCTCTTTAACGTGAATGCCCTGCACAATACCGGCTTGAGGTGCCTTCACTGGCGTCTCCATCTTCATCGCTTCAAGGACAAGTAGTACATCCCCTTCTGCGACTTCATGGCCAGCCTCGACATTCACCTTGAAAATGTTGCCAGCCAACTGAGCACTGATCGATTGAGCGTCTATCGCAGGTGCCGCTGGCTTTTCAGCCACTGCAGATTGAGCTGGTGTCACCGACGTTAATTGACCTTGTGGGCCCACCTCAACATCGTAAACTTGGCCGTCAACTTTAACGCTATAAGCTTCTACGCCACCTGCCACAGGAGCAGAAGCGGGCGCCGGAGCCGGAGCCGGAGCCCGCTCAGCCGTAGGAGCGGGTTCAAACGCATCAGGGTTGTTACGATTTTTCAGGAACTTCAAGCCAACCTGTGGGAACAGTGCGTAAGTTAATACGTCATCGACACGCTCTTCAGCAAGCTTGATGCCGTCTGCTTGCGCTTTTTCATACAGCTCGCCAGACAGGGTTTCTAATTCATCGATAAGCAGATCGGCAGGACGGCAAGTGACAGGCTCTTTGCCCTCTAATACCTTGGCTTGCAGCTCAGCGTTCACTTCTGCTGGTGCCGCGCCATATTCACCTTTCAAAACCCCAGCGGTTTCTTTGGTGATGCTCTTATAGCGCTCACCCGTTAACACATTGATCACCGCTTGAGTACCCACGATCTGAGAGGTTGGGGTAACCAGAGGGATATAACCGAGATCTTTGCGAACACGAGGGATCTCTTCCAAAACCTCATCAATACGGTCTGCTGCACCTTGTTCTTTGAGTTGGCCTTCCATGTTGGTTAACATGCCGCCGGGGACTTGAGCGATAAGGATCCGTGAATCGACCCCTTTCATCGCCCCTTCCCATTTGGCGTATTTCTTCCGCACTTCTCTAAAGTAAGCGGCAATCGGCTCAATCTGATCCAACTTGAGGTTAGTGTCACGCTCTGTGCCTTGTAGCATAGCGACCACTGTTTCTGTTGGCGTATGGCCATAGGTTTGGCTCATCGAAGAAATAGCGGTATCTAGGATGTCGATCCCCGCTTCTACAGCTTTCACCGCAGTCGCCGTTGATAGCCCTGTTGTCGCGTGGCAGTGCAGCGCAAGCGGCACATCACAAGAGGACTTAATACGTGTGATAAGTTCTTCGGCTTCATAAGGCTTCAACAGGCCCGACATATCTTTGATGCACAGCGAGTGACAACCTAAATCTTCAAGGCGCTTAGCCAAATCAACCCAAGTTTCTAAATTGTGTACCGGGCTGGTGGTATAAGAGAGCGTACCTTGAGCGTGAGCACCAACATCCACCGCAGATTTCACCGCTTTTTGGAAGTTACGTACGTCGTTCATTGCATCAAAAATACGGAACACATCCATACCATTGGCGTGCGCACGTTCAACAAATTTTTCTACCACATCATCAGCATAGTGACGGTAGCCTAGTAGGTTTTGCCCACGCAGTAACATCTGCATCGGCGTGTTCGGCATCGCTTTTTTCAGCGCGCGTAGACGCTCCCATGGGTCTTCACCCAAAAAGCGAATGCATGAATCGAAAGTTGCGCCGCCCCAGGTTTCTAGAGACCAGTAGCCCACTTTGTCTAGCTCTTCAGCTATAGGCAACATATCTTCAATACGCATACGCGTGGCGAATAGTGACTGATGGGCGTCACGCAATACCACGTCCGTGATAGCAAGTGGTTTAGACATGCTCATTAACTCCTTTTAAT
>Ga0070724_10000519_pt1 | contig 27392 bp, 21 predicted proteins | sample tdDd001_FD_67278 | JGI IMG/M metagenome (GOLD analysis project Ga0070724, IMG submission 67278) | Marine sediment microbial communities from the Atlantic coast under amendment with organic carbon and nitrate - tdDd00.1 | ecosystem: Environmental > Aquatic > Marine > Coastal > Sediment | place... | reverse complement strand
ATCAAGCCCAACCGCTACGAGCTGGAAACCCTGGTCGGGCGGTCGTTGCAAAACCAGCGGGATATCGTTCGGGAAGCACGCCTGCTGCAGTCGCGGGGCGTCCACTGGGTCTGCGTCTCCCTCGGAGCCGAGGGTGCGTTGCTGGTGACGCCCTCGCGTGTCCTGAAGGCAGAAGCCCCTTCGGTGCCGGTAATCTCCACCGTTGGGGCCGGTGACTCCATGGTGGCCGGCATGGTGGCCATGCTCGCACAGGGCGCGTCGGATCAGGATGCGTTACGGGAGGGCATGGCGTGCAGCGCAGCGACGGTCATGCAGCCAGGAACCGAGCTGTTCGAAAAGAAAACCGTCGACCGGCTGCGGGGAGAGATTCGGCTAGTACCGCTTCCGCTATGACGGTCCCTGTAAAAGCCCAAAAAAGAGGAGTCCATGGCCGAATACGAAGAGCTTGAGCATCGATGTCCAGACGGCATGTATCCCCCTGGTATCAATGAGCAGTTAATACAGGCTAGGCGGGAACAAACACCGGAAAACCATCCAGTTCGGCTGATAGCAAACGCTGCCCAAACAGGCTTTCGAGCGCAGAAGTCACCAGCATGTCGCGGGCCGGTCCCCAGCAGGCCTGGCCGTCGGGGTACAGAAGGAGGATCTGGTCGCACCATCGCGCAGCCAGGTTGAGGTCGTGGAGGCACATGAACACGCCCCGGTCGCACGCTGCCTGCTGGCGCAGCAGCTTCATAACGGCGGTCTGGTGCTGTAAATCCAGGTGATTGGTGGGTTCGTCCAGGAGCCAGATTTCGGGGCTTTGGGTCATGAGGGTGGCAATGGCTACCCGCTGGCGTTCACCGCCGGAGAGGGTGTTTACCAGGCGATCTTTCAGGTGGATCACGTCCAGCTCTATCAGAGCCCTTTCAGCAATCGCGAGATCATCGCCACTCTCCATCTGCCAGGGCGATAACCAGGGGTGGCGGCCGATCAGGGCGGTTTCCAGTGCCGTTGCCGGGAATCCATCCTGCCGGTCCTGAAATACCAGGCCCATGCGTTGCGATACGGTCTTGCGGCGGATGGCGTCCAACGGCGTTCCATCAAGCAGCAGCTTTCCGCTTCTGGGCTCCCGCAATCCTGCGAGGGTATGGAGCAAGGTGGTTTTACCCACACCGTTAGGGCCCAGCACGCCCCAGACCTGTCCCGGTTCGATGGCCAGATTCAGGGGAACGCCTGAGCTGCGGCCCGGAATGTCGATAATCAGCGCTTCGGTTGCCAGCCGTGTCATCATCGGCTCCTATACAGCAGGTACAGGAAGGTCGGGACGCCGATCAGCGCGGTGATCACCCCAACCGGCAACTGCTCCGGTGCAATCACCACCCGCGCCAGGGTATCCGCTAGCACCAGCAGCGTACCGCCCGCCAGTGCGCAGGCCGGCAAAATCAGGCGCTGGTCGTTGCCCAGCACCAGCCGCAACATGTGCGGTACCACCAGGCCAACGAAACCAACCGAACCGGCCATGGTGACGGCGGCTGCGGTCAGCAGGCTGGCCATCAGGTAGATCGACCATTCCAGTGGCCGCACCGAAACGCCCAGCGCCGCCGCCTGCAGGGAACCCCGGGCCAGCACGTTCAGGGCCCGGCCCAGAGGAAACACCATCAGGCATACGAGCACAAGAATGATCAGTCCCGGCCATGGAGTGGCGGCGTGGGAAAGATCGCCCATCAACCAATACAGCATGCCCGGCAATCGGCTGGCCGGGGTCATCGAGAGGATCAGGGTAATGATGGCGCCCCAGCCGGCGGCGACCACCACACCGGTAAGCAACAGCCGCGATGGAGTCCAGCTGCCACTGCCGTGAGCCAGACCAAACACCAGCAGGGTGGCCAGCATGGCACCTGCAAACGCGGAGCCGGATACCAGTAAACCGGCAGCGCCGGCCAGCATGGCCAATAACGCACCCACTGCCGCGCCACCAGAAAGCCCCAACACATAAGGATCGGCCAGGGGATTTCGCAACAATACCTGCATCAGTGCCCCGGCCACGGCCAGCAATCCGCCAGTTGCGAACGCGCTCAGGGTGCGAGGCAGGCGCAGCTCCAGAATCAGCGTTTGCTGCAACTCGGTGCCACTGCCGGTGATCACCCTCAGAGTGTCACCAAAACCGATGGACGTACTGCCAATGCTGACGGAGAGCAGTGCCGCCAGAAAGCCCGCCAGCAGCAGAATCAGGAGTGGCTTGAAAGGGCTAGAGATTGGCACGGGCCTGCTCCAGGGTCTGGCACAGGTGTCTGGCGCCGTCTGCCATACGTAGCGTCGGGCGTGCCAGCAAGTCAGGTGGTTCAAGGAAGAGGTTGTCCGCGGCTACCGCTGCCAGGCCCGGAAACTCACGCCAGCCCTCCAGCCACTGCCTGTCGTCTGACGATCCGGCGGTAATAATGGCCTCGGGGTTGGCTTCCAGAACCGCCTCCCGACTGATCCGGGGCACCAGCCGTGGCAACTCGCCGAACACATTAACGCCGCCGCACAGGTTTATGGCCTTGCTGATCAGCTCTTCCCGGTTCACGGTCATCAGTGGCTGCTCCCATATCTGGTAGAACACCTTAACCGGTCTGGCATCGGCATACTGAGCTTCAAGCGCGGCCATTTCTGCGCGAAACGCTTCGGCCCGCTCATTGCCCAGATCCAGTAATCCTGTCAGCAACGCCAGATCCGATACCGCCGCGGCAATGTCGTCAAACGTCCGCGGAGCAAGCCAGAAAACGTGAATGCCAAGATCTGACAGGCGTTCCAGCTGGCTGCGGGAATTGCCATCCACCCAGGCCACCACCAGGTCTGGCGCCAGCGAGACAATGGCTTCCAGGTCCAGGCGATTGCTGTCGCCCACCTGCGGCAAGTCCGCAGCTTCTGCGGGATAATCGCTCCAGGCACTCACGGCAACGACCCTGTCACCGGCCCCTGCGGAGAACAGCAGCTCGGTGGCACCCGGCGACAGGGAAACAACGCGTTGCGCGGGCTCGGCCAGGCATACACGCTGGTCCAGCGCGTCGCTTACACAGGGCTTCTCCGCCTGTGCCAGCGACGGCACAAGCAGAGACAGCATAAACAATGCAGCGAGCCAGGGGCGCCTCATCGACGGAGTGAGCCTCTCAGATCGGTGAATTTACTGCTGGAAATCATAGCGCACCGAGGCCATGAAGGTTCGGCCTGCGGCCAGATAGTCGAAAGGCGCGAAGGTGGCACTGTCATATCCAATGCTTGTGGCATAGCGACGGTCCAATACGTTATCCACCTTGAACGATGCCGACCAGCCAGGCTGGAAGTTCCAGGCCGCCCTCAAGTCCACAGTGCCATAGCCTGGCAGCAGGCTGGTATTCGCTGCATCGTTATAGCGGTCACTCTCGGCGATAAAGCTGGCGCCCACGGACCACTGAGAGAACAGACGATCGACATCCAAACGCACATTCTTTTCCGCACGGCGTGGTAGACGTGCGCCGGTATCACGATTCTCGGTATCCGCGTAGGTTACCGCTGCCGCCAGATTCCAGTCAGCCGTCTCAATACCGGACGAAACCTCAACGCCACGGATTCTGGCCGTTTCGACATTTTCCATGGTGCCCTCAAACGTCGCCGGGTCAGAAACATAGGTAATCAGGTCCTTCACATCGTTCTGATAGAGGGCAACATCCCAGTACCATTGGTCATATCGTCCGGAGAAACCGGCCTCGACCATCTGCCCCTCTTCTGCGTCGAGGTCGGGATTACCGGTGTAGAACGGCACCGTCAGGTAAAGATCGTTAAAGGTTGGCGCCCGGAACGAGGTCGCATAGCTGAGGCGAAAACGATGGGCGCGGTCCAGCTGGTGACCAAAGGCCACGCCGCCAGTCTCCTCTTTCCCGTAGGCCTCGTTGTCATCAAGACGCAGACTGAGCATCAGATCGGTGGCATCAAAGTTCAGACGGCCCTGCCCAAAGACTGCGCTGTTGGTCCGGCTATCTTCTGTAAAGTTGCTGGTGCCATCCACTTCATCAATCATGACCTCCGTACCCAGAACCAGCTCATGAACACCGGCCGTCAGGGTGTTTTCCCAGCGCGCTGAGCGAGACAGTGTGTCGAAAGTGCTGGGATTGGCTCCGAAGGTATCCTGTTCATCGCGGGCTTCCGAGAACTGGATCCTTGTGCGCCAGTAGTCACTGGCAACAGCCTCCAGATGCAGACCCATGGCACGGATCAGGAAATCGGTATCACCGCCTTCAAACTCGGTGTTGCCCTCAGACTGGAACACGGTCAGCCCTGCGCCACCGCCCTGATCAAAACTGTGGCTCAGCTTCGCCAGGCCGCCGGTGTTCCGAAAGCCCTTGTTTTCACCGCCATCTCTCAGATTGGTGCCATCGGTGTCCGAATAGACGCCACTGGCCAGGAACGAGGAACGGCCCTCCCGGCCAGCCAATCCAGCGTTAACCTCGCGGGTTTCATGGGAGCCTCCTTTTAGCTCGCCCCAACCCTGTCGTCCGACCTCCGGTTCCAGAGTGAACGCCTGGATGACACCGCCCACCGCGTCGGCACCGTAGAGGGAGCTCTTCGCGCCCCGCACCAGTTCAACCCGTTCCATCAATTCCGGAGGCAAAAACTGCCAGGGAGGGATGCCCGCAGAGGCAGAGCGCAGTCGGATACCATCGAGAAGCAGCACCGTACCAGAGCTCCCCGCGCCACGCAGGAATACGCTGGTAGTCTTGCCGTAGCTGCCGTCCGACACCACGTTGATCCCCGGCTGCGCGCGCAGCAGGTCGCGGAATTCCGCGGGCTGTTGCCGATCAATATCCTCTTTGTCGATGACGGTAACCGAAGACAGACTCTCTCCAACGGTCTTCGGCCCCAGTGTCGCGGTAACCACGATCGGGTCAAGGGCATCGGTTTCTGGGGCAGACTGGGCCGAAGCGGCCAATGGCAGGGCAGCCAGGGAAAGGCCGGCCAGTAGAACAGGGCTTTGAATTCTGAACATGAAACTTGCTCCGCACTCCGCGCGCACCCGCACGGGAATCTGGGTTTTGTTGCGGAACAGGGAATGAGGGCAGGCGGTAGACAGGTGTCAGGAGAGCGGAACCGGCATATCACCCACCCAGGTTGCCCACCGCAACATCGGGTGTTTTTCCAGGCCGGTCTCCGGGCTGGCAGGCGGAACCCTGGGTTCCCGGGCAATCACCTTCCCATGTCGTGGCGACACAGTGGCGCACAGATTGCCGTTGTCCTGCTTACCGTTGCGGGGGCAGCATCGGCCTTGCACTGGCATTACCAGGCTCACCGATTTCCCGTTTCACCCGTCGCGCTTTGCGACGGACACCTGAAAAAAGTGCGGCAAGGCTAGCAACACCCGGGTAAGCGGTCAATGAAATCCATCAAAGGTCGACATGGCCGCAGACCTCTGCCACTGCTATATTCCATGACTGACAATCACTTATTCTTCGCCAGAACAGGGAGTTTTATGCAGGCCGAGCTGGTCGACATCCGCAATCACATGGCTCAATACCCGCCGTTTGACGAGATGGCCGAGGAGCTGCTCGACAGAGTGGTTGGCGACATCGAGATTGTGTACTTCAAGGCCGGGAGCCAGATCCTCGAACTGGGCGACCCGAGCAGCTGGCTGTATTACGTGCGCAGTGGCGCCGTCGAGATCTATCGGCGCACCGGGGAGCTGTACAACCGCATCAGCGAGGGCGAAGTCTTCGGCCAGTTTGGCCTGCTGATGAACAGGAAGGTACGCTTCCCAGCCAAAGCCCTCGAAGACGTCCTGCTTTACAAGATTCCTTACGATACGTTCCAGTACCTCTGGGAAAATGACGACAACTTCGCCGATTTCGTTGAGATCGAAGACCGAAGCCGCCTGCGATCCGCCGTTTCCCGTCGCGAAAAGTCCAACCAACTGATGACATCCAAGGTTACCCGGTTGATTGCCCGGGAGCCGGTATCAGCGCCCCACACCGTTCGCCTGCAGGAAGCGGCGCGGATCATGACCGAAAACGGCGTCTCCGCACTGCTGCTGATGGACGAGGAAGGTGAAAAGCCCCTGCTCAAGGGCATCATTACCGACCGGGACCTGCGCACCCGGGCCCTTAGCGAAGCCCTGGCCTCGGAAACTCCGATCAGCGAGATCATGTCGGAAGATCTGATCACCATCCGCTCGAACATGTTCATATTCGAGGCCATGCTCACCATGCTGCACAACAATGTGCACCATCTTCCGGTGATGGATCGGGATGAGGTTCGCGGCGTGATTGCGCTGTCTGACATCGTAAAGTACGAGAGTCAGAGCAGCCTATACCTGGTCAGCAACATCTACCATCAGCAGGATGTAAAAGGGCTGAAGAAGATCAGCCTGGATGTGCGGGACAGCTTTGTTCGCATGGTGAACGAAGATGCCAACTCCCACATGATTGGCAGTGCCATGGCCGGTATCGGGCGCAGCTTTACACAGCGCCTGCTGACACTGGGCGAAGAGAAACTCGGCCCCCCACCCGTGCCCTACTGCTTTATGGCCCTCGGCTCCATGGCGCGGGACGAGCAACTGGTGGTCACGGACCAGGATAACGCCATGATCCTGGACGACAGCTTTGTGCCCGAAGAACACGACGAATACTTCCTGGCGCTGGCGAAATTTGTCAGCGATGGCCTTGCGGAGTGCGGCTATACCTACTGCACCGGCGACATCATGGCCACCAACCAGAAATGGCGGCAGCCACTGCGCGTCTGGAAGGACTACTTCACCGACTGGATTGATAATCCGAAAGCCGAGGCTCTGTTAAACAGCAATATTTTCTTTGATCTGGATGGCATCTACGGCGAGACCGACTTTGCCGAACAGCTCAAGACACTGGTGGCGGACAAAGCCAGCAACAGCCAGCGGTTCCTGGCAATGCTGGCGCGCAACGCCCTGAACCGCACGCCGCCGATCGGCTTTTTCCGGACTTTCGTGCTGGAAGAGGATGGCAAGCACCAGAAGACCTTCAACCTGAAACGTCGCGGAACAGCGCCCCTGTCGGATCTGATCCGGGTGCACGCCCTGGCCTGCGGCTCCCGTGCACAGAACTCGTTCGAACGACTGAAAGCCATTGGCAACACCAAGCTCCTGCTGGACGACGATCTGGGCAACCTGAGGGATGCGCTTGAGTTTATCTCCATCGTTCGTATCCGACACCAGGCCCTGGCAATCGAGGCTGACCGGCAGCCGGACAACAACGTACGGCCCGAAGACCTTTCACCGTTTGAGCGCAGCCATCTCAAGGATGCGTTCCAGGTAGTCAGCGGTGCCCAGAAGTTCCTGAAATTCCGGTATCACGCCGGGGTGGCCCGTAATGTCTAGTGAGGAGCAGGCCGAGAATTCTGTTACACGCCTGCCATGGCCCGAGCAATTCAAGGCCCTGGCGGAGCAGAGCAAGTCCCCGATTCTTAAAGCCTATTACGAGAGTGGGTGTGTGTCGCCGGAGACGCCCTTATCCGAGGTGCCCTTTGTCGCGCTCGATTTCGAGACCACCGGGTTGGACGCCAGTCAACATTCGATTGTCAGTATCGGTCTGGTGCCGTTTACGCTCGACGGCATCCAGCTGGGCAAAGCCCGCCACTGGATCGTGCGGCCCAAGCTCCCGCTACACCAGACCTCGATTACTATCCACGGCATTACCCACAGTGATATCGACCAGGCCCCGGATTTGAACGATATCCTGAAGGATCTGTTTGCCAGCCTGAACGGGCGTATCCCCGTGGTTCACTACCGCAACATCGAGAGATCGTTCTTCGACGTTGCCCTGCAATGGCGCCTGGGGGAAGGAATCCGGTTTCCGTTGATCGATACCATGGCCATTGAGGCTCACCTGCACCCGGACCGAAACCCGTCACGCTGGCAACAACTGCTGGGCAAGAAGCCCGTGTCGATTCGCTTGGCTGATAGCCGGCTGCGTTATGGGCTGCCTCACTATGCCGCCCACAACGCCCTGATTGATGCGGTTGCCACGGCTGAACTCCTGCAGGCCCAGGTGTTGCACCATTTCAGCCGGGACACCCGGGTGGCGGATTTGTGGTTGTGAGTCAGGCGTCGTTCTCCGGTCTGACGTCATCAACCCATTTGCCATAACCGGCCTCTTCCATCTTCTCCAGCGGGATAAAGTCCATAGCCGCGGAGTTCATGCAGTAGCGTAATCCGGTTGGCGCAGGGCCATCGTTGAAGACATGGCCAAGGTGGGAATCCGCGTGGCTGCTGCGGATTTCCGTACGGATCATGAAGAACGAGTTGTCCTCACGTTCCACCACCGCGTCTGGTGTGATCGGCCGGGTAAAGCTGGGCCAGCCGGTACCGGATTTGTACTTGTCCCGTGAAGAAAACAGCGGCTCGCCGGAGACAATATCCACGTAGAGTCCTGGCTTCTTGTTGTCCCAGTATTTGTTGTTAAACGCCGGCTCGGTGCCGTCTTCCTGGGTCACCTCGTACTGCATATCCGTCAGGCGCTGCTTCAGGACATCCTGAGCCGGCTTTTCAAAGCTTGCCGGATCGAAGCCAACGCCCATCTGGCCGGGCTCTGTGCTGGCGCTTTCATCGCCCACCAGATCGTCACTAGCGTCCACTGTGGCATTCTCCTGGAACCGGGTGTAATCGAGCTCGTAATCTTCGCCATACACCTTCTCGATAAACTGATAGCGTCCAGAGTTGAAGGTGTAGAAGTTGTAGCGCACCGGGTTTTTGTCGTAATAATCCTGGTGGTATTCCTCCGCCGGGTAAAATTTCTCAAACGGCACGATTTCGATCACCACGGGTTTCTCGTAAACTCCGGATGCCTCCAATTCTGCAACGGCCGCCTCGGCCAGGCGCTTCTGCTCAGCGTTATGGTAGAAAATAGCAGGACGATACTGCTGGCCGCGGTCCACAAACTGACCCTGATTATCGGTCGGGTCCATCATCCGCCAGAGCGCCTGCAACAAGCCCTCATATGTCATTTCGTTGGGGTCGTAATAGACCTGTACCGCTTCGGTATGGCCAGTCTGCCCCGAGGCAACCTGCTTGTAGGAGGGGCTTGCCTCTTTCCCACCAGAATAGCCCGAGACCACTTCCGCCACGCCCGGCACCCGCTTTTCGTAGCCGGCCTCAACACACCAGAAACAACCGCCAGCAAAGGTTGCCACGGCCAGACCCGGTTGATCCGGTGCGTATTTGCTCATCTGCGACTCCGACTTTTCGGCAACCGCGTAGGTGGTGAACAGACCAGCTGCAGAGACAAGTGCCACTGCGGAAAACAGACCCATAATCTTACGTTTCATCAGACTTCTCCTTCACGTGATTCCATACCTACAGCGTAAGGTGGTGGATTCACGAAAACGTTCACCAGGTATTACGAATTCATAACGCTGTGGATTTTTCGCCGCCCGGGACCGAGCTGTTGCGGGCCAGGGGCAGCCAGACGCTGAAAACGGCGCCATCGGCATTGCGCACCGAGAGTTTTCCCTGCTGCAGCGTCACCATTCGCTGGGCAATCGCGAGGCCAAGACCGGCATGGCCCGTCCTGGACGCACCTGCGGCCTGATAAAAGGGTTCGAAGACGTGCTCCAGGTCCTCATCATCAATACCGGGGCCGGCGTCGGCGACGGTAATTTCCGCACCCCCGGCCTGTTCGACAACGCCCAGTGTGATCTCCGTGTCTTTCGGCGAATGGCTGATGGCGTTGCTGATCAGGTTATCCAATACCCGCTCGGTCATGGCGATATCCGCCAGCACCTGGACCGGAGCGACGGAAACGATCGACAGGGCAACGCCTGCGCGCTCCGCCTCGGGTTGGTGCTTCTGCACCACATCATGCAGGAGTTCGGCAACCACAAACGGTTCCGTCTTCGGCTGTTTCTCACGGGCATCCAGTGCGGCAAGTTCAAACAGTTCCTCCACCAGGCGACCAAGCCGGTGGCTTTCTGTCAGGGCCACATCCAGGAAACGTGCCCGCTCCTCGGCGGCGAGCGTATCCTGTTTCATGCGCAAGGCTTCGATATAACCCTGGATGGATGCCAGTGGCGTTCTAAGATCGTGGGAGACCTGGGCAACCAGCTGCCGGCGCTGGGCATCCTTGTGTTTCAGAAGGTCCAGCTGGGCAACAATTCGCTGGGCCATCTGATCGAACCGGGCGGCCAGGTAATCAATGTCATCGCCTTTGCCCGCCACCGCGGCGGCGCGCTCCGGCGACATGCCGCGCTCGAAGGATTCCACCCGCTCGGTCAGCCGCGACAGCCGACGCGTCAGCAGCCGGAAGAACACCAGCCCGGCCAGCAGGCCCACGAACAGGCTCACCGCCAACGCGCCCGCGCCCAACTGGAGGAGCCGGTTACTGTGCACCATGCTCTCGGCCAGGTCGTACTCCTCGCCGCGCAGAACCACGTACAGATAACCCGTTGGATCCGCAGCCGAAGGCACCGGCGTTACCGAGAAGACCTTCCGCCGGTCATGACTGCGCGGATCATCGCCGGGCAGTGGGTAAGCGCCCGGGTTTTCAAGCAGGGTGCGTACCGGTTCCAGGGATACCCGGTTGCGCTTGATCTTGTTCGGGTCGGCGGAGTAGGAAAGGATATTACCTTCGGTATCCAGCAGGTAGATTTCGATACTGGGGTTGATGGTCATGTACAGCTCGAAGAGCTGCTTCAGGGCATCGCGGTTGAGCTTGCCATCGGTTACCAGGTTGCGGTCAGACACCAGGTTACGGGCGAGGTCGCGGTTCAGCTGCTGGTTGACCGCAGCCGAGTATTCCCTCACCGAAGCCAGACTCAGAAAGGTAAAGAGCCCACCCACCACGAGCAGCAGCAGGAACAGACCGATCGCCAGCCGGGCATAGAGAGTACGGAAGACAGACAGGGCCATCGCTAATCCATGAACCGATAGCCAACACCCCAGACCGTCTGAACGTATCGTGGGTCGGCGGGATCGGCTTCAATCTTGTTGCGCAGGCGGTTGATGTGGGTGTTCACGGTATGCTCGTAGCCCTCATGGTTGTAACCCCACACAGAATCGAGCAATTGCGCCCGGCTGAACACCCGGCCCCGATGGGAGGCAAAGTGCCAGAGCAGGTCGAACTCGCGGGCGGTCAGGTCCACTTCCCGATCATCCACAAACACTCGCCGGCGAACCGGATCAATCCGAAGCCCGTCCACCTCAATCTCATCAGCCTGATCGCCGGCAGGCGCTGCCTGAGAGAGTGCGTCTACACGTCGGAAAATCGCTTTGATGCGGGCTGCCAGCTCCGCCACGCTGAATGGCTTCGTCAGGTAATCGTCCGCGCCCATCTCCAGGCCCAGGACCCGATCCAGCTCTGTGCTCTTTGCCGTCAACATCAGAACCGGCACATAGCCCGGGCAGGCACGAATCTCGCGGCACACCGCCAAACCATCCAGGCCAGGCAACATCAGATCCAGAATAACCAGATCGACGCCGCCCTCACGGAACCGTTCCAGGCCGGTGTCCCCCCGGTCCACGAGCACGGGCTTCATTCCCAGATCTGAAACCTGCATACGGACCAGCTCACCGATGCCGGGGTTGTCTTCAATAATCAGTACCGTTCGCGTCATGGTGATGGGCTTCGCTGAATTTGCCGGAGGCTTTCGATGCTTTCATGGCAGAGTGTAGGCGGAAAAGTTCACAAAACCATCACAAGCCGTCAGAACCGCGCGCATAGCCGGCTCCGGGTTTAGCCGTTAAAATGAATCTAAATTCGGGCATGAGGTTTCAGTGGCAGACAAAACCGTAACCAGGGCAACACCGGCCGAGGCGTTCAAGCGAGCACGTCGCATGTGGCTCAAGGGTGAGCGCATTCACCTGGCGCCGCTGGCTGATGAGCTCGGAATTGGCCGCGCCACCCTGTTTCGCTGGGTCGGCAACAAGGATCTGCTGATCGGCGAGATTCTTTGGTCCCTGTACGAACCCCTCTGGCGACAGGCCATGGCCGAAACGCCCGGCACTGGCGTGGACTACATTGTCGGCGTGTACCGCCGCACCAACTCCGCGATCCTGCACTTCGAGCCACTGCGCCGTTTTATCAACCAGGACCCGGAATACGCCCTGAAGATCCTCACCTCGTCCCAGTCGATCCTGCACACTCGCACGGTCGAAACCAACACGCGGATGCTAAAAGACCAGGTAGCGGCCGGGCATATCAAGCCACCAATGAACATCTTCAGCCTGTCTTACTTCATGATTAGACTGGCAGAGTCCTGCCTTTACAGCGACATCATCGCCGGACGCGAACCCAGGGAGGCAGAATTGGAGGATGCCTGTACGGCCGTGCGGATTTTGCTGGGAGGAAAAGCGTAGAGCGGACCACTTAGAACTCGCTCAGGTCCGGGGTGGGGTACCTTTTCTGGCGGGAAAAAATGTCTGAGCGCAGCGAGTTGTTTTTCCCAGAAGAAAAGGTACCCCACCTCGGGCCCAGCCCGCATCTCAGCAGGCCAGGCATTTAGCGTTTACAGCTGAAGCGAGCGAACTTCCAGAAACTCCTCCAGTCCCCACTTGCCAAATTCGCGGCCGATACCGGAATGGCCGAAGCCGCCAAACGGTGCCATCGGGTTAAACGCACCACCGTTCACGAATACCTGGCCAGTGCGCAGCTTGCTGGCAATTTTCTTGGCCTTGGCGTCGTCGCCGGACCAGACTGCACCGGATAGCCCGTACTGGGTGCCGTTGGCGATTTTCACCGCTTCGGCTTCGTCGTTGTATGGGATCACGCACAGCACCGGCCCGAAAATTTCCTCCTGGGCGATGCGGCTGTCCGGTTTTACGTTGCCGAAGACGGTCGCCTTGACGAAGTAACCTTTCTCGCATCCCTCGGGCGCTTCCGGCCCACCGGCGATGAGCTTGGCACCTTCCTGGATACCCAGTTTGATGTAGTCGATCACCTTGTCACGCTGCTGGGCAGACGACAGCGGGCCCAACCGTGTGGTTTCTTCCAGCGGATTACCCGGGGTCATTTTAGCCAAGGCAGCGGCGGCCAGTTCACAGGCCTCGTCGTGCTTGTCGGCCGGAACCAACATGCGGGTGAGCGCGGTGCAGGTCTGGCCGGAGTTCAGCAGGCAGTTGTTGATGGTACCTTTAACGGCAGCCGCTAGGTCGGCGTCCGGGAGGATCACGGAGGCGGATTTGCCGCCCATCTCAAGGGCGAAGCGTTTGAAGTCATCGGCTGCGGCGTGGGCAATCAGGTTGCCGGTGCGGGTGGAGCCGGTGAAGGACACCATGCGCACATCCGGATGCTTGATCAGGGTATCACCCACGGTATGACCATAGCCGCACACCATGTTGAACACGCCCTTGGGCAGGTCGGTGCTATCGAGGATCTCGGCAAGGATAAACGCCGTCTGGGGAGCGATCTCCGAAGGCTTGAGCACCACGGTGCAACCGGCCGCAATCGCCGGAACGATTTTCAGGATCACCTGGTGCAGCGGGTAGTTCCAGGGGGTAATGCAACCAACCACACCGACCGGCGCATATTGCACCTCGGAGTTGCCGGACTGTTCGGTGAACGGGAAGTCGGGCAGCAGTTTCAGGTAGCTCTTGGTCACGGCTGCCGGCATACCAGCCTGGATCGGCGTGGCCAGTTTGATGGGCATGCCCACTTCCCGGCAGACGGTCTCGGCGATTTCCGGCGCGCGCTCTTTCAGGCCCGCGTGCAGCTGTTCCAGCACCTTGATCCGTTCTTCCAGGGTGCTTTCCGACCAGCTTTCAAACGCCGCATCAGCGGCAGCAATGGCCTGTTCCATTTCATCCGCGCCGGCGGCGGGGACGCGGGCAATCACGTCACCGGTGCCAGCTTCGTGAACGTCGATCATGTCACCGGCCCAGCTAACCCATTGACCGTTAATGTAGTTCCTGTTCAGCTCGTTCATGCTTCCCCCTTCATTCAAATACGATAACGCCTCGGGCGTTCTTGCCTGCCACCATATCATCGAACGCCTGTGCGGCTTGTTCTATGGGGTAGGTCCGGGTAACCAGTTCATCCAGCTTGAGTTTACCAGCCTTGTAAAGACCCAGGATCCTGGGGAAATCGTGCTGCGGCCTTGCCGAACCCAGCCAGCTGCCTTTCAAGGTTCGCTCGTCCGCCGGCAGGGTGAGGGTGGTCAACGAAGTCTTGTCCTTCGGATCTGCCACACCCACGACCACGGCGGTACCGCCACGGCCCAGACTCTTGTAGGCCTGCTCCACCACCGGCCCGGCACCGACGCATTCGAACGCGTAGTCAACGCCGCCGGTCATTTTCTTCACAGCCTTGGCGGCGTCCTCCACCTCGTTGATATTCACGGTGTGTGTGGCACCAAACTCTTTCGCCATCGCCAGCTTGGCGGGGTTGCTGTCCACCGCCACAATCATCTCGGCGCCGGCGGTCACACAGCCCTGGATGGCGTTGAGGCCAACGCCACCGAGGCCAAACACGGCGGCTCGGGAGCCGGGCTCCAGCTTTGCCGTATTGAAGACAGCGCCGACACCGGTCATCACAGCGCAGCCCACCAGGGCGGCGTTCTGCATCGGCACGGTTTCATCCACTTTTACGCAGTTGTCGACGTGCATGGTGGCGAACTCGGCCATCACGCCGCAGGCGCCGAAGACGTTCAGGGGCTCGCCGTCCGCGCCTTTGGTTCTGACCGTGCCATCCGGCAGGTTGAACATGGCCTTGCGGGCGTTCTCACAGAGCACCGGGCGGCCACGAACACACTGGCTGCATTTGCCGCACATGGATATGAAGGTGCTCACCACATGGTCGCCTTCCTTGAAGGCTGTTACGCCCTCACCCACTTCGACAACCACGCCGGCGGCTTCGTGCCCCAATACAAGGGGAGGCGGGTAGGGAATCTTACCCGTGGTGGCGGACAGATCGCTGTGGCAAACGCCGCAGGCCGCGATCTTGATGGTGATTTCATCCCGCTTGGGGCCTTCCACCGTGATAGTTTCCACCTGAACAGGCTGCCCCCACTCCCGGCAGACGACGGCTTTTGCTTGTCTGTCCATGCATTTCCCCTTTTGGTCAACAAGGGGTCAAAAGAAAGCATTCTTCTGACCCCGATCTCATACAGGCCGGCTTCAAACCACCTCGAACAGGCCAGCAGCACCCTGGCCACCGCCGATGCACATGGTGATCACCACGTATTTCGCCCCACGGCGCTTGCCTTCGATCAGGGCGTGGCCTGTCTGGCGGGCGCCGGTAACACCAAAGGGGTGGCCGATGGAAATTGAGCCGCCGTTTACATTCAGCTTCTCCATGGGAATGCCCAGGCGGTCACGACAGTAAATCACCTGCGACGCGAAGGCTTCATTCAGTTCCCACAGATCAATGTCGTCCATGGTCAGACCATTGCGCTCAAGCAGGCGCGGAATCGCATACACCGGGCCGATGCCCATCTCATCCGGCTCACAACCCGCCACAGCGAAGCCACGGAAAATACCCATGGGTTCAATGTTGTGCTTTTCAGCATAAGTGCTGTTCATCACCGTGCACACGGAGGCGCCGTCCGACAGCTGGCTGGCGTTGCCCGCCGTGATGAACTGCTCCGGACCACGCACCGGCTCCAGACCCGCCAGGCCCTCAAGGGTCGTATTCGGGCGATTACACTCGTCACCTTCCAGGGTCACCTGCTTTTCACTGACCTCACCGGTTTCCTTGTCCTTGACCAGCATGGTGGCATCGAACGGCACAATCTCATCGTCAAACTTGCCAGCCTGCTGGGCCGCCGCCGTGCGCTGCTGGGAAATCAGCGAATACTCATCCTGGGCTTCACGGCTGACGTTGTAGCGCTTGGCGACAATATCCGCCGTCTCAATCATCGAAAGGTACAGCTCGGGCTTGTTCTTCATCAGCCACTCGTTGGTGGCGTGGAAGCTGTTGATCTTCTCGTTCTGCACCAGGGAAATGGACTCAACGCCCCCGGCTACCATGGCCGGCACCTTCTCAGACACCACCCGCTGTGCCGCCAGGGCAATGGACTGCAACCCCGAGCTGCAGAACCGGTTGATGGAGAACCCGGCAGTAGTCACCGGAAGACCGGCGCGAATGGCCGCCAGACGGGCAATATTCCGGCCCTGGGCGCCCTCCTGGTAGGCCGCGCCCATGATCACATCCTCAACAATAGAGGGATCAATACCTGCGCGCTCAACAGCATGCTTGATAACGTGACCTGCCATATCCACGCTGTGCGTGTTGTTCAAAGAGCCCCGGTAGGATTTCGCAAGGCCGGTGCGCGCGGTGGAGACGATTACTGCATCAGACATAACAATGCCCTCAATTTTTGAAACATGTAGGTCGGGTTAGCCTAAACACTCAGCTAAGCCGGTCGTGGGGCGGGGTGTCTTTTCCGCCGGGAAAAGATGTCTGAGCAAAGCGAGTTGCTTTTCCCAAAGGAAAAGACACCCCGCCCCGCGACCCGCCCGCCAAGTTACAGGTCAGCGAACTTACGGCCTTCAGCAACCAGCTTCTCGAGCAGAGCCGCCGGCTCCCACTGCTCGCCACCAACGGTATCCTGGTACTTCTTAACCGCTGAAAGAATCGTATCCAGACCTTCCTGATCGGCCCAGAACATGGGGCCACCGCGATAGGCCGGGAAGCCATAGCCGTAGATCCAGACAATGTCGATATCCAGAGGACGATCGGCGATGCCTTCCTCCAGGATCTTCGCGCCCTCATTGATCATCACATACACGCAGCGCTCGAGGATTTCCTGATCGGTAATCTCCCGGGGCGTAATCCCCTGTTCCTTGCGGAACTGCTCGATCAGCTGCTCCACTTCCGGGTCGGGAATCGGCTTGCGGCTACCTTCCTCATACTTGTATACACCTGCCTGGGTCTTCTGACCAAGGCGGCCCTGTTCGGCAAGCTTATCCATCCAGCTGGCGGGAATGTCTTCGCCAGCCTTGCGGCGCTCTTCGCGAATCCGGTAACCCACATCAATGCCGGCCAGATCGGACATCGCGAACTGGCCCATGGGGAAACCGAGATCGGTCAGCACCTTGTCGACCTGCTGCGGGGTGGCGCCCTCGTCCACCAGGGACATGGCCTCGGTGCCGCGCTTGTGGAGCATCCGGTTGCCGACAAAGCCGTAGCAGTTGCCAACCATGACACCGACTTTCTTGATCTTCTTGGCAACCGCCATCACCGTGGCTTTGACCTCGTCGGAGGTCTTGCTGCCACGCACGTTCTCCAGAAGCTTCATCACATTGGCCGGGCTGAAGAAGTGCATGCCCACCACGTCTTCCGGTCGCTTGGTGGCAGACGCAATCTCGTCGATATCCAGAGTTGAGGTATTGGACGCCAGTATCGCACCCGGCTTGCAGACCTCATCGAGCTTGGCAAAGATTTCTTTCTTGATGGCCATGTTCTCGAACACCGCCTCGATGACCAGGTCAACGTCCCGGAAATCGTCGTAGGTCAGGCTTGGGGTGATCAGCGCCATCCGCTGTTCCACCTGCTCCTGGGTCAATTTGCCCTTCTTGGCGGAGTTCTCATAGTTGCGACGAATGATAGCCAGACCCTTGTCCAGGGCCTCCTGTTTGACCTCGACGATGGTGACCGGAATACCCACGTTGACGAAGTTCATGGCAATACCGCCACCCATGGTGCCGGCACCAATTATGCCAACGCTCTTCACGTCACGAACCGGCGTATCCTTGGACAGTCCCTTGACCTTGGAGACCTCACGCTCGCCGAAGAACGAGTGGATCAGACCGGCACGCTGGGGCGATTCCATGCATTCCATGAACAGTTCCCGCTCGCGCTTCATGCCTTCGTCAAAAGGCAGATTGAACGCCGCTTCCACAGCGTCGACACACTTGAACGGGGAGAAAAGACCCCGGGCCCGTTTCTTCAGCTCGTCACGGAACTGGTCGAAGACATCGCTGCCCTTGTCCGCCTCGATCTTGTCGGTGATATCCCGAACACGACGTACCGGCTTGCCTTCGTCGACTACTTTCTGCGCATAGGCCATGCCCACTGCGCGGATATCGTCGCCTTCTTCGACGGCATCGAGAATGCCCAGCGCCAGGGCATCCTTGGCGGCGACAAATTCACCGGTGGTGATCATTTCCAGGGCTTTGCGGGCGCCGGTCAGGCGCGGCAGCCGCTGGGTGCCGCCAGCACCCGGCAGAAGGCCCAACTTCACTTCAGGCAGGCCTACCTTGGCGCTGCTGATCGCAACCCGGTAGTGACAGCTCAAAGCGGTTTCCAGGCCACCACCCAAGGCGGTGCCATGGATCGCGGCAACCAGCGGCTTGTCGCTGTTTTCAAACGTGTTGACCAGTGTCGGCAGCGTGGGCTCCTGCATGGGTTTGCCGAATTCACGGATGTCGGCACCGGCAATAAAAGTGCGCCCTTCACAAACCAGCAGGAGCGCCCTGGCCTCGGCATCTTTCTGGCCCTGCTCCAGGGCTGCGAGCAGACCGGAACGAACAGCCTGGCCGAGGGCGTTTACCGGCGGGTAGTTCACGGTAATAACGCCGATGTTGCCTTCCCGGTTATAGCTAACGACCTCAGACATGATTTCTCCTCGCATTCGTTCTGAAATATGGTTTTAACTAGCGAAACATGCGTACGATTTAATACAAGTTCGTTTGTGGTTTCAACCACCCATTAAACTACAGGCACAAAAAAACCGCAGGGGTTCTTCTGCGGTTTCTTGGTTTGGAGTTTGTCGGGAGGTGGCTTTTAAACACCCAACGATTCGATATCGCCTGCCAGCATCGCCAGCTGGTGGGCAATGGAACCCCGAAGCTTTTCGGCCGGCACCAGATAGGACGGCGCAGCGCAGGTCAGGGCCATGATGGTGCCATCCTGCAGGTGGATGGGCACGCCGGCGGAGTTGATATTGCGGTCCCACTCGCCGATGGACAGGCAGAAGCCGTGTTCCTTGTAATCCTTCATGGCCTGGTCCAGGCCGGCCTTTTTCTCGGGCCAGTCATCTCCGAATTTGGCGGCCATGGCGTCGTCGATCACCAGGCGGGCCTTGTCGCTGATGGCGCAGTAGTAGGCACGGCCGGCAGAGGTGGTGGCCATGGGCAGCTTCAGGCCGATGTCCATGCGCAGCAGGGAGGCTTCCGGTGGCAGGCGGTTTTCCACATAGATCATGTGCAACCTGTCACGGCAGGTCAGGCCGACCGACATGTTGGTCTGGCGGGCAAACTCGTCCATGTAGGGCTTGGCCAGTTGGCGAACCTTGAGGTTGGACACGTAGGCATAACCCAGTGCAAGCACCCCGGAACTCAACTGATACTTTTCCAGCTGGGTGTTGTAGCTGAGGTAACCCAGCTTGGTAAGGGTGTAAGTCATCCGCGACACGGTCGGCTTGGGCAGCCCGGTGATGCGGGCGATATCCTGATTTCCCAGGATGACAGGCCCCTGGCTGAAGGCGCGGAGCACATCCAGGCCGCGGGACAGGGCCTCGACGAACTTGCGGTCTTTCTCCGGCTTCACGGGCTCACCGTCAGTGGATGCCACTTTCAGTTCGGGTGAGATCTGCTTTTTTCCTGCCATAATGGGACGTCCTCCAACCGCGTCGCCCGCTCCGGTAACCGGTGTATTAATATGGTGAATAATCAAGAATTCATCATTTTAATCGCTGCAGAAATCAAGTACCAGAAAGTCTTTTCAAAATCCGTACCAAATATGAAACACTTATTACTTATGTTTCAAATTTGGAATCGCAAGGCGGTATTTTGTACCGACTTTTCCTAATTTATCCGATTTACTGTTCTGCATTGCAAAACAAACTAGCAGCCATCGAACCCTGTGACGACCCCCGGAGGCAAAATGAAGATTCTTTTTGTGGCAGGCGACCCGAAACCCGAGCGCTGGACAGTGCCCATCAAGGAACTGCTGCCGGAAGCCAAGGTTTACGTCTGGGATCCGGAAGGGCCCGCTGTTGATGCGGATTACGCCATCGTGTGGCAGCCACCCGAGGCCCTGTTCGAGCGGGAAAAGCATCTGAAGGCCGTATTCAATCTGGGGGCGGGCATTGACGGACTGCTCAAGGTTGCCAACCTGCCTGAGGCACTGACGGTTGTGCGTCTGGAAGACGCGGGCATGTCTGTGCAGATGGCAGAATACGTGCTGCATCAACTGCTGGAAGCCAGCCGCGAGATGGAAACCTACCGTGAGCAACAGCGTCAGGGGGTCTGGAAAATCCATCGGCCTATCAAACGCAGCGAGTGGCCGGTGGGTGTCATGGGACTGGGCCATATCGGCAAGCGGGTTGCTAGCACGCTGGCCAATCTGGACTATCGGGTGAGCGGCTGGGCCCGCGGAGAGCATAGCCTGGAAGGGGTTAGCACCTATGCCGGTCCGGACGAGCTCGGTGACTTTCTGAAAGCCACCCGGGTTCTGGTCAACACCCTGCCCCTGACCGACAACACCCGGAACATCATCGACTATGAACTACTGAGTCAGCTTCAACCCGGCGCCGTGCTGATCAACGTAGGCCGGGGTGAACACCTGGTCGAGGACGACCTGCTTCGGGCCCTGGACGACGGTACCTTGCTGCGCGCATCCCTGGATGTATTCCGGAAAGAGCCCCTTCCGGAGGGACACCCGTTCTGGCAGCGGAAAGAAATCACCATTACCCCGCACATCTCTGCGCGAACCCTGCGGATTGCCACCATCGAGCAGATCACCGGCAAGATACGCGATCATGCCCAGGGCCTTGCCATTACGGGAATCGTGGACACCGAACGGGGCTACTGATCCACGCCATGTGCAGCGTCGGTCAGGTCAGGGCCGGCGCCAGCCAGGCCACCAGCGCCGTAAGAACCAGCAGTACAGGCAACGCGATCAGCGCAAACAGGCCGTTCCACCGAAACGCCACAACCCACCGGGAGATCTGCCCGAACCGGGACAGCAGCATGACGGAGGGGCCAAAGGGCGAGAGCATCATGGCCAGGGAAAAGCCGATGACCAGAGCCACGGCGACTGGCAGCAAATCCATCCCCTCCGCTACCAGCTGGGGCAGCAAGCCCGCCTGGACACTCAGAACCGTGATGGGAATGACGCCGATCATGGAGAACATGGGCAGCATCAGCATGCCCACAACGGCGACCAGGAACACGCCGCCACCAGTGGCGACAAGGCCAGCAAGCGCATCCGCCGGAATGACCGCAGAAAGGGCAACTCCCAGGATGGCAGAGGCGGCAAAAATGGCCATTTCATTCTGCATAGCCCATACCTGGCCCGCCCCCTCCTTCAAAACCGGCATGAGCGCCCGCTCCTGCCAGAGCATGTAAAGCAGCGTTACGGTGGGCACCGACAACATGGCCGCCACCGACACCTTGAAACCGGTCGTCGCCACCAGGCCCGCCATCACCGTGAATACCACCAGGATCAGCGCAAGCAGGCGCCCGGTGCCCGGCAACCAGCCTTCAACGGCGATGCGCTCACTACTGACCTTGCGGAAGCGCCGCTGTTCCAGCACCCAGCCAATCAGCACCATCAGAAGCGCCGCAACCAGACCGAATGGCAGCAGCTGTGACCAGCTGAGTTGCGGCAGTTCGCGGGTAAGAATGGCCACGGCCACGCTGGTGGGCGCCACCAGCGGCACCAGGGCAAAGCCCCTGAGGGCACTGATCAGAACGCTCCGTAACCACTGCAGGCGCGACTCGCCGCTGATACCGCGCTCACGCAGTGTTTCAGAGAGGCTTCCGCACAACAGGTTCATCATGCCAAAGCTCAGAACCGTGGCTACGCCACAACTGACCAGGGCGTACTTGGGATAAAGCAGTATGGGTTTTCCACCCAGTAGTACATCGTGAATCCGGCGCAATACCTCGAACCGGCGAACAAGGCACTGCATCATGCCCAGGCTACCCAGAAACGCAGAGTAGAAGGCCGCGTCAGACGCCGCTTTCAGCAACTGCCCGGCGTCGAGAGATCCGCGCCATGCAAAACCGCCGAGGACCAGCAGGGCGATTACCAGCAGCATCCGGGCGTACCCCTGCAGACGACCGGCCCCTGCCAGAAAGGCAGAGACAAACATAACGCCCGCCACAGCACTGAGCTCGCGGCTCTCCAGGCAAATGGCCACCAGCTCGGTAACCACCGCCAGGGACACCAACCACTGGAGCATGCCACTCAACACGGGGGCACCTGGTCAGCCTTGAACACTGCTTGCATTTCCATAACACCCGGATTAGTCTTTCGGAAGCAAATTACAAAACTGTGTTTCGCTGAATGAAACACCGTTGACACAAAGATAGCACAGATTGGCCTCTCGCCCCTAGCGTCGGGCCTTCGATATTCGCTTTCAGGAGAGTACACAATGGCTTCCGCACCCTGGAATGATCTGCTGGGTTTCGACGCCCAACTGGACGAAACCGAGCGTCAGGTACGAGACAGCATCCGCAGCTTCTGTGACGAGCAACTGATGCCCGGAATCACCGAGGCCAACCGGCACGAAAAGTTCGATCGCTCTATCTTCAACCAGATGGGTGAACTCGGCATGCTGGGCGCGACCCTACCGGAAGAATACGGTGGGCCCGGGCTGAACCATGTCTGCTACGGCCTGATTGCCCGGGAAGTGGAGAGAGTGGACTCGGCCTACCGCTCGGCCCTGAGCGTTCAGTCTTCCCTGGTCATGTACCCGATCTATTCCTACGGCAAGGAAGCGATGAAAAAACGCATCCTGCCCAAGCTGGCCTCCGGCGAGTACGTTGGCTGCTTTGGTCTGACCGAACCCAATCACGGGTCCGACCCCAGCGGCATGGAAACCCGAGCCAAAAAGGTCGACGGCGGGTACCTGCTGAGCGGTTCAAAAACCTGGATCACCAACTCTCCGATTGCAGATGTCTGCGTGGTCTGGGCCAAACTGGACGGCAAGGTGAACGGTTTTGTGATTGAGCGTGAGGGTGCCACGGGCCTGGAAACGCCGAAGATCCAGGGCAAGTTTTCCCTGCGGGCCTCGGAAACCGGCTCCATCTTTATGGACGAGGTGTTCGTTCCGGACGAAAATCATCTTGAGGTGGAAGGGCTGAAAGGTCCGTTCAGCTGCCTCAACAAGGCCCGCTTCGGCATCAGTTGGGGGTCTCTGGGCGCCGCTGAATTCTGCTGGCACGCGGCCCGCAACTACACCCTGGAGCGCAAGCAGTTTGGCAAGCCCCTGGCCGCCAACCAGCTGATCCAGAAAAAGCTGGTGGATATGCAGACCGAGATCACCATCGGCCTGCAGGCTGTTCTGCAACTGGGCCGCATGATGGATGCCGGCACCGTAACGCCGGATGCCATCTCGTTGCTCAAGCGCAACAACTGTGGCAAGGCACTGGATATCGCCCGGGTTGCCCGGGACATGCACGGTGGCAACGGCATCGCCGACGAGTACCATGTGATCCGTCACGTGATGAATCTGGAGGCCGTGAACACCTATGAAGGCACCCACGATGTCCACGCCCTGATTCTGGGCCGAGGCCAGACAGGCATTCAGGCTTTCAGTTGATCTCGCCCGGTTAACCCCCAAACGAAAACGGCCCCTCAAGATGAGGGGCCGTTCTGCATCACGCTCTGGCGAACCTAATCGATCTCGACCAGAACTTCTCCGGGCACCACACGATCACCCTTGGCAATAAACACGCCGGAAACCTTTCCGGCCGTGGTCGCCTTTACTTCGGTTTCCATCTTCATGGCCTCGATGATCAGCACCGGATCGCCGGCCTGAACCTCGTCACCTTCCTTCACCAGCACATCCACGATGTTGCCGGGCATGCTTGTGGTTACATGACCTTCCTTGGTGGCGGTGGCCCGGCCACCACTGGACCGCGCGCCCTCGCCGTCTTCGCCCAGCGAAGCCAGGTGGATTTCCTCCGGCACCCCATCGACGGTCATGTAGAAACGACGCTCATTCTCACCGGAGGGATTGGCGCCGGTGACGTGAATATCGTAGCTCTCACCATGAACCGTGATCTTGAATTTGCTGGAGACCGAGCCGCCCGACGAACCGGTGGGAATCGGCTCCAGAGGCTCCGGCTTCAGCGTACCGTCACGCCGCTGCTCAAGATACGCCTTGGCCTGATCCGGGAACATGGCGTAGGTGAGCACATCCTCTTCGCTGGTGGCCAGATCGCCCACCTGTTTGCGCAACTCGTCGAGTTCACGGGGGATCAGGTTAGCCGGGCGCTCTTCAATCAGGTCCTCCTTGCCGACGGCGCGCTGCTGAAGCGATTTATCAACCGCAGCGGGTGCCTTGCCGTACCAGCCCTGAAGGTACTTCTTCACCTCGTTCGTGATGGACTCGTAGCGCTTGCCGGCAAGCACGTTGATCACCGCCTGGGTACCCACAATCTGGGAGGTGGGTGTTACTAGCGGCGGGTAACCAAGATCCTTGCGAACCCGCGGAATTTCCTCGAACACGTCCTGGATGCGATCCAGCGCGCCCTGCTCCTTCAACTGGTTGGCGAGATTGGACATCATGCCACCGGGCACCTGGGACAGGAGCACCGAGGTATCAACACCGTTATAGGCACTCTCGAACTGGTGATACTTCTTGCGCACTTCCCGGAAATGCCGTGTGGCCTTGTCCAGCAGCTCCAGGTTCAGCCCGGTCTCCAGACCGGCATCGTGCAGCGCCGCCACCAGTGATTCCGTGGGCGGATGACTGGTGCCGCCGGCAAAGGCCGACAGCGCGGTATCAATATGGTCAACGCCTGCTTCCATGGCAGCCCACTGACACATGGGCGCCATGCCCGAGGTGGCGTGGGAGTGCAGGAAAACGGGCAGATTGAGGGTCTGCTTCAGCTTACCGACCAGCTCAGCAGTTACCGCCGGCGTCAGCAGCCCTGCCATGTCCTTGATCGCGATACTGTCCGCGCCCATGTCGGCCATGGCCTTGGCCTGCTCCAGATAGGCATCAGTGCCATGTACCGGACTCACGGTGTAGCAGATGGTGCCCTGTGCATGCTTGCCAGCCTTCTTGACCGCCTTGATGCTGGTTTCGAGATTGCGCACATCGTTCAGGGCATCAAAAATGCGGAACACATCCATGCCATTTTCGGCAGCCTTGGCCACGAATGCCTCAACCACGTCATCGCCATAATGGCGATAGCCCAGCAGGTTCTGGCCGCGCAGCAACATCTGCAGGCGGGTATTGGGCAGGGCCTTTCTCAGGGTCCGCAGGCGCTCCCAGGGATCTTCCTTCAGGAAACGCACACAGGCGTCAAACGTGGCACCCCCCCAGCACTCCAGGGACCAGTAGCCGGCCTGGTCCAGCCACTCGCAGGCCGGAAGCATGTCTTCCGTGCGCATCCGGGTGGCGATCAGAGACTGGTGGGCGTCCCTGAGAATAACGTCGGTAATATGAATCTTGCGCTTGGTCATTGGGATCTCTCCGATGTTCTTTTACAGGCCCGCCTGCGCCGCAATGGCTGCGGCAATGGCTGTGGCGATGGATTCCGGGCGGGTTTTGCTGCTGTACTCAAGCAATTGGGGGTTACGTTCCACAAAGCCGGTATTGAAGTCAGCGGCCTGGAAATCCGGGTGCTCGAGAATCTGCTTGTAATAGGGGATGGTGGTCTGGACGCCGTAAATGCCCATATCGCCGAGAGCACGGCGGGAGCGGGCAATCAGCTCGTCCCAGTCCATGGCCCAGACAATCAGCTTGGCGCACATGGAGTCGTAATACGGGGGAATCTCGTAACCGGTATACATATTGGCATCGGTGCGCACGCCCGGACCGCCGGCGGAATAGTAGCGGCTGATGCGGCCGAAACTCGGCAGAAAGCCGTTCTTCGGATCTTCGGCGTTGATGCGGAACTGGGCAGCAAAGCCCCGGTAGGAGATGTCTTCCTGCTTGAGGCCCAGTGGTTCGCCGGCAGCGATCCGTATCTGCGCCTTGATGATATCCACCCCGGTGATTTCCTCGGTGATTGTGTGCTCAACCTGAACCCGGGTATTCATTTCCATGAAGTAAAAGCTGCCATCGTGGTCCAGCAGGAACTCGACAGTGCCGGCATTTACGTAACCACACTGCTTCGCCACCCGTTTGGCCAGATCGCCGATGTATTCGCGCTGACTTTCCTCAAGCTGCGGCGACGGCGCCAGCTCAATCAGCTTCTGGTTGCGGCGCTGGATAGAGCAATCCCGCTCGTACAGATGGACAACGTTGCCATGGGTATCGGCAAGAATCTGGACCTCAATGTGACGGGGTTCGATGATGCACTTCTCAAGGAACACCTCGGCACTGCCAAAGGCTTTGGTGGCCTCGGAGATTACCCGCTCGAAGTTCTGGCGAAGCTCTTTTTCATTATCGCACCGGCGAATGCCTCGCCCACCCCCACCGGAGGTGGCCTTCAGCATCACCGGATAGCCGATATCGGCGGCCTGGGCGACGGCATCCTCGACATCGGCAAGGTTGCCTTCAGAACCCGGCGTTACCGGGACACCCGCGGCAAGGGCCGTCTGGCGGGCCTGGGTTTTGTCGCCCATGGATGAAATAGCATTCGCCGACGGTCCGACGAACGTAATACCTCGCTGCTCACAAATCGCAGCCAGTTCCGCATTCTCCGACAGGAAACCATAGCCGGGATGCAGTGCATCGCAGCCGGTTTCCACCGCCATATTCACAATATGGTGGGGGTTCAGGTATCCCGACAGGGGGTCCTTGCTGATCTGATAAGCTTCGTCGGCTTTTTTGACGTGCAGGGAGTACTCGTCAGCCTCCGAATGAATAGCGACCGAGCGGATGCCCAGTTCGCTGCAGGCCCGGGCAATCCTGACCGCAATCTCTCCGCGATTGGCGATCAGCAGCTTCCGAATAGCCATGGAAAATCCTCCAGGTGATGGAAGTCGTTTAAATCGAAAGGTTGGTTCGAAGGGCAGGCACGCCCTTGAGTCAGCAAAAGCTCAGATGCCAGGTGGCGCCTGCGGCAGGACCGGAAAGCTGGCGCAATGCACCACGCCCGAATAGCCCCTGATGCCCGGAAGGACACCGGCCGGGTGAAGACTGAAATCCCGCATGCGGTTGCCATGGGAAAGCCCTCCCTCCTGACCACCGTCGCTTGTCACATCCGACAATAACGGGCAGAAAGCCGCATCACAGGACAGGGGGGCTGGCGCAGAGTCCGAAGAATGGGTAGGCAATGAAACCAGGCCCAATGCCAGAATTATGAAGAGGCTTAACACCTGCGTCCGGCATTTTTGTTGGGCGTCCTGCATGGGCGTCCTTTGATGTGACTAAAGTCGTAGAGAGTGTCACGTGATTACTGCATCGGTTCAATACGGTTTTCTGGGTAATAAACATCGTTTTTTTCGATGCTTTCCCGGTTCCACGGGAATCATCGGCGCCCCGAGGAGCACCGATGACAACCGCCAGACTAGAAGCCGCCTTTCACCACGTGGACGATCTCATAGAACTTGGTTGCCCGATGCTCCAGATCGATCGCCAGGTCCAGCCGC
>Ga0070724_10000518_pt1 | contig 27436 bp, 23 predicted proteins | sample tdDd001_FD_67278 | JGI IMG/M metagenome (GOLD analysis project Ga0070724, IMG submission 67278) | Marine sediment microbial communities from the Atlantic coast under amendment with organic carbon and nitrate - tdDd00.1 | ecosystem: Environmental > Aquatic > Marine > Coastal > Sediment | place... | reverse complement strand
AATGCCAAGTAAAAAATGTAATAATCACACTTCCAAGAGCAGGTGCAAGCATGGGAGCTATCATCATAACAGAAGCAATTGCTGAAAATATCTTTGCCGCTTCTTTTCCATGAAATATATCTCTTACAACTGCTGCTCCATTTACTGTAGCCATTGCACCAAATAAGGCTTGTGTAGCTCTAAATAGATACAACATCTCTAAAGAGTTTGCAAAAAATAGAATAAAACTAGATATTGAGAAGCCTAGTAAACCTATTAAGGCAGTCTTTTTTCTACCTAATCTATCCGATAAAATTCCTCCAAGAAGTTGTCCTACTGCAAAAAATATTAAAAATATACTAACTGTTAATTCAATCTTATTTATCTTTACATCTAGTTCATTTGCAATATCTGGCATTGAAGGAAGGTATGCATCAATAGCAAGGGGCGTAACTGATGAAAGAACAGCTAATAGTAAAATAAGTGATATGTGATTTTGTGCTGTTTTAATAATAGTCCTTTTTTATTGGAATTGTAACAAAAATTTTAGGGATTTAAGTGGGATTAATAAATTAATAACAATTTTCAATAGAAAAAGATTATTATGATAAGTTTTTCCTATATTTATCTAATATTTTAAAACCTATTAAGTAGCATTTTGATATTTTACATCCCATTTTTACAAAAGGCAAATTTTTTATATGAATATAAAAAAACTATTTATAAGTTTTCTTCTAATTGTAATTATTGCTGTACTTAGTGCTGTTTTTACAATTTCTAAAATGAACGAACTATCTAGTAATACTCAAAAGATGTATACTCACCCATTCACCGTTAGTAACGCTGTCGCAAATATTCAAACTGGTATTATTATCATGCATAGAAATATGAAAGATATTGTTTTAACAAAAAACTCTTTAGAGATTATGAAAATTATTGAACAAATACAACATGAAGAGGATAAAGTCCTAAAAAACTTTGATCTTGTATATAAAAACTATTTGGGTGATAAAAAAGATATTGATAGCTCATACAATGCATTTAAAAACTGGAAGGCTATTAGAGAAGAGGTTTTAGTAAACCTATATGATAATAAAGTTGAAGAAGCTATTGCTATTACAAAAGGAAAAGGTGCAAACCATATTGATAAACTTTATAAAAAAGTAGAATCATTAAAAGAGTTTGCGTTTGCAAAAGCAAATCTATTTTATACAAAATCTTTAAAAGACAATGGTGTAAACTATGTGGTTTCAGTTATTATAATCACTGTTTTAATCTCTGCACTTATTATAATCTACATTATTAATACTCTATTAAAAGTTAATCATGCAAACCATAAACAATTATATTTGATTGATCAAAACATCCTAATGGCTAGAATTGGTCTTAATAAAAAAGTTATTGAAATTAGTAATGCTTTATGTAGAACTCTAAATGTAAAAAGAGAAGATATTCTAAATAGTAAAAGTGAATACTTCTTTACAAACCAAGAACAGTTCACGAAATTTGAAAATATTATCTATTCAGCAAAAGAATACAATGCTGAAGTATACATAATGATAAATGGTTCTAAAATGTGGTTTAATATTGAAATATTCCCTGAACTTGATAATAACTACAACGTCAAATCTTTTAATATCATCCTTACAAACATCTCAGATAAGAAAAAAATTGAAGAGATTGCTATTGTTGATTCACTAACTGGCCTTAACAATAGAAACTACTTTGAAACTATCTTTGATAAAGAGGTAAAAAGAGCAAAAAGAGATAAAAAATCACTTAGCATGATTATGATGGATATAGATTATTTCAAACAATTCAATGATACATATGGTCACCAAGAAGGTGACAAAGCTTTAAAGGCAGTTGCACAAGTTATTGACTCCCATACAAACAGATCATATGAGCATGCTTTTAGAGTTGGAGGAGAAGAGTTTGTAATTATTAGCTACCACGAAAACTTGGCAACTCTTGGAGCATTTACACAATCTTTAATTCAAGATATTGAGAAGTTAAAAATCCCTCATAAAACAAGTAAAATATCTAATAATTTAACTATATCTGCAGGTGCCACTTTATTTGAAGGTAGCCACCTTTTAAATACAGATGAAATGTATAAAACTGTTGATGATTTACTTTATAAAGCAAAAGAGCAAGGAAGAAATAGAATTAATACTAAATCTATTTCATAAAAGCAAGTTTCACTTGCTTTTATTTATCTATAAACTCTTTTTCATTTGCACTTTGTAAGATTACTTTTGCAATATTATCTGTTTCATCTGCTATCTCTTTTGTTCTATTTGAAATAGCTGCATTCTCTTGTGTTTTTCTATCAAGAGAGTTTACTGCATCATTAATTTGTTCAATTCCTGATTGTTGTTCTTTACTTGCAGTTTCAACTGAAGAGATTAACTCAATTGTTTGTGAGATATTCTCATTTAGTTCATTATATCCCTCAATCATTTTGTTTGCAATTACTTTACCATCATTTGCTTTTGATGTTGCAGACTCCACTAAAGCTTTGATTTCATTTGCAGCTTCTGCTGATCTTGCTGCAAGGTTCCTTACTTCTTGTGCTACTACTGCAAATCCTTTTCCAGCTTCACCTGCTGTTGCTGCTTCTACTGCTGCATTTAGCGATAAAATATTTGTTTGGAATGCAATTTGGTCAATAACTGAAATAGCTTCATTAATTGCACTTACTTGATCATCTATTTCATTCATAGATGTTGTAGTTTGATTTGCTAAGTTTTTACCTTCATTTGCTGAGTCATTTAACTCTTTTGCAAATCCAGACATTCTTACAACATTTTGAGTGTTGTTTACAATATTACTAGTAACTTGCTCTAGTGCTGCTGCTGTTTCTTCTAGAGCTGCTGCTGATTCATTTGAGTTTTTATTTAAACTGCTTACATTTTCAAGTAAAACTTCACTGCTTTTTGATAAGGATAAACCATTTGATTTATTTTCAACTAACATATCATTAATAATATCTGCTAGTGAGTTTAACCCTAAAGATGTTTTACCCATAGCATTTTCAATTCTGTGAGTGAAGTCTAATCTTTGGTAAGAGTCAAGTGCATTTTCAATTCTTTTTAAATCAACTGCAACATCTTTTGACATAACTTCAAGCATTTCATTTAACATTCTTTTTAACTCTTCAAGGTTTTCATTGCTTGTATGTTTTTTCACTTCTTGTTTGATTTTTCCATCTTTTACTAAAGTTACTACATCTTTTACTTCATTGATTAATGCAATATCCTCTTCCATTAAAGTTTTTGTTTTAGTGATATTTTCATTTACAATTTGAGACATTATACCTATTTCATCATTTGAAGAAGACTCAAGTAAAGTAACATCTTTATTCTCTTTATTTAAGTATTTAAAGAACTCCATTAGACCACTTTGGAATCTATTTAAAGGAGTGATAACCTCTTTGCTAATCACAAGATATACAACTATCATAATAGCTGCTAAAAATACTAGTGAAATTACAACTATTTGATTTCTAATAGATGTAGGAGTTACAAGTACTTCTAATTCATCAATTTCTGAGACAATTGCCCATTTTAAATCTTTTCCTATTTTGATTTGAGAATAAGCAGAAAGTACTTTATCACCTTTATAATCAACAATAAGTTTAGTATCGGATTTACCTGCTAATGCTTCTTGAACAGCTTCCGTTTTAACATTGTTTTGTTTAGGCTTAGAAAATGAAGCTTTCATACTATGTGTTTTAGGTGAAAGGTAACTATCACTTCTCATTAAGTGATCACCACCAACTAAATAGTCTTGTTGAGACTCTCCATAACCTTTTCTAAACTGCATTACTTTATTAATCTCTTTAACACTTAGTTGAAATACTAAGATTGCAGTTAAATCACCATCTTCTAATACTGGTGCTCCAACAAACATAGTAGGTTGATTATTGTTTGCAGCATACGGTCTAATATCTACAAAAGTAACTCTTTGCTCTTTCATTACTTTATTGTAAACTTCTGCTAAACCACTTGTTTTTAATGTTCCAGTTTTTAGGTTTTCACCATAATCTGACTTTTTATCAGTAGCATAAACAACCTGACCTGTTTCATAATTAATCAAGTAGATATTTGCATAACCATTCTCTTTCATATAGTTACCAAAAAATACTTCGTGTGGTGCTGTGATATCTTTTACAAGCTCTTCATGAACTGGAAACTTTCCATTTTCATTGATGTTCATTTGCCCACCAATACCATCCATATCATAAGCTAATTCATTAACATCTTTTGTTTTTGCTAAGATATTAATACTTGCAACTTTTTGTGCAAAATATGTTTTGATTTGTTCAGTTTTTACATCTCTTGATGAAGTTAAGGAATCGTAGCTTTTTTCCATTAATGCATCTGATGATTTATTTACTGAGATAAACCCAACTGCAACGGCTAGTAAAAAGAGGCTTATAAGTATAGTAGCTAATACTTTTGCCTTAATATTTAGATTTTTTATCATGATATTTCTCTCCATTATCATATATTCATAAATTTACTACACTAATGTGATAAATTAATGATATTTTTAGTTTTAAAGAGAAAAATAATATTTTTAAAGGCATAAAAAAAGGGGCAAGTCTATAGACTCACCCCTTTTAATAAGAAAATATTTAACTTAAAAATTAAATAAATTCAACACCTTTTTCACCTTCAGCAATTTCACCAATTACATAACCGTCAGTGTTTGCTAATACAGCATCAACATTTGCAGGATTAACAACTAATACCATTCCAACACCCATGTTAAATGTTCTGTACATCTCTTCTAATTCTACGTGCTGTGACATAAATTCGAAGATTGGTAATACTTTAATAGAGTCTCTTTTTACTACTGCTTTTAAGTTATCAGGTAAAACTCTTGGTAAGTTTTCAGTGATTCCTCCACCAGTAATGTGAGCTAAAGCATTAATGTTTTCTTTGTTAGCTTTGAACTCTTTTACATAAATTCTTGTTGGCTCTAATAATACATCTTTTAAAGGCTTACCTTGGAAATCATCATCTAAAGACATACCTAATTTTTCTAATAATAGTTTTCTAACTAATGAGAAACCATTTGAGTGAACACCTGATGATGGTAATGCGATTAATGTATCACCAGCAGCAATTCTCTCAATTCTGTTTAACTCATCTTTTTCTGCAATACCAACACAGAATCCAGCTAAATCAAAATCACCCTCTTTATACATACCAGGCATTTCAGCAGTTTCACCACCAACTAATGCACACTCAGATCTAATACAACCCTCTGCAATACCTTTTACAACATCAGTAGCTTCTTCAACTTCTAACTTTGCAGTTGCATAGTAGTCTAAGAAGAATAATGGCTCTCCAAAGTTACATAATAAATCATTTGTACACATTGCTACTAAGTCAATACCTACTGTATCAAATTGTTTAGCATCAATAGCTAATTTTAATTTTGTACCAACTCCATCAGTTCCTGATAGGATAACTGGCTTTTTATAACCTTCTGGTAATTCAAATGCACCTGCGAATGAACCAATTCCACCTAATACACCTGGAATCATTGTTGACTTAACATGTGGTTTGATGTTTTCTACAAACTGATTCCCAGCATCAATATCTACACCAGCATCTTTGTAACTAACTGTTGCCATTATTCACCTTTTTTCTTATGAGTTTTCTAATATCTAACTAAGTTTAAAATTTTTTTGGTATTATATCGAAACGTTTATAAATATTAAGGATTATATATTATGAGTAAGAACGCATTTAATGAAATGATGGTGCATTTACCATTATGTACACATAAAGAAGCTTCAAATGTATTAGTTATTGGAAATGCAGATGAAGAGCTAAAAGCGCAGGCTGCTAAGCATAATAAAGAATCAAACATTGAGTTTGGTGACGTATCACTTTTAACATCTAAAGATGAAAAAAATATTGATGTAATTATTTTAACAGATGTTCAAGTTGATGAATTATTATTAGCAAATATTGAAAGAGTTTTAAATGAAGATGGTTTAATTGCATTTGCAAGTGAGTCATTCTCAAAAGATGAAGAGAAATTAAAAGCTGATTTAAATGTAGTTGGTGAAAAATTCTGGATTGCAATGCCATTCAAATTTGGTCACAACACTTCAATCTTAGCTTCTAAGAAATATCACCCAACTGCTGATTTAGTATTACAAAGAGCTGATTTATTAGATGATTTACAATACTATTCATCAGAAATTCACAAAGCTGTATTTGTATTCCCAGCAGCGGAGCACAAGGCCTTAACAGGTATCGCTAAAAGATAAAAACTCACACTAATTTTAAATAAATCATTATTATTGTAGAATCCCACTATGAATAGTGATTTATTTAAAAATGCAATCGCCTTAACTGGCGGAATCTCAACTGGAAAAAGTACTGTTTGTAACCTGTTTAAACTACATGGTTTTTTAATTATTGATGCAGATAAAATAGCACATAAACTGCTGGATCAAAATTCGGCAAAAATTGCAGAGATGTTTGGAAGTCAATATGTAGATGAAAATGGAAAGGTTATTAGAAAAGAGCTTGGAAAAATCATCTTTTCAAATGAGGAAAATAAACTTAAACTTGAAGCTTTATTACACCCATTAATTAAAGATGAAATTATCAAAGAATCAAGGTTATTTGAAAGTCAAAATAAACCTTACTTCATAGATATTCCACTATTTTTTGAAAAAATGCATTATCCAATTCCAAAATCACTTGTGATTTACACACCAAAAGATATACAGGTACAAAGATTGATGAAAAGAGATAATATTAATGAAGAAGAAGCTTTATTAAAAATCTCAAATCAATGGGATATAGAAAAGAAAAAAGAGTTAGCCGATATGGTAATAGATAACTCAAAAGATTTAAAAAACTTACAAAGAGAAGTTGAAAGAATCATGGAGGAGATTATATGACATATACAAAATATTCTGCTAGTGGAAATGATTTTGTTATCTTTCATACATTTGAAGAAGCTGATTACTCACAAAAAGCCGTAGAGCTTTGTAATAGAACGGAAGGAATTGGTGCTGATGGGTTTGTAGCACTTGTTCCAAGTAATGAGGCTGATTTTAAATGGTTATTTTATAATAGTGATGGAAGTGATGCTGCTATGTGTGGTAATGCTACAAGAGCAGTTGCACATTATGCTTACAAAAATGGTTTAGCACCATCATCAATGAAATTTTTAACAGAAGCAGGACTTATTGAGTCTCATGTAAATGGAAATATTGTTGAAACACAAATGACTGAACCAATCATTATCAAAGAACCATTTGAACAAGAAGGTCTAACTTGGTATTTAATTGACACGGGTGTTCCTCACTTAGTAACTTTAGTTGATGATTTAGATAAATATGATCATGACTTAAGTTCTAAAATGAGATATGAACATAATGCAAATGTTAATTTTGCAAAAGTTGAAGATGGCATTATCAAGGTTAGAACTTACGAAAGAGGAGTAGAAGGAGAAACACTTGCTTGTGGAACTGGAATGGTTGCATGTTTCTTAAGAGCTCTTGATTTAGGTTTAGTGGAAAACAAAACTTTTGTTTATCCAAAAAGTAATGAAGAACTGACTATCTCTAAAATAGATGGAAAAATCTATTTTAAAGGTGCAGTTAAAAAAGTATTTACAGCAACTATCTAATATGAAAAAATTAAGATTTTTATTTTTAGGTATATTATTTACCTTGTGCAGTTCTTTTGCCCTAAAGGCAAAAGGCTTGCCCGATGAGTATTATAAAATCAGAGATATCAATAAATCTAAGCAATATTTCTTTGATTATTTGTATGAACTAATAAAACAAGAGAATGATAATATTCTTGCTCAAAGAGCTTTTGTGAAAAACTACTTAAGTTCAAACCTTCTATCAATCAACTTTAACTCACCAGACTTTTTATACTTACTTGAATTAAAAAAGAAATACAAAGTTAAAAAACTATTATCAGCAGATGATTACCTAAAAAGAATTGATGTTGTGCCACCTTCAATGGCATTAGCACAAGCTGCTGTTGAGAGTGGTTGGGGTAAAAGCAGATTTATTAAAGAAGCAAACAATATCTTTGGACACTGGACTTATAACCCAAGAATCGGAATGATGCCAGAAAATAGAGATGAGGGAGCTAGACACTTTATTAGAATCTTTAAATCTCTACAAGACTCTATTAGTGCTTATATGTTAAATCTAAATAGAAACTTAGCATATAAACAGTTTCAAAATGAGAGGTTAGAGCAAAGAGAAAAAAATATTAACCCTGAAGGATTATCTTTATCTCAAACGATGGTAAACTATTCAGGAATTGGTCATGATTATTTAAGCATTTTAAAAAATGTAATTGAAAAGAATAATCTAAAAGAGTACGACAAAAAATTTTATAAAAAAAACTAAATTTAAATTACTAAGAAGGATACATAAAAATGAAATTTCCAGCACCTTTAAAATCTGATTCAATTAAGATTATGTTATTAGGAAGTGGTGAATTAGGTAAAGAAGTTGTTATTGAAGCACAAAGATTAGGGATTGAAACTATTGCAGTTGATTCTTACAACAACGCACCTGCTCAATTAGTTGCAAATAAATCTTATACAATCAATATGAAAAATAAAGATGAAGTTCTTGATGTAATTAGAAGAGAAAAACCTACTTATATCTTACCAGAAGTTGAAGCTTTAAGTATCGATGCATTATTTGAAGCACAACACGAAGGGTTTAATGTAATTCCAAATGCTGATGCAGTTAACAAAACTATGAATAGAAAAAACATTAGAGAGTTTGCTGCTGTTGATTTAGGATTACCAACTTCTAAATATGAGTTTGTTACAACTTTTGAAGGATTACAAGAATCTGCAAACAACATTGGTTTCCCTTGTGTTATTAAACCTGTAATGTCTTCATCTGGTCATGGTCAAAGTATTGCTAAGTCTGCTGATGATTTAGAAAACTCATGGGAAATTGCAAAAGAAGCTAGAGGTGATGCTAGTGAATTAATCGTTGAAGAGTTTATCACTTTTGATTACGAAATCACTTTATTAACTGCTAGAAATGAAAAAGAAACTGTATTTTGTGAACCAATTGGACACATCCAAGAAGATGGAGATTATATCTTCTCTTGGCAACCAATGAACATGAGTGAATTAGCAAAGAAAAGATCTCAAGATGTTGCTAAAAAAATCACTGATGGTTTAGGTGGAAGAGGAATCTTTGGTGTTGAGTTATTCATCAAAGGTGATGAAGTATACTTCTCAGAAGTATCTCCAAGACCACACGATACAGGAATGGTTACTATGATCACTCAAAGTGCTAGTGAGTTTGCACTTCACGTAAGAGCTGTATTAGGTTTACCATTAGATTATATTGATTATGGAGCAGGAGCTAGTGCTGCTTATAAAGCAAAAGGTGATAGCTTTAATCCACAAATTGATATTTTTGATGCATCATTTACAAAAGAATCTATTATTAGAGTGTTTGGAAAACCTCAATCTCATGAGGGAAGAAGAATGGCTGTTGCATTAACATATGACAAAGACTCTTCTGATAAAGCTTTACAAAAAGCAAAAGAGATTATTGGAAATTTCCACGATAATTAAAAGCTTTGGCTTTTAATTATTTGATTTTTAAATCGAAGATATACTGCATTCCTTCACCTTCAACAGCACTTACATCTACAGTTGCGTTCATAAGTCTAGCTAGGTTTCTAGCCTCCACAATATATTTATTATCACTTACTCCAAGGTATAGCATATGAATATTTTTCTCTTCAAATCCATTGTTTTTAACTACTAGTTGAATACTATTTTTTGTCTCAACTAAATGTACTTCAATAAGTTTTTGAATCTTTCCTATTTTTAACTCTTTTTTGATTAAATCAAGACAAGATTGTTCTATAAAATTATGAATTATATTCTCTAAATAGGCTTTACTTAATTGAATTTTATGTGTAAGTTTCACATCATTATTATAATCAAGAGCTATTTTATATCTTACATTATCATGAACGTAAGTATCAAGCCTTCTTCTAATTAACTCAATTGATGTATCAAAAGATTTTAAATCTTGAGTCTCCTCTTGAAAGCTATCAAAGTTATTGATAACTTTAGCAAAGTTTTTTAACTCTTCAAACTGTAAGCCATAAGTATCAATAGTCTCAAAAATTAGTCTACTACTAATTAGATCATCCATCCCTAGCTTATTTATATATCTATTTGTTCTTGTTGGATCATACATAGATATAAAGTATTTTAAATTGAATATTTTATTTTTTAGACTTGTTAACTCATTTATATCATTCTTTAGAACTTCTTTATTTTCATCACTTATATTTTTTTCTTCCAAGTCCATTAAAAATAGTTCATTAAAACTGCTATCATCATAAACAAAATTTCCTAGATTTATTTCTTCAAAGTCATTCTTTTCTAACTCTTCGAGCATTTTATTTTTTAATATCTCAAGGTTATTATCTAATATCTCTTCTATTTGGGCTATTCGTTCTTGAATAGCTTCATTATTATCATTGAAAAATGTTCTATTAAGTCTTGTTTTTCCACTTCCATCAGTTGAAAATATAAAATTAAAATCAAAAAACTCTGAATAGATAGTATCCATTGTATCTACATAAGAAACAATGCTTTCAATTGATTCGTCCAATAATTTTTTTGTTTGTGATAAGCTACTCAAAACAATACCTTATAAGCAGTTTTTATCTTCAGTTGTTACATTGTTATCTACTATTTGTAGCCAGTTGTTTTTATCATCAACAACCATAACATCACCTGACTTTTTCTTATAAATTGTATCTAAATGCACCCATTGTTCTTTCTTTTCTTGAATAGTAAACTGATCGCCTTTTTTTAATACTCTTAAGATTGTAGCTTCTAGATCACTACTGTTTCTTACATTTAAATTTTCAAATTTTACTGTATATAAACACTCACTTACATTTAACTTCTCTTTTTTCTTTACAGTTGGATTGTTTCTTACTTTTTTAAATGCTTCTTTTATATCTTGCTTAGTTTTTTTGATTTCAACTTTTTTAGTTTCTTCTTTCTCTTTTTTTGCAGGTTTAGCTCTTTTTCTTAAATCACTAACGGATATACCATAATTACTTAAATATATTGAGTAACCATATTCATCATCAAGCTTTTTATATAACTCTACGGTTTTTGTTCTAGTATTTATATTTACAATTCTATGAGTTAGAATTACATCTCCCCTTGAATATCGTCCTTCTACATTTAAACTCATTTCATTTGATTCATCGGTTGTAGTTGTAGCACCATCTTCATCATCTAGTCTTAATACAACATAGTTTTTACCATTAAAACTATACATACTTTTGATTTTTATATCTTTTAACTTTTTTGTTCTTGTAAAATCTGTTGTAAGTCTAGCCATTTCATTTTCATGCTCAAATACTGTTTTTTCATACTCATCTTGAGAAATCTCTTTTTTTACTGGTAAAGACTGAAAATTAACTGTTGGATCAATAGTTTGAACATTGTTTTGAATGACTTTCTGATCTGCTTTTTTCTTTATATTATCTAGCTGTTCTTGTAGATAATCTTTCTCTAAACCTGTAATAGCATTAAAAAATTCTTTTGATTGTTTATCTAAAACATCAAGTTTATCCTCTGCAAATAAATTTGAATATAAAAATAAACTCAAAAAAACTAAAACTATTTTTTTCATTGTTTCCCTTTTTTATTTAAATGTAAACTCATAATTAAATCCCCCAAAATATGTAGGATATTTTATAAAATATTCACCTTTTGAACCTCTAGACCAATCACCTGAAGTCATGTTTGTAACATTTGAAGATAAACCATCTGCTTTACCTCCCGCTGCTAACATAAAGTCTTTATCTAAATCATGAAGATTTGCCATAAACATTGGAAGCATAAAAGTATTACCCGCAGCATTACTTCCTGCATAAAATGACATTGCTCCCCAACAATACATTTGATTATATATATCTATACCACACATACCATTTTTATCTTCAACAACTCTAATTTTTTTCCACTTAATTTTATCAATTGCTGCTTTAAAAAATTTATCATTTTTATTTTCGGCTGTAAAGTAATCACCTTTTAACTTATTCTTACCATTAACCCAAACAATCCCTTGTCCTAATTGTAAGCTACTTCCATTTAATTTACTTGAAATATCAACAGACAGTATTGTCCCATCCTCTTCAGAGTTATAATCACTATATGATTTAATTAGGTCATTAATTTTATGAACTTTTGCTTTTGAAGCCTTTCCATTAATTTTTGGCTGTGAAATCCTATAAAAATCTCCTACTTCATCTGTTCCTAAAAATGTTTGCTGACCTCCAAGAATTGAAGTGAAAGTTACATTTGTTTCAACTTTCCATGGAGTACATAGGTTTTTTCTTCCACCTTCATAAATATTTTGAGTACAGCTACTATTTCCATTAGTGATATTGTTATCTAATCCCCAAGTATAAATATCTCCATCAACAGATAAAGCTCCAATTCTTCTGTATGGAATAGATAAAGTATAAGTTACATCTTTAAACTTAATATTGCTTGCTTTTATAGGTGTTCTTTTATCTCTTTCATTATTTTTACCTGTTCCACCATAGCCTCTGTTATTATCACCCCAAAAATAGATATAACCAGAATCTTCAGAACCACCTTCATTTCCTAATACAACCCAAGTTGCAATAAGACCAAAAAGTCTTAAAGCTTTTTTACTTGAACCATCAAAAAAAGTACTTCTATGCAAAAATTCTTGATTTACATCTGTACTTCTATTATAATTTTGAAAATAAGCCCACTCTTGGTCTAATGCATGTCTACCAGCACAATAAAGCTCACCATTTGTTGTAACTCCACAAGTACTATGCCAAACGTCTGAAGTAAAATCTACAAACTTAGGTCTTAAAGGTGATGAGAAATATTTTCTACTATCTAATCTACTATCATAAGTAAATGCTTTTGCCCTAACAAGTGTAGTAACTACAGGTAAACCAGTACCTGTATTTCCATATCTATTAACATAAGTTTTCTTTCCAGTAGCAACAACATTTCTATCATTATTTCCCCAAGTATAAATATCTCCATTAATGATAATACCCCCAGCTCTTCTTGTAAACTGAAGAATAGTTTTTCCTATATCTCTATTATTATCTCCAACTTTTATATATCCACCTTGTTCACCTAAGTTTAGATACTCTTGTGCTCCTCCACTTTTAATTAAAAAGATTGTTTGTCCAGCAAATAAAATCTCTTTATTTTCAAATAGTGAATTGAACTCCGTAGTTGTATTTCCAAAACTATCAAACATATCAACACTTGAATCAATAATCAAATTTTCTTTTGAATACGAAAACTTATATTTATTACTATTATTATACCAATGAAGTATACCTTGGGGGTCTAGATAATATTTATTTTTTGCATTTGATTTATTTGTAGTAATACTATCTTTAAACTTTAGAATATACTTTTCTCTTTCATTCAGAATAATATTAATATTCTTATTATTTTCACTTATTGCAGCTTTTGTATAAACTCTATTCTCATCATTATAATAGTAATCTAGAAGTGATGTTCGAAGTTTTAATTTTGTTGAGAATATATTTCTTATTTGATGTTTATTCTTTTCTAATTGAATTATAGATTTAAAAAAACTATCTTTACTAAAACCATCTGGTAAAAGTTTATTTGATATTAGTTCATCTAAGGTAGGCGCATTACCTTTTGTATTAATAAACTCTTTATATGCTTTAGCAATTTGTTCTTCTTTTTTTACAAGTCTTTGTATTTTTTTATTTGAAATCTGCTCCATGTAAGTATCTGAAGCTAATAAACAAGTACATAAAAAACTAAATATGAAGAACAACTTTTTCATTACTTATCCTTTGATTCTTTAGGCTTAGCTATATAATCAATGAAGTATATAGTCTCATTTTCATCACTTTGTTTTATATTACCTAAATAAGATAATACCCCTTGTGCCGCACTCAGACTCTTTGGTGTTGGTGCTAAAATTTGAGCAATAATAATATGTCTATCTACACACATCTTTTTTGAATCTAAGTAGTTCAAATTGTAATCTAAAACTGACATTCTTGAAAATATATCTTTTACTCTTGTTTCAAGTTCATCTTTCTTAATATAACTTGCTTCTACTTTCTTCATCCTTTGCTTCAAAATGTTTATTCTATTTTTAAGGCTGTGTGTCTCTTGTTTTTTTAAAATTAACTCTTTTTCTAATCTCTCTTTTTCAAAAGAGTTCTTATAAAAATCAAACACTTTATATGCAATAAAAAGTAAAGTATATACTAAAAAAGCACTTGCAACTATTTTAGTAATTGATCTAACTCTTTTTTTACTTATACTTATCATTTTTGCACCTCATCTTTCGTGATACAATCTGTAAGCTTCTTATATTTTCTATTTGTATTTCTTAATATAATACTTTGTCTTTTTGCTAATCGTTTTTCTATACTTATTTGTCTTTTTACATTATCTAAAGACTGTTTGTATAGAAGTTTATCACTTAACATATTTAAACCAAACATCATTACCCATAAAACAACCACTAATAAACCAACAATCATTGAACTTTTTATTGTGTATGAGTTTATTGTATCAAGTTCATTTAATTTATTAACAAGTTCATCTATATTACCTAATGGTTTTACAATCACTTCATTATGCTCATTTTTAATATTTTGCTTTAAAATATTTTCAATAGCATTGTTATATCTAGAATTAACCATATAATATATATTTTCAAGATGACCACCCGTTGATAAAAGGGCAATATGTCTTGTTATTAAAATCGACTTCATTATATCATCTGTAATAAAGTTGGCATTTATTTTTGCCATATATACAGTTTTATGATTATATAAAATATAATACTCTTCATCTGTTACATATATAAGTAACTCATTATTAGATAAATGCTTCTTTGATAAAAGATTTAAGGAATATACTTCATCACTAGTATCATATTTTGATAAATAAACACTATGTTTTTTAAAGTTCTCATATGTAAACATATTCTGAATTACATCAAATTCATCATTTACATAAAAAGCTTCATTCTCTTCTTTTGTTGAGAAGTCAGTAACTACTAATCGTACCATAACTCCTCCCCTCTAATAATTGCTGTTGCATCTTCTTTTGTAATTAATCCCTCTTCATATTGAGCCATACAAGCTTTTTCAACTGTCATATACTCAGCAGGATTATCAAAATCACCACCATATCCAATCTTGAATCTTACTACCTCTGCAATAGGAACCCTATCTTTAAATCCGCTATCATTACACTCTTCACAACCAACCTTCTTATATCCACCTTCACCATCAGGTTGTTTACAATATTTACAAAGTTTTCTTACTAACCTTTGAGATACAATACCTCTTAAGTTATCTACAATATCCCCTTCATTAATACCAAGTGAACTTGTCATTCTTGATACTGTTGCAGGTGCAGAGTTGGTATGCATAGTAGAGAATACTAACTGACCTAAGTTTGAGGCATTTACTAATTGATATGCAGTTTCTGGCTCTCTTGTTTCACCAATAAGGATAATATTTGAATCCTGTCTTAAAATATCTACAACAGCTTCTGGGTAACCATACTTAAACTCTTCACTTGCACTTGCAAACTCAGATAAGTCAATTTGGAAGAAAGAATCATCCACATATTCAACAGGATCTTCAATAGTGATAATATACTGTTGTTGTTTTGCAAGTGATTGTAAAAGGGCATACATTAAGTGTGTTTTACCAGAACCAACTTGTCCCGTAATTAAAATCATACCATTTGCATATTTTGTAAGGTTATCAAGAATTTTTACAGTCTCCTCTGGGTAATTAAGACCTCTTAAGTCATGAGAAACTACACCTTTACCACCAATCATCCTCATAACAAGTGAAAAGTTCATTTTTGAGTTAATTAGACCAAGTCTGAATTTAATATTTTTCTTTCCGTACTCATAGTTAATTACACCATTAATCGATTCATAATCAGAATCCTCTTGATCTGCCATAGTTACAAGTCTTCTTTTTAATGTCTTGGCAAGAGCAATAGGCATAGTACCCATATCAACTTTGATACCATCAATTCTAAACCATAAAGAAGCGTATCTTGAAGTTTTTTGGATATGGATATCTGATGCTCCAAGTAAAATAGCCTGCCCCATCATCTTATCAAAGTATTTGTTGATTTCATCATCATTTTCTGTATCTTCTTGTGCTGTAAAGACAATCTCTCTATCTTCACCGAATACAGAAGATAATACACCCTCTCCTAAGATTACAATCTTTGTAAAATAAAACTTACTAAGTACCTCAAAATCAAGATTTACAACATCTCTAATACCTAAAACTTTGTTTTTATTTTTCTTATCTTCAAGAGTAATAATATACATATTTGTACAAAGCTCTATTTTTTCTTCATTTAACTGATAAGATGTATCTTGATAATGTTTTGATAATTCACTATAAGATGGGTAGTATTCATATCCTAACTGCCTTACAAACTCTTCATACTTACTCTCATCTGCAATTAAATCACTATATCCACCAACAAGCTTATATCTTTCCTTTATCATATTTTCAATAGCAACTGGTAAATCTATCTCTTCTACTTCATTTTTCTTTATAAGCTTGTTTACTTTCTCTTTTTGTACTTCAATAATCTTTTTTATATTAAACTTTTTTTCAGGATTATCCTCAGGTAAATAGCTTTTTTTCACCTTTTTTTTAGGTTTAAGAAAATCTAGTGATAGTTTTTTATTATATTTTTTTATAAACTTTTTTAACATACTTTTTCTTTATTGATATAATGTTTTAAATGTAAATGAACTAATTACTAGATTTATAATATCTGAACCAATTACAACCGTAACTACCATAGCCACTAACCAAAAAAACAATCTCCACTGTATTACTATATAATCAATATTCTTTTCATACATCGTATCACATGTTTGAAAAAGTGCTTTTGTAACATCAGAATAACTTGTTTTACTTAGTTCTGATAATTTTATATCTGCTGTGATAATGGCAGGGAAGTTATACTTTTCAAAAACTGTATAAAGTTTCTTGTTTTTGTGAATAACATCTGCTAACTCTTTAAAAAATGGTCTAAGTCCTGGTTTAAAATAATCCTTTGACAAAATCAATGACGTTTTATGAAAAGAGATACCTGCACTTAACATACCATTTAAAATCCTAAACATAAATCTTCCATCGGAGAAAGATTGTGTTTTAAACACTTTATATAACCAATCTGGTCTATACTTTTCTGTATAGATATATCCTAAAAATATAAATAGAGTTATAAATATGGATATACCCAATCCTGTATATGCAACATCATAAGTAAAATAATTAGGAACTCCTAAGAACTGTTCTACATCAGGGTTTAGCTTCTTCATTTGAACCAAATCTCTTTCAAGAACACCTATATACATAATCAAACCATAAAATGAACCTATGATAATTGCCATAGGGAAAAATATAGGATTTAACATCTTAGGAAGTAGATTTGAACTAGCTTTTTTAAAAGATAGTACAAGTTTTAAACCTTCAATAGTACTAGTACTATTTACTACCAGACTATATTGAAAAGAGTTCAAAAACTTATTTTTATAAAGAACTGCTTCAAGTTTATGTTTACCAACTTCCATATCTTTAATTGCAGCTTCTAATCTTTTTTTGAACTTAGTCTCTTTAGTAATTTGTTCTTTATATAAAAGCAGTGCTCTTCTTGTATTAGAACCATTTTCTAATTTTGTTACTAAATAATCTAGTAAAAACTGTTCATAAGGATCTTGAAACATACTCATTATTAAAAGCCTTTAATACTCTTAACAGTTACAACATAAACAATCTCTCTTCTAACATATGATTTAGAATCAGACCCACCAATAGCTAAGCCCTCTAAAGGTAAAATACCTTTATACTCTTTTGCATCATCATGAACAATAATAGAACCAACAACTACAGTTTCTCCAAGACCTACCTCTCTTGAGATATTATAACTTTGGTCTTTATATTCAGGTAATTGAATAGTTGATGCACCAATAGTTGCTTCTGATATTTTGATTAGTTTTTTAATGTTTGGAGTTATATTTAAAAAGATTCTATCTCTAGATATTTTTGCCATTGCAGTAATTGATGTACCATCTTTAATAGTATTTACTGTTGCTTCTGATGTTGTAACATTATCATTTACAGTTGTTTCAATTTTTTCAACATAATCTGTATTTTGGCTAATTGACTGAACTGATGGGATATTATTTTTAAGAACTAAAACATTCTTACTATAATTTAATATTTTCCCTATTTCATTATTTGCTTTACCCGTAATTTCAAGAAGACTGTTTGCTCCTTGATTTGCATAAGAAAGACCGTTATCAGAAGTTATAGACTTTGTAATACCTCTAATAATATCACTATCACTTGGATCCGTTGCTTTTTGAGAGATACTTCCTATTCCATACTCTCTATTTTTATTTAAAACTAATTCTATTCTTTCAAATTCAATAGTAGCTTCTTTTGCAAAACTTTGTTCATATGCTTTAACTATTGTTCTTACAGCAGTTTCTACAGATTTAGTTGACTTAAGAAAGATTAAACCACTTGCTTTATCTATATGATAAGTAGATATTTTATCATTAGCAATTATATTTTCAAGCATTTTATCTAGTTCTTCATATAATACAATCTGTGAAGTATTTTCAACTTTACTCTCACCTGCAGTTTCTTGAGTTGATGTTTCACTTGAAGTTTTTAAATCTAAAATAGGAATATTCATTTCTATTACAAAATCTTTATACCTTTTTACATTGATTACTTCTTTATCATAATCAATATCTACATAAACATTTTTTGCACTAGCTATTGCATTAACTGCATCTCTTAAATTGTTTGTTTTTACAGAAATAATACTATTTTGAAACTTGTTAATATCTCCAATATATGAACCTATTGAAATTTCATACCCAGACTCATTTGTAATAAGTTTAATTAGCTCCTCTACAGAAACTTCACCATTTAATCTAAAGGGAATTTTATCAATTGATTGTTTTTTATATTCATTCTTACTTAATAGTTTTACTAAATACATAGAACCACTTTTTCTAATAAAAAGTTCTTTATCCATTACTGCATTTAGGTACTGATTAAGTTCAGCCATACTGTGAATTTTATATCTGCTTTTAGGGATTAAAACATCGCTATTTTTTAAGAAGTAAAAATTGCCATCAATTAGTTCTAATTCTGTTAAAACATCTTTTAAAGATTTATCTTCCAGAATACTAATATACTTTTTTTCTCCACCTTCTACTTTTACTAAAGCTTCAGAGTAAGAATCTTTCAAATTATTATAACTGCTTTTATTAACACTCTTACTCACATCAGCAATCATTTCATCATGATAACCTTTTGGGCTACAAGCTGTTAATAAAAAAAGTATTGAACAATATAAACTAATTTTTTTTATCATTAAATTCCCTTATTTAAAATAAAATTCATAATCAAACCCACCAATATAAGTAGGATATTTTAAAAATAGATTTCCACTATTATTATAATGGTCAAAAGACATCTGTTTATTTACATTTGCTTTAGGTGTTACAAAAAGCTCATTCATTGTACTTACTTTACTTAAATCATATAAAGAAGTATTTATTATAGGTAAACTTCTTTTTGCATTTCCCCAACAATACATTTGTGATTTACTTCCTAAACCAGTCATTGCACATACTAAAACTGAACTATTTGAAGTTGGAGCTGAATATAAATCTGTAATTTTTATATTATCAATTCCCCAAGATTCATTATCAAGATTTTGATTTAGTGCTGATTCAAATTCTAATTTTAATCTTCCACTATTATCTAAATATGCTTCATATGAATAACTGTGTTTTTCATCTTGATTATAATAAATTCGATATGAATTATTATACGTACTTGCTAAAGGATGCAATAAGTTACTACTGTTAACTGTTGTAGACTCATAAGATTCCGTCTTTACAGTCTTATTATTTATTGTTATATAAAAATAATCTTGTCCTGAGTTCCATGAATCGATTTCATAAACATCAAATTCAACTCTTACTTTTCTATTTTTATATTCACTACCAAAATTATATGTCTTTTCAATTGACTGGTATGACCCAAATCTTCCTAGGAAGTTAGTTGCTTTTGTTCCATAACTTCTACTATAAGAACTGCTCCATCCATTTCTTCCTGATTCAAAATCTTCTACAATAGTTGTAAACTTATCTGGAGCACTAGATACTTCAGAAATTCCTAAAATTGCAATATTAGAAAATGTTGCATACTCTTTATTATTAGATGCTGGTAATAATTCATTTAACTTATTAAAAGCTAAGTTAAATACTTCTGAATCTGAGCTACTACAATCAGTAAAATTGGATTTTTTACAACTTTTAAAGTTAATATTCCCTTGCAACTGCCTATTTTCATCAACATATAAAAACTCATCTACATTTGATTTATTGTTAAGTGTTACACTTAATGCTGTTGTTGGAATATTTAGTTTCTTTAAACTAGAAGTATTATAAGTTCTATAAAAATACTTATCTAATCCTCTTAATACAAAGTCTTTACTATTTATAAAAACTCCATTTGGATCAAACTTTTTAGAGCTTATAAGAGTGGGTTTAACAAGCTTTTTATCATCATGTCTTTCTCCCCAAATCCAAAAGTTATTGTTTTCATCTAGTGCTGCAAATGTTTTAGTTTCTCTTAAAGCATATACTTCTTTAAATAAAGAACCATTAGAGTTTGTAACTTCAACTGGATCATATTTTATTAGGGATTCATCACTACTATTAATTCCTAAAATACCTTTATCATTTTTCCCTGAAACATAAATTTTACCTTCATCACTTATAACTGCAATCGCCCCATCAACCATTGCTACATCTCTTAGATAAATCTCACTTTCATTGCTATCATTTGTTCTATCATCTTTATCTCTTGCAAAAAATTTATTTCTCTTTAAAATTGACGTTGTAATTTCACTAGGGTTAGAACTACCTATATCTTCAAACTTAGCTTTTAAAAGTTTTCCATTACAATATAAATCTCCACCAAACTTTTTATAAGTTCCTGATTGAAAATAATCGAAGATAGGAGATATCCCACATACATTTGTACTATTAACTGCCATTTTTTCAAACTTGATTCTATAAGGATTGTTATACCACTTTTTATCTCTTCGAGTAAACTCTTTTCCTGAATCATCTGTTACTTTTGTAGTATTGTCAATCTGAACTCTAAGCATTACAGGAGTATTAATATAATCTGGACTTAGTGTTGGATTTAATTGTCCATAACTTTCAATACCAGACTTCTTATTTGTATTATTTCCCCAACAAAAGATATCTCCATTTGCAAGCATGCAGCCACCATTACTTCTAATAATCAAATCTTTTGCATCAGGGATATATGAGATGATTCTATCTTCAATATCTTGTTCTTCATCTTGGCTATTTAAAATACTTCCAGACTCAACTGGAACCCAAGGGATATCTACATCTCCTTGATAATAGTATTCAAACCATTTTCCATTTTTCTTAGCATAAGCTCTTGCACCAATAGTAGATTTGATAAAAGCTAAATCATCTGTATCTTCTGTATATACAGGTGACTCTTGATAAATAGAAAAAGAACTATCCCCTTTACAATATTTAAAAGTAAGTTCTTTATCTTTTAACTCATAAAAATAGTTATTTTTAGGACAAGTTTGATTATCAAGCTTTATATCTATAATTGTCTCACCATTTTTCTTTTTTTCATCATTTGATAAAGTGATTTTTGCAATTTCTTTTTGAAGCTTTGAGTATATAATCTGAGAACCTTTTAATAAATCTGTCTTTGAAGTTGACTTTGAAGCTAAAGTATTCACTCTAAATAGTCTATTTGTGTAAAAACTATATAAATAACTATTTTCTAAATCATACTCTCTTTGATTTTTTAGAGCACCTTTTATAAATATATTGTTATTACTATCGAAAACTACTACTAGATACTCTTTTGTCAAAGGGTTGTACCTATTAAATTTACTTCCTAAATATTCATCAACTGTTAATACACTCCAGTCAAAATTTTTATTAGAATCTCTAGGAAGTTTCCCTGTTTGTAAAATATATTTATTAACAGCTAATGCAATATACTCTTCTTTTTGGATTACTTTTTTTGCAGCATTCATTAAGGTATGTTTTGTTTGTGGATATAAAAATGAAATACATAAAATAGTTAAAAATATTATCTTCATTATTCAATCTTCATCAAAATATTACTTGGTAGTTTTAGATATTTAGGTCCATTTTCCACATAAACATATGTACCGGTAACTAAATCATCAAACTTATCATCTGTTATACTTACATTTCTTATTGTTACATTGTCATTATTAAAATTTTTCTTGCTATATTCAATCCAACTTGAATCACCATAATGCCATCTAATTGTTTGAGTATTTTTATTGCAATATTTTTTTACTTTACCTGCTGTATTACAAGACTTTAATATCTCTTTTTTTTCATTTGTTAGTATTTTGTATATTGTTTTTGCTTCATCTGATTTTAATAATATTTTAACATAAGAAAGTGAGCTATCTGTGAGACCATTGCTATTTTTCTTTACTAAGACACTAGTTCTATCTCTATATAAGTCTCTTACATATAATTCAACTAAATAATCTTCAGTTTTTGTATCAATTGCAAACTTGATTTTTAAGTCTGAAGAACTTTTAAAAGATATTACCTTACTACTACTCATTGTGTTTTTATGGGAAAAATTGGTTCCAAGATAACCATCTTTCATTAAATCAGCCATTGTAGGAATTTTAAATTCGCTCAAAAGATATTTTTCATACTCAAATGCAATTTTTTCTTCCAGCTCAATCATATTTTGAATATATAAAGCCTTTTTTTGTTTTACAATCAAGTTTGTATCTTGTGCAAATAAAAATGACATAAAAAAGATAAATATACATAGTACTTTTTTCATCTAATTAACCTTTCTTATATCATCAAATGTCTTTAAATACTTCTCGCCTTTAAAATCATAAAGCCTTGCCCCTACAGGAATTAGTTTAAACTCATCCCTATTATATACAGAGATATCATCCTTTATTAAAATAGGACCTTTCTCAAAGTTCTCTGGTAAATAATACATCAAAAGATTTGCAACGGTTTTACTTGTACTTGAATATATATAAATATGAGTCTTAAACTTTCCAGTTGTATCAACTTTTGTACAGTATTGTTTACTAGAACTATTAGTACAATCTAATAAATCTTGATTTTGTTTTTTAATTAATGCAAAAATACTTTTAGCCAAATTTGTTTTTAATATTATATATATTTTCCCATCATAAAAAAAAGTCTTTTTCCTAAATGTATCACTTTCATACAAACTCTTTATATGAGTATCATTTTGTGTTATCAATGACTTTAATCTATAGTTTATATACTCATTTCCATTACTAGTTGCAATAACAAAGTTTGAGAAGTAACTAGTATCAGAACCTGTAAAATTTTTAGGGAAGCTTCTACCTAAATAATCATCAGTAAGTAGCACGGATAAAGAACTAGCTTTTTTATACTCTTTTATTAAATACAATTCATAAGCTTTAGCTATTGCTTCTTCTTTTTCAATAGCAAGCTTAACCTTTTCAAGAAGTGATTGTCTTTGCTCAAAACTTAAACTGCTTATTGGATTTGCTATTAAAAAAGATAAATTAAAAAAGAAAATCGAAATTAAAATTATTTTTTTCATAGTTTATCTTTTATCAAATCATATATTTCAATATCTCTAGAGTTTTTACTAGAAATAAGCCTTTGTTTTATTCTCTTTTTAAAATAAACCTCTTTTCTCAATTTTACTTCAGAAGTAGAAGGTTTTTCTGTATCTGTCTTTTTTAAGTCATGATATATATAGTTATATGGTGTATTGTTTTGTATTATCTTTGTAAACTCTGTATCTAAAGAGTTCTTATTTAGATATAAAATTTCTATTGTTTTAGTTACTTTTTCAGCAATAACATTATCTTTATATGAGAAGTTTTTCTCTTGCATTCCCATTTTAAATGTTACTTTATTTGAAGAAGTCTCTTGTGTTTGCTCAATCCCATACTCTTTTAGTTTTGCATTTAAAGCTAAAAGTTTTACTTTTTCATCTTCATCTAGTTCAAACTCACCATCTGCATTAAGTAGAGCATCGCTATTAATTAATGTATTTCCACTTGACCTACTTACCAAAAGTACCTTTTCCCAATTAGGTCCTTTTGGTAAATAAGCTATTACTTCATCCCTTGTTACATCTTCTGGGCTTTTATTATATTCTTTTGCAACTCTTTGTTTTATTTGAGAAATAATCTCAAAGCTTTGTTGAATATCTTTTGCTTCTTGGATATCAGAGTATGCTTTATAGGCAACAGATGCAGAAAATATTGTAGCTATTGTTAAAGTAGAATAAAGCCATATATTTCCTATCATCTTTTACCTTTCTAAGTCTACTTAATTATAAACTAATTATTTAACAACCTCTGAAGAACCAAAATCTCTAAAATACACAATGAATTTACCATCAGTAGAACTTCCAGTACTTGTAGCAGTGGCCTTTGGTATTCTTTTATCAACACCAGTAGCTGAAGCATCAGCATCAGCACCTGCTGTTGCTCCTAAAGCATGTCTGTCAATAGTAGCTACTGCTGCTAAATCTGTCGCAACTTGTGCTTCTAAGAATGCAGCATTATCTTTTAAATTACCTACAGATAAATCTACATAAATTCCTGGTATATAATCTTTTTTAGTTGCCATTGAGATAGCCATTCCACCAGGACTTGTACTTGATCCACTAAAAGAAATTGCATAATAAGTATTTTTATCTGCTGGTGTTTCAGCTGCACTTTCACCAACTTGTTCATTAATTTGCTCTGCAAAGTAAGATAATTCAGCTAATCCAGCTAAATCTGCAACTGCATCAGTTGTTGCACTTGCAGTAGCTTCAATATGTCCTGATTTTGCTGCAATCTTTAAACCATCTTTAATGTTATTGATTTCAGTAATTACACTACCTTTTTGTGCTACACCTTCGATTTTATCACCAGTTCCTCCAAATGTTTGGAACATGTAAATCATTGCTCCAACTACTACGATTACCATTGCTATCAGTTGTGGCATATTAATCCCTTCTAAATTTTTTTATGTTTTACCTACCTACCGCCCATAATAATAAATAAATTTAATTACTATTTAAAAACAATACATGCAAAGATTGCATCATCTCTAGAACCACTCCCACTATTTACAAAATCATCATCATCCGTACTTGACGTACCTTTGTCATCAAATGAGTTTGTATTAGTCTCAAAAGTTCCAAATAAATCATTCTCGCAATACTCTCTACCAACAAAACTCTCTGAAAATGCACCTCTTGCTAAAAGCACAGCATTACCTGTCATATTAACTAATAGTTTATATGAGCTAGAATCATTTATATTTGGTATTAGTTGCCATGTAACTGTTGAATTAGGAAGAGTTAAAATAGCCCCATTTCCTGTACCCGTTACTGTTGCATTACTTAATAAAACCCCATTAGTGTCCAACACTTCAAAATTCACATCAGAAATACTTTCACCAGATTCAATATAAGTATTCACAAAACCATCTACCATAGAAACCATTACACCCATACGAGTTAACTCTTCTTTTATAGAAGAATCATCAACTTCAAATCTTGTCAACATTATAACAATGGCTGAAGTAACTGCAATAATTGCAGCAATGACATATGGCATAAGCTTCCTTAATTTTAAATAGTAATAACAATTTCTTATTATTAACTGCTAATATTTTACCATATATTCAGTTAATATTTAACTTAAAATAATTTTATTTATAACAAAATATGTTTAATAGAGAATATTTTTGTAAGATTTATGTAATATATCAATAAGTAACTGGCACGCTAGGTAGGAGTCGAACCCACAACCCCCGGGGTCGAAACCCGGTATTCTATCCAGTTGAACTACTAGCGCGCTAATTTTAAGAGGTGAATATTATCATAGATAAACTTATAATATTTTTATAGTTTATCTATTTTTCTGCTTGTTTTCATACATTAGTTCATCAGCTAGTTCTAGGATTTTATCTAAATCATCCATTGCTTTGAAATCAACTAATCCATATGAAAAAGAAAATTGTAGTTCATTAATTTTTGCAGATTTTAGTTTTTGTTTTGCAAGTTTTGCTTGGGCTTCTACCATTAAAGTCTCAACATCTAAAGTTTTAAGCGCATTATCATCAAATAACACCATAAACTCATCACCTGCATATCTTACTACATTAACACCATCGTAAGATAACTCTTTTTTTAGAAACTTTACTAAGTATTTTAGAACTTGGTCACCAATTAAGTGACCATATGAATCATTAATAATTTTGAATTTATTTAAATCAATAAAGGCCATTTTCCCATCTGTTGGGAATTTTTCTTCATTTAAATAGTAATCAGAAAACCACTTTCTATTATATGCTCCTGTTAGGGCATCAGAAAACAGTTCTTTTTGTAAAAATGAAATCTGCTCTTTCATCTGCTTTAACTCTTCAGAGATTAAAGCAAGTGATTCTTGATCTTTATTTACTATTGCTTCTTGTGCTTTTTGTGTATTATCATGGATTGTATCTAAGCTATTACTAGTTGTTTGTACAATCTTATCCATTCTGTCACAACCTTGATGTAAGTCTTTTAAAACTACATCTTCGTTTGTAATATCTACTTCTAACTCTTTAGCAAATCTCTCGAATTTTTTAGAGTATTCCCCAGGAAGTATAATCTCATTATTCTTTAAATGCTTTACTGTTAGGTAAGTAATCTCTCTTAGTTTATTACTCATGTGCTTATCCTATACAAGATTTTAAGAAATTATATAGAAAAAATACATAAAGTTTAATATTATTTATAACAAATAATCTAACATTTCATAAATTTATTAGAAAACTATATTGTCAATTATAATCAAAATAAAAAATACAATTCCTAAATAACCATTTACTGTGAAAAATGCTCTATCAATTTTTGTAAAATCTTTATTTACTAAATAGTGCTCATAACTAAGCATTACAGCACTTACAAGAACTGCTAAATATGCAAATAAAGAACTATCAGAACTAATTACAAACAGTAACCAGAATACAACTGTTAAAATATGGAATACTTTTGAAATAAGCATTGTTTTTTGTGCACCAAACTTCGATGGAATCGAGTGTAAACCTAGTTCTTTATCAACATCCATGTCTTGAAGTGAATAAAGTAAATCAAATCCAGCAACCCAAAACATTACACCAATACTTAATAAAACTGACCATAAAGGAATAGACTCACTAACAGCTACAACACCT
>Ga0070724_10000512_pt1 | contig 27605 bp, 26 predicted proteins | sample tdDd001_FD_67278 | JGI IMG/M metagenome (GOLD analysis project Ga0070724, IMG submission 67278) | Marine sediment microbial communities from the Atlantic coast under amendment with organic carbon and nitrate - tdDd00.1 | ecosystem: Environmental > Aquatic > Marine > Coastal > Sediment | place... | reverse complement strand
CGACCCTCTGCATTTCCGCGATCAGAAGAAATACCCCGACCGCATGAAGGCCGCGCAAAAGAAGACCGGCGAAAAAGAGGCCATGCTGGTCGGTCTTGGTGAAATCGGGCGCACCCCTATCGTGGCGGCGTGCCAGGATTTCAGCTTTATGGGCGGGTCCATGGGGATGTATGTGGGCAATGCGATCATCGCCGCCGCAGAAAAAGCGGTTGAACTGAACCGTCCGCTGATCCTGTTTTCCGCGGCTGGTGGCGCACGGATGCAAGAGGGCATCCTGTCCCTGATGCAGATGCCGCGCACCACTGTGGCCGTGCAGATGCTAAAAGAGGCAAACCTACCCTATATCGTTGTGCTGACCCACCCCACCACTGGGGGCGTCACCGCGTCATATGCGATGCTGGGTGACGTGCAGATCGCCGAGCCGAACGCGCTGATCTGTTTTGCCGGGCCGCGCGTGATCGAACAAACCATCCGCGAAAAACTGCCCGAGGGATTTCAGCGCGCCGAATACTTGCTGGATCACGGGATGTTGGACCGTGTGACACCGCGCCCGCAGATGCGGGACGAGCTGATCACGATCACGCGGATGCTTCTGGGGCTGTCCCCGGCGATCGCTGCCGACCTGCCCGCCCCCGAGGAGGCAGCACCGGACGCCCCGGACGAGCAACCCGCCGACACTTCAAAATGAGCGCGCAAAATTCGGACCTCATCCTGCAACGGATGATGGCCCTGCACCCCAAAGTCATCGACCTGACCTTGGACAGAATGTGGCGTCTGCTACACGCCCTGAATGATCCCCAGGACAGCCTGCCGCCGGTGATCCATATCGCGGGCACGAATGGCAAAGGCTCGACCCAGGCGATGATCCGCGCGGGTCTGGAATCCGCTGGCAAGGCCGTTCACGCCTATACGTCGCCGCATCTGGCACGGTTCCACGAGCGCATCCGCCTGGCCGGAGACCTGATTTCTGAACCCCATCTAACCCAGATGCTGGACGAATGTTACGCAGCAAATGGTGGCGAAACGATCACCTATTTCGAGATCACCACCTGTGCCGCCCTGCTGGCCTTTGCTCGCACCCCCGCCGATTTTACTCTGCTAGAGGTCGGCCTGGGTGGTCGGCTGGACGCGACCAATGTAATCGACAGCCCTGCTCTGACAATCATTACGCCCGTGTCGATCGACCACGAACAGTTTCTGGGCGATACCTTGGCGAAAATCGCCGGTGAAAAGGCTGGGATCATCAAGCGCGGCGTGCCCTGTGTCGTTGGCCCTCAGCCGGACGAGGCCATGGATGTAATCGAGGCCACCGCCCAGCGGCTGGGCGCTCCGCTGATCGCCTACGGGCAGCACTGGCACGTCTCTCAGGAACGCGAGCGCCTGATCTATCAGGATGAAACCGGATTGCTGGACCTGCCCCTGCCCAACCTGCCCGGCGCGCATCAATTGCAAAACGCCGGGGCCGCCATTGCCGCGCTGCGCCATCTGGGGTTCGGCGAGAGTGCAGCCGAAGCGGCCATGACCAAAACGCATTGGCCCGCCCGGATGCAACGCCTGCAACGCGGTCCCCTGATCGACGCCGCGCCGAAAGCCGAGCTATGGTTGGACGGAGGCCATAACGCAGCCGCAGGCCAGGCCCTTGCCGCCCACCTGGCACAACTACCGAACCGCCCGACCCATTTGATTTGCGGGATGCTGAACACCAAGGATATTTCCGGCTACCTGTCCCCGATGGCCCCGCATGTGGCCCATTTGACGGCCGTGTCGATCCCCGGTGAGGCCGCGACCTTGCCCGCTGACACCACCGCCGAAGCCGCGCGTGCCGTCGGAATGTCAACAAGCACCGCAAACAACGTTCTGGAAGCAATCACGACAATCACCCAGTCAGACCCGTCAGCCCGCATCCTGATCTGTGGCTCTCTGTACCTGGCTGGGGCAGTTCTGCGCGAAAACGGATAATTTCGAATCGTTTCTCGCAGAAGCGAATCACAAGCTGTTGACTGATTCGTTCCGATTCGCCTATGGTCGAGCCAAGGCATTCGTTGGTGGCACCCCACCAAACCGTTGAACACCCTACGTGGGTCGATCCGGTGCGACAGGTTTACAGGCAGGTAAAGAAGAGGGGCCGACCCAACGGCCCCCTTTTTTCGTTTAAAGGCAGGGTGTTATCCCTCTGCGCCCCAGTCTTCGGATTGCATTTCGCGTAAACGGCTGGCGGTGCGTTCGAATTCAAACACGCCTTCACCCTCGATATACAGACTTTCGGGTTCATCCGCCGCCGAGCAAATCAAACGCACTTTTGCCTCGTACAGTGCATCAATCAGGGTCACGAATCGCTTTGCCTCGTTGAAATTGGTGCGGCCCAGACGCGGAATATCCTCGAGAATCAAAACTTTGACAGCGTCAGCCACAGCAAGGTAGTCGCCCGGCCCCAGCATTTTGCCACACAGATCAAAGAAGCTGGCACGCGCCACACCATTGCGAAATGCAGGAAGCGTGACCTCGCGCCCCTTGACCGTCAGCACCAGCGGCGTCGCATCGCCACCCGACAGGTGCTCCCACATCTCGCGGATGCTTTGGCGCGACGCATCGTTGATTGGCGTAAAGTAAACCGGAGCACCAGACAAACGATCCTGCCGATAATCGCGCGGGCTGATCATTTCCCAGACCACCATCTGATCCTTGATGATCTCGATGAAGGGCAGGAACAACTGGCGGTTCAGGCCATTCTTATACAGATCGTCCGGCACCCGGTTCGAGGTCGTCACCACGACCACGCCTTTGGCGAACAGGATCTCGAACAGGCGTCCGACGATCATCGCGTCAGTGATATCGGTGATCTGCATCTCGTCAAAGGCCAACACACGCACCTTGCTGGCCACATCATTGGCGACCGGGGCCAGCGCGTCCTCGACCCCGTTCTGACGGGAAACATGCATCGCCGCATGAATTTCCTGCATGAAAGCATGGAAATGAACGCGGCGCGCAGGGACGTCCAACTGTTCGACAAACATGTCCATCAGCATGGATTTCCCACGCCCAACCCCACCCCACAGGTACAAGCCTTTGGGCGGCGGCGGAGCCTTGCGGAAAAGACCCTTCTTTGCGGGCCTGGACACCTCGGTGCAGATGCGGTCAAGTTCCGGCAGAACGGCCGCTTGCGCTTCGTCAGCATGCAAAGAGCCATCGGCCACGCGGCGGTAATATGTATCGTGAATACGCGTCATGGCGCATCGCATAGCGCGGGCCGCGCGGTTTGTCACGAAAAGTGATGCTGCACTGCACAAATCCCGAATTGACCACGCGTTTAATTGTCATACATTCGCAGCGCGCAACAGGAGAACCCATCATGCAGGCTCGTACGCCTCTTTTCACCCCAGTGCTGATTGTGGGGTGCCTTGTCATCCTGATCGGGTTTTCCGTCCGGGCCAGCTTTGGTGTGTTTCAGATCCCGATTGCACAAGAGTTCAACTGGCCGCGGGCCGAATTTTCCCTGGCCATCGCGATTCAAAACCTGGCATGGGGTATCGGACAACCGATTTTCGGCGCTCTTGCTGAAAAAGTCGGGGATCGCAAAGCCATCATTCTGGGGGCGATTGTCTATGCCGCGGGGCTGGTTCTGTCCAGTTTCGCGGTGACCCCCGAGGCGCATCAACTCTATGAAATTCTTGTGGGTTTCGGTATCGCTGGCACGGGGTTTGGCGTCATCTTGGCCGTGGTCGGGCGGGCATCGTCGGATAAAAACCGCTCGATGTCACTGGCGATTGCAACGGCGGCCGGTTCTGCCGGACAGGTGTTTGGCGCGCCCCTCGCGGAATGGATGCTGGGCATCATGAGCTGGCAAGAAGTGTTCTTGGTTTTCGCGGCCGCCCTTATCCTGATGCTGGGGCTTCTTCCGATGATGCGCGGCATCGCGCCACCGGCCTCGAAGTCCGAGCTAGAGGAAAGCATGAGCGCAATTCTAGGCAAAGCGTTCCGCGACCCCAGCTATACATTCATCTTTTTGGGCTTCTTTTCCTGCGGCTATCAACTGGCCTTTGTCACCGCGCATTTCCCCGCCTTTGTCACCGAGATGTGCGGCCCGATTGCGTCGGATGGGTTGTTGGCTTCGATTGGGATCGGCACGACGTCTGCGCTTGGGGCGGCGGCGATTTCTCTGATCGGGCTTGCGAATATCGCAGGAACATTGTTTGCGGGCTGGCTGGGTAATCGGCTTCCCAAGAAGTACCTTCTGGCCGGGATCTACGCCCTAAGGACGCTTATCGCGGCGGTATTCATCATGACACCGATGACGCCCGCGACAGTGCTGATATTCTCGATCACGATGGGAACGCTGTGGCTGGCGACAGTGCCGCTGACCAGTGGGTTGGTCGCGCATATTTATGGGCTGCGCTACATGGGTACGCTATATGGCATCGTGTTCTTCAGCCACCAGTTGGGCAGCTTCTTGGGTGTTTGGCTGGGTGGCCGGATGTACGACATCTATGGCAACTACACCGTTGTTTGGTGGGTTGGCGTCGGGGTTGGCGCGTTTTCGGCGCTGATCAATCTTCCGATCCGGGAAAAGCGCACCCCCGCGATGGCCTGATCCGTCCGCGCAGGGTTACTGCGCGGCCTTCCACTGATCCAGAATGTAGCGGCTGGTCATCAGATCCAGATGCGCGCCCCCGCCGTTCTTGAACAAGGTGATTTCGGCGTCGCTCCCGCGCTGAAACTTGTCCAGCTCATAGTAATCGGCGACCAGATCGTCCCGTGTGAGTACACCCGTGGACAATGGGATTTCGATTTCACCGATATGCCCGATCGTGGTATCAAAGCTATCGACAAAGACGCGAGCACGCGTCATCGCCACATCGTCCGCCTCGCGCATGTCAGGGCGATAGGCCCCGATCAAGTCCAGGTGCTGTCCGGGTTGCAGCCACTCGCCCTTGAGGTTGGGCTCGGTGCTCATCGTCGCGCTGGTGATGATATCAGCGGAACGCACCGCGGCCTCCAGATCTTCGGCGACCTTCATACCGGGGTATTCGTCTGCAAAGGCCCGAGCATTCGCAACCGTACGGTTCCAGATGGTGAACTCGGCCTGCGGGAACGCCGCACCATAGGCCTGACGCAAAGACCTCCCCACGGTGCCGGCCCCGACGATCAGGATATTGCGGCTGTCCGGCCTTGCCAGGCGCGTCGCAGCCAGAAGGCTGTCGCCGGCCGTTTTCCACTTGGTAACCAGGTGAAAATCCACCAGCGCCTCCAGCATCCCGTCTGCATCGCCGTACAGCGAGACACCCCCGTTCACCATTCCCAATCCACGCGCCGGATTCCCCGGAAAGACCGTGGCAGATTTCACGGCCAGCCCCATGCCATCAATCCACGCCGCGCGGTTCAACAGCGTGTCCTGACCACGATACAAAAACGTGTCGGCGATCTCGGCTTTGGGCAGGCTGTGACCGGCGGCCAGCGCGTCGATAAACCCCATCCAATCCAACAGTTTTTCACCTTCATCGAACGAGATCATCGGGATGCTCATAGCAGGTCTTCCTTCTTCAGCAGGCCGTGGCCCATCAGGCATTCCGCCCAGTCTTCGGGCGATTGGAACAGGTGGGTTTGCCACCCGCGTGCGGCGGCGGCGGCGATATTTTCAGGGCGGTCATCTGTGAACAGCAAACGCTGCGGGGCGTATCCGCTATCGATTTCCAGTGCCTCATAGAACGCGGGGTCGGGCTTGATCATCCGCATCTGCCCCGACACATACCGCCGATCAAACAGGTCCAGAAACGGGTACCGTGCGCGCGCAATCTCAAACGTTTCAACCCCGAAATTCGACAGGGCCAGCACCGGCACACCGCGCGCTTTCAGCGCCTTTAGCAACCTGACGGACCCAGGGATTTCAGGCGAGGCCATCTCGACCCAGCGATCCGCGAACAGCATGATTTCGGCGGCGAACTCGGGATGCGCCCCCGCGCATTCCGCCAAGGTGTCCTGCAAAGATTCGCCCGCATCGACCCGCAGATTGTAGCGCTCCAGATCAACCGCATCGAACAGAGCCCGACGTCGTTCAGGACCGATCACGCCATCATAAAACCGCTGGGGGTCGTATTCGATCAGGACCTTACCGATGTCCCAAACCACTGCGCCAATCATGCCTTGGCCTTTCTCAGGGCGCGTTCCAATGCATCCAGAAACCGCGAGCGATCCGCCTTGGAAAACCCTTTGCCACCGCCTTGCCGAAACGGGTCAGCGGCGCGCAGATCATACATCAGATCGCGCATTGCCAGCGCGTTCCCGACATTCGCGGCGGTCAGTGCCTCGCCATCATGTTTGAGCACCAAAGCCCCGGATTCCACGCATTTGGCGGCCAAGGGGATATCCCCTGTGATCACCACGTCCCCCGGCCCGGCACGATCCGCAATCCACATATCAGCCACGTCGGGACCTTCGGGCACGATCACGGTTTCCACCAGCGGATTGGCCGAGGGCCGAATCCCGCCATTGCACACCATTTTCACCTGAACTGCGTGACGGGTGGCCACACGCTCGGCCTCGGCTTTTACGGGACAAGCATCGGCATCGACATAAAGCGTGGTCACGAATACAGCGCCTCGGCGTGAAAACCGACATGGTCTTCGATGAACGACGACACAAAAAAATAGCTGTGATCATAGCCCTTCTGCAGGCGCAGATTGGCGGGCAGACGACGCTTCATGGTGGCCTCGGCCAGGGTTTCGGGCATCAGCAGGTCGATGAACTGATCATTGCTGCCCGTGTCCACCAGCAGTGGGATATCCAGGCCGACCTCTTGCATCATCAAGGTCGCGTCATGTTTGGCCCATTGCGCTTCGTCGTCGCCCAGATAGGCGCTCAGCTGTTTACGGCCCCAATCCCCCGCCGTGGGATGGCAGATCGGTGAAAACGCCGAGACAGACCGGAACCGCCCCGGCAGCCCCATGGCAAGCGTCAGGGCCCCATGCCCCCCCATCGAATGGCCAGTGATCGACTGTCGGTCCTCGTCCACGCTAAAATTGGCGGTGATCAGCTTGGGCAGCTCATCTGCAATGTAGTCCCACATCTGATAGTGCGGCGCCCAAGGGTTCTGGGTGGCGTTCACATAGAACCCCGCGCCCTTGCCCAGATCATAGTTCGGATCATCGGCCACCGCGTCACCGCGCGGAGACGTGTCAGGGAACACCAAAGCGATCCCCTGCTCGGCGGCCCAGGCCTGTGCGCCGGCCTTGACCATAGCGTTTTCGTGGGTGCAGGTCAGGCCAGACAAATACCACAACACAGGAACCGGGGCCTCTTGCGCCTCTTCGGGCAGAAACAGGCCAAAGGTCATGTCACACCCGACAGTGTGCGCGGAATGGCGGTACACGCCCTGAACTCCGCCGAAACACCGATTCTCTGAGATCGTTTCCATCGCACTCTCCTGAATTGTTGCTCAATGGCTAGCGCAGCCAATCCGCGCGGGCAAGGATCAGAGCCCCGAGACCCAGGAGATAATCACAGAAACCGTGACAATGCTGAGCGCGGTTGAAATCAGGATCGAAGCCGAGACCCGATGCGGCGCGACCCCATAGTGACGCGCCAGGATATAGACGTTACCCGCGACGGGCAGCGCTGCCGCCGCAATCATCACGCTGGCCGCATATGTATCCACCGGAAACAAGACCAGCGCCGCGATGGCCACGGCAATGGGGTGCAGAACCAGCTTGGCAAATGACAACCAGCCCGCCACGATCAACCGCTCGGCCGATTTGCTGGCCAAAGAGGCACCGATCGCAAACAGTGCGCCAGGAGTGGCCGCGCCCCCCAGGATCGTCACGAACTCATTCAATGGCACAGGAATCGGAATATGCAGGGCCGACCAGATCAGCCCCGCTGACATCGACACGATCATGGGGTTCTTCAGCAGGCCCAGCCCAACCGTGCGCAAAATCCTGAATGACACCCGTCCATCCCGCGCGCCGGAAATTAGGACGACAATCAAGCTGCCGAAAACGATCAGGTCCACTGCGAGAACCAACATGACCGGGCCGATTGCTTGGTCCCCCATCAAGAGCACCAGCATTGGCACCCCCAGAAACCCGACATTGCCGATCACAGCGCATTGCGCCTCGACGGCGGCTTCCTCGACGCCCCGACGCCGGATCAGCGCGATGACCGTCGCCAGCAAATAGATCGCCCCCGTCCCGCACAGATACGCCAAAACGAAGGGCAGATCGAAGACCTCCTCGAGGGACAGGTTCGACGAAAACCGGAACAGCATCGCGGACAGGGCAAAGTAGAACACAAACTTCGTAAGCCAGGCCGTGGCTTCGTCCGGAAAAAACCGGGTTTTGCCCGCACCATAGCCCAATCCGATCAAAGCAAAGAACGGCAACGTCTTGAAGAAAATCTCGATCATGAAAACTGCGTATCAGGATCGCGTACAACGTCAAACGAATTGCGTGAAACGCACCAACGCGGGCGTGCTTTCCGGCTACGTCTGCTCGTAAATATCAGGGGAAGGGGGCAGCCGCCTACCCTGAACCGATCAACACACCTGCGGCGAACACCAACGCGCCCCCCAGAACCACCTGAAAGGCCGCTCGAAAGAAGGGGGTGTCCATGTATTTGTTCTGAATCCACGCGATCGCCCAAAGCTCAAAGAACACCACGATGAAGGCTGTGATCGTCGCCGTCCAAAAATCCGGGATCAGATATGGCAAGGCATGGCCCAGTCCCCCCAACGCCGTCATCACCCCCGAGGCGATTCCACGCTTTACTGGGGACCCACGACCGGACAGCTCTCCGTCATCCGAGGCGGCCTCGGTAAAGCCCATGGAAATCCCCGCACCGATCGACGCGGCAAGCCCAACAAGGAACGTATCCCAGGTGTTTTGCGTCGCAAAGGCCGCTGCAAAGATCGGCGCCAGGGTCGAGACAGATCCATCCATCAACCCGGCCAATCCGGGCTGCACCCAGGTCAAAACGAATTGACGATGCGCGGCGGCGTCTTCCTTTTCGCGCGCATCATCGTCCAGATGTTCCTTCTCCAGCTTTCCGGCCGTATATTGGTGCCCGGCTTCGGCGGCGGCCAAATCGCCCAGCAATTTGCGCGTGTCCGCATCCGAGCTGCGCTCGGCTGCCATCAGATAGAAGCGTTCGGCATCGCGCTCCATGGCCTCTGCTTCGGTACGGATACGCTCGAGACCCAGATTTTCGATCAACCAAACGGGTTTGCGCGCATAATAGCCCGCGACATGTTCGCGCCGGATCAGCGGGATCACCTCGCCAAACCTGCGGCGGTGCAATTCGATCAGGCGCTTGCGGTGTTCGTCTTCCTCAAGAGCCATGCCTTCGAAAATTTTAGCCGTGTCGGGGAATTCGGCATGCAGCATCTGAGCATAGCTCCGATAGATGCGCGCATCGTCCTCTTCCGAGGAGATCGCAAGTGCCAGAACTTCTTGCTCAGACAGATCCTTGAAATGACGGCGTTGTGTTAAGAAGCGCATGGCTGCCTCGTATATTAGAATGATTCCAACTTACTGTGCTTATGGAATGGTCGCAAGCACCGCTGGACGGCTTGATGAAACTAAACCGAACGGTTTATAGTTTTGCAACGGAACCCAAGGACGCAGGTATGGATCAAACGGAAAAACCCATCATTCGCACTGGACGCAAGTTCGACCAGGTCCTTCGGGGCGCGCGTGAGATTTTTATGCGAGATGGGTTTGAAGGCGCCAGCGTGGATGACATCGCCAAAGCGGCCGGCGTGTCCAAAGCAACGCTCTACAGCTATTTTCCCGACAAGCGCCTGTTGTTCATGGAAGTCGCCAGCACCGAGTGCAATCGGCAGGCGGTGGACATCCTGCAACAGATTGATCGCCACGCACCTGCCCGCGACGTATTAACCCGTGCCGCGCGGCAAATGGTCGAGATTTTCATCACGCGGTTTTCGCAGCGGATTTTCCGGGTCTGCGTCGCCGAAGCCGACAGATTTCCAGACCTGGGACAAAAATTCTATGCCTCAGGTCCGCTGTCCGCACGCAAACATTTACGGGAATTCCTAACCGAAGCCCTAGAACGCGGAGAGCTGTCAATTGATGACATAGACCTGGCCGCCGACCAGTTCGTGGAGCTTTGCAAAGCTGACATTTTCGCGCGGGCTGTCTTTGGTATCAAAAGCAACTTTGAGGCACACGAGATTGACCGTGTCGCTCTGGGGGCTGTCGAAACGTTCCTGGCCCGCTACGGTCGCTAAGGCACAGCGTGGCAAGCACTCCCAAATGTGCCTGCCACGCCTGTTTTCAATGGATCAATACATCACAACCGAGCGGATCGATTCGCCCGCGTGCATCAGATCAAAACCCTTGTTGATGTCTTCCAAAGACATCGTGTGGGTGATCATCGAGTCAATCTCGATTTTGCCATCCATATACCAGTCCACAAATTTCGGGACATCCGTCCGGCCTTTGGCGCCACCAAAGGCCGTGCCTTTCCAGACGCGCCCCGTAACCAGCTGGAATGGACGGGTGCTGATTTCCGCACCAGCCGCAGCCACGCCGATGATGACGCTGACGCCCCAACCCCGGTGCGAACATTCCAGCGCATCGCGCATCACCTGAGTGTTGCCTGTCGCATCGAACGAGTAGTCCACCCCACCAATCTGATCCGCGCCAATTTTGGTCAGCTCGGTGATTGCCTCGACGACAGTGCCGTCGATTTTGGACGGATTCACGAAATGGGTCATGCCGAATTTCTTGGCCATTTCGGCTTTGTCGTCATTCAGATCAACACCGATGATCATGTCCGCACCAGCCATACGCAGGCCCTGGATCACGTTCAGACCGATACCGCCCAAGCCGAACACTGCGGCGGTGGATCCGATCTCGACCCCGGCGGTGTTGATGACGGCGCCGATACCGGTGGTGACACCGCACCCAATGTAGCAGATCTTATCGAACGGAGCGTCTTCGCGTACCTTAGCCAGTGCGATTTCGGGCATGACGGTGTGGTTCGCGAAGGTCGAGCAGCCCATGTAGTGATAAATAGGCGTGCCATCCAGCATCGAGAACCGCGTGGTCCCATCAGGCATCAAGCCCTGGCCCTGAGTGTTGCGGATTGCCGTGCACAGGTTCGTTTTTCCAGACAGGCAAGACGGGCATTCGCGGCATTCAGGGGTGTACAGAGGGATCACATGATCGCCGGGTTTCAGCGTGGTAACGCCTGCGCCGACCTCTAGCACAATGCCCGCGCCTTCGTGCCCCAGGATGCTGGGAAACAGACCTTCGGGGTCGGCACCAGAGCGCGTGAACTCATCCGTATGACAGATTCCTGTCGCTTTGATTTCAACCAGAACTTCACCGGCCTTTGGGCCTTCCAAGTTCACTTCCATAATTTCCAGAGGTTTGCCTGCTTCCAGAGCGACGGCGGCCTTAGTGCGCATTCTTAGGTCTCCCATATGTACTGCTGCCGCTTCTCCGGCGCGCATATTTTCCGCAATATCATTTTCTGCGGACATGTGAATTCAAGAGCATGGTTCTGATATGAATTGTCCAGACGATATATCAAATGCCATGCCATAAACGAATTGTAACGGTCGTCTTTGGCCTGAAATCCGGCCAATGTGGCCTAACAGACCAGCCCCCTAGCCCGTGACATACGCCCCGTTTTGCCTGAAGGCCAATAGGCTTAGCGCTCTTTTGCCCGCAAAGTTTTGCGCGCCGGGCTTGGCCACCTGCCGGTCCTGAACCGCAAATTGGAGCGCGCCGTTCATAGGCTAAAGCGCCTTCAGCCCTCCGACCACGAAATCCGTTGCCAGATCGGCATAGGCATCCCGATCCATTCCGCGCCCGCGGCGGTGCCACATGTAGAACCAGTTCAATATGGAAAAAACCGTCATTGTCGCCGCCCTCAGACGTTCAGCGTCATCGGCCAAAGAGGGGCGCACATGCAGAACGGCCGTACTCATAATGTGAACCAGCGCGCGTTGGGTGGCGACCAAAGGCGCTTGTTTTTCCGCAGACAGAATACCAAGCGCGTCGACTTGCAGCTTGTGCTCTGCATCTGCATCTTCATAGGCGGTGAGGATCGCATGGATCAGCTTTCCGATGCCTTCACCCTCGCATGCCTGCACCAGATCCAAAAGCTGCCCCAGATGTTCATCCAGAATATCGAACAGCAGATCCTCTTTCGAGGACCAGTAGTGGTAGATCAGCGCCTTGGACACCCCGCAGGATTTGGCCGCGCCAGTCATGCTGGCCCGATCAAACCCATGCGTAGCGAAATAGGCGGCGGCCCCTTTGCGCAGGGCTGCCCGCTTCTCATCGTGATCGCGTGCCAGTCCGCGAGCCATCAGCCTTCCTTCGGTCGATTGTCGATCAGGCGTACCGCTTTACCCTCACTGCGCGCGACCTTGCCCGGTTCGGCGACGTTAACTTTCACGCTGATTCCGACGTTCGATTTAACCTTTCCGGCTAAATCCCGGATTGCCGTTTCTTTGACATCAAATGACACGCCCTCGGCCATTTCGACATGCACGGTCATGATGTCCATGCGGTCGGGACGGCTGAGTTCGATCTGGAAATGCGGCGCCAGGGCCGGCACATCCATCAGCTGTTCCTCGATCTGGGTCGGAAAGACATTCACACCGCGCAGAATAATCATGTCGTCGCTGCGGCCGGTGATTTTCTCCATCCGCCGCATAGACCGCGCGGTCCCCGGCAACAGCCGGGTCAGGTCACGGGTCCGGTAGCGGATGATCGGAAACCCCTCTTTGGTCAGCGAGGTAAAAACCAGCTCGCCCAGTGCGCCATCCGGCAGAACCTCGCCAGTCACCGGGTCAATGATTTCCGGGTAGAAATGATCCTCCCAAACGTGCAGGCCGTCCTTGGTTTCCACGCATTCATTTGCCACGCCGGGGCCGATCACCTCGGACAGGCCATAGATGTCGACCGCGTGCATATCAAAGGCATTTTCGATTTCCTTGCGCATGGAATTTGTCCAAGGCTCGGCCCCGAAAATCCCCACCTTCAGCGGGCTTTCACGCGGGTCCAGCCCCTGTTTGGCGTATTCATCCAGAATGGACAGCGCATAGGACGGCGTAACCGTGATCCCGTCAGCGCGGAAATCCTCGATCAGGCGCACCTGGCGCTGGGTCATTCCGCCGGACACAGGCACCACGGTCAGGCCCGCGCGCTCGGCCCCGCCGTGCACGCCCAAACCGCCGGTGAACAGCCCATAGCCATAAGCGTTGTGCAGCACATCCCCGGGGCGCAGCCCCGAGGCGCGCATACAGCGCGCAACCACATCGGCCCACATGGACAGGTCGTTCTTAGTATAGCCCACCACCGTCGGCTGCCCCGTCGTCCCCGAGGACGCATGAATCCGCGAGATTTGTTCGCGCGACACGGCGAACAGGCCAAAGGGGTAATTGTCCCGCAAGTCCTGCTTCACCGTGAATGGAAATTTAGCCAGATCCGCCAGCGAGTTCAGATCATCGGGATGCACACCCGCCTTATCAAAGCTGTCGCGATAGAACGGCACGTTGTCATAAGCGTGCTGCAACGACCATTTCATCCGCTGCAATTGCAGGGCTGCAATCTCATCCCGCGAGGCGGTTTCGATCGGCTCCAGATCGCCGGGTTTCGGCGAGAGATCTTTCATGACACGTTCCTCCACTAAACGGTGTCGTATGGTTTATTGGTTCAGACGGATTCCAGCATCAGGGCGATACCCTGACCCACGCCGATACACATGGTGCAGATGGCCCGTTTCGCGCCAGCATCGACCATGTTGATCGAAGCCGTCAGCGCCAGACGCGCGCCCGACATGCCCAGCGGGTGACCCAAGGCAATTGCACCACCGTTCGGGTTCACATGATCCGCATCATCCGGCAGACCCAGCTGCCGCATGGTGGCCAGACCCTGCGCGGCAAATGCCTCGTTCAGTTCCAGGAAATCGACGTCGCTGATTTTCAGCCCGTGACGATCCAGCAAGGCTTGCGTCGCCGGGGCCGGCCCGATGCCCATGATCCGGGGCGGCACGCCCACGGTGGCCATCGAAACGATCCGCGCCTTGGGCGTCAGCCCGTATTTTTTTACAGCGTCACCGCTGGCCACGATCAACGCCGCAGCCCCGTCATTCACGCCACTGGCATTGCCCGCCGTCACGCTGCCACCCTCGCGGAAGGGCGTGGGCAGCTTGCCCAGCTTCTCCAGCGAGGACATGCGCGGATGTTCATCCGTGTCGAACACGATGTCGTCGCCGCGCCGCTGCGGGATCGTCACCGGGGTGATCTCGCGCGCCAGACGGCCCGAGGCAATCGCCGCCGCTGCCCGTTGCTGCGAGCGCAGGGCGAAGGCGTCCTGATCCTCGCGGCCGATATTAAAATCGGCGGCCACGTTTTCGGCCGTTTCGGGCATCGAGTCCGTCCCGAACTGCTTGTGCATCTGCTTGTTAACAAAGCGCCAGCCGATGGTGGTGTCATAGATTTCGGCCTTGCGAGAAAAGGCGCTGGTGGCCTTGCCCTGCACAAAGGGCGCGCGGGACATGGATTCCACGCCCCCCGCAATGATCACTTCAGCCTCGCCACATTTGATGGCCCGCGCGGCGGTGCCGATCGCATCCAACCCCGAACCGCACAGCCGGTTCATCGTGGTGCCAGGCACACGCTCGCCCAGACCCGCCAGCAAGGCCGACATCCGCGCCACGTTGCGATTTTCCTCGCCCGCGCCGTTGGCGTTACCCATGATGACCTCGTCGACAGTTAACCCCTGAAAAGGAGCAACCACATCACGTATCACCTGCGCCAGCATATCGTCGGGTCGCACCGACGACAGCGTGCCGCCATAGCGTCCAATCGGGGTCCGCAGGCCCTCGCATAAAAATGCCTCTCTCATGCCTCTTCCTCCTCGAAGTGCTGTCCTTTAATTTGCCGGGACAGTCCACGAAACAGCGCCACCTTGCGTCCGTCTTCGCCCGTCACCAGCACATCGTACACACCTGACCGTCCAGTCAGGGAAATCTCTTCGGCGGACGCGGTCAGCATCTCGCCTTTTTTGCCGGGCGCCAGGAAGGTGATGGTGTTTTCCTGCGCCACGACCAGGTTGTTGTGGCTGTTGCAAGCATAGGCAAACGCCGTGTCCGCCAGCGTGAAAATATATCCGCCGTGGCAAATCGCGTGGCCATTCAGCATGTCATCGCGCACCGACATTGTCATTGCTGCCAGCCCCGGCGCGATGCGCGTCAGCTCCATCCCTGCCGCCTGAGCGGCCACGTCCTTGGACCACATCGCTGCCGCGCTGCGCTCTGCTCGTTCTTGTGGTGTCATACGGCCCTTCCTCCCTGTCGCGTTTCAAGGCTTGCACAAAACCGACCGTATGGTCAATAGTATTGAAATAGGAATTATATTGCTACATACTGTGGGCAACCCAGGAGGAAACCCAATGCTGAAACCCGAAAGCTTCATCGCCGGAAACTGGATAGGCCCCGGCGCCACCGCGACGCCCATCATCGGCCCCGTTACCGCAACCGAGATCGCCCTGGCTGGCGGCGCGCGCCTGGACACAGCGGCCATGCTTGCCCACGCTCGAAACATGGGTGGCCCGGCCTTGCGCGCGATGACGTTTCATGATCGCGCCAAAATCCTCAAGAAACTGGCGCTCTACATCAATGAGCGCAAAGAAGAGCTCTATGCGCTCAATGGGCTGACGGGTGCGACTCGCCGTGACGGCGGCGTAGACATCGAGGGCGGAATCGGCACACTGATGGTTTATGCCTCCAAAGGTCGCCGCGAGATGCCCGACAGCCAAATCTACGCTGATGGTGACATCGAGCAACTAGGGCGCAGCGGCGCCTTCATTGGGCAACATATTGCATCCCCCCTGCAAGGCGTCGCGGTTCACATCAACGCCTTTAACTTCCCGGTCTGGGGCATGCTCGAGAAACTGGCCCCCACCTTGCTGGCCGGCGTGCCCGCAATCGTCAAACCCGCGACGCAGACCTGCTATCTGACCGAAGCCTGCTTCCGCATGATCATCGAATCCGGTCTGCTGCCTGACGGCGCCGTCCAGCTGATCATCGGCCGCACCGGCGACTTGCTGGATAAAATGGGCCCACAAGATGTGGTCAGCTTCACCGGCTCGGCCGACACAGCCCAAATGCTGCGCACCACGCCTGCATTGATCCAGAACTCGACCAGGTTCCACGCCGAACAAGACAGCCTGAACGCATCGATCTTGGGCGCGGATGCCGATGCAGACAGCCCCGAATTCGCACTATTCATCAAAGAGGCCGTAACAGAAATCACCACCAAGGCCGGCCAGAAATGTACCGCCATGCGCCGCCTATTGGTGCCGCAGCACATGGCCGACACCGTAGCTCAGGCCCTCTCGGCCAAACTGGCCGCGATCACCGTGGGCCATCCCGATTCCGATGGCGTCCGCATGGGAGCGCTGGCCTCAATGGCGCAAAAAACCGACGTCCTTGCGCGCGCCACACAAATCGGCACCGAAGCGCGCCAGATCTGTGGCGCACTGGACAGCTTCCAACCCGTCGACGCAGACGCACAAGCAGCCTTCCTGCCCCCCATCCTGTTCCAATGCGACGACCCTGACGCGGCGAAAATCATCCACGAAGTCGAAGCGTTCGGCCCCGTGTCCACCATCCTGCCCTACCGCGATACGGCCCATGCCGCCGAACTCGCCAATCGCGGCGAAGGCTCTCTGGTTGCTTCGGTCTTTACACATGATCCGCAAATCGCCCGCGACATCACCCTGTCCAGCGCGGCCTGGCACGGGCGCCTGTATATCAACAACCGCGACACAGGACGCGAGGCCACAGGCCACGGCGCCCCCATGCCCCACATGGTTCACGGCGGCCCCGGTCGCGCGGGCGGCGGCGAAGAGCTGGGCGGCATCCGCGGTGTCATGCACTACATGCAACGCACCGCCATTCAGGGCACCCCCCAAATGATCAGCGCCATTACCGGCACCTGGATCAAAGGCGCACCGACCAGCGAAAGCCCAACGCACCCGTTCCAACGAACCTTCAATGAAATCCAGATCGGCGAGACCATTCACACCGCGTCCCGCCCGGTCACGATGGATGATATTGAGCATTTCGCCCATTTCACCGGCGACACGTTCTACGCGCACATGGACGAAGAGGCCGCACAGCGGAACCCCTTCTTTCCGGGCCGTGTGGCGCATGGCTACCTGCTGCTGTCCTTTGCGGCAGGCCTGTTCGTCGAACCCAACGAAGGCCCCGTTCTTGCCAACACCGGCCTCAATGGCCTCAGCTTCCAGAAACCCGTCAGCGCCGGAGACAGCATCAAGGTCGCCCTGACCTGCAAACGGAAAACCAAACGCACCGACAGCTATGGCGAGATCGCCTGGAACGCCACCCTTACCAACCAGGACGACGAACAGGTCGCCGAATACGAGCTCCTGACGATGGTGGCCTACGAGCGCTAAGCTTTCATCTTGCCCCAAATACTCCCGCCGGAGGCATCCCGAACCTGCCTCCGGCACCCCCCTTTCCCTTGGGGGAAACCCCGTGTAACACGTTGCAATGGATCCGTTGCAGCCTCTCATCTCTGCGCTTCATGCCGAAGGCCGCCTGCGCGTCTGGTCGCTGGTCATCACCATATTTGGTGACAGTGTTCAATATCGAGGAGGGCGCATATCGAACGTCCGGCTTCAGGCGCTTCTGGGGCGGATCGGTGTGGAACCCGGCACGATCCGCACGGCTTTGTCCCGCTTGGGGCGCGATGGCTGGGTGACCTCCGAGAGAGTCGGGCGCAACAGTTTCTATCAGTTGACAGCGCAAGGACAGGTACATTTCCCTGACGCGACCAGCCGCATCTATGCCGCGCCTCAGGCGACCCCTGTCACACATTGGACGCTAGCTGTTGAGACCGTTCAGAATGGGCTGCCGGTTGCGCCTGGCGTGGTATTGCGACCTGCCGATCCAGAGGCAGATGCCGCTGCGGACTGCGCTGTAACAGGCGATTTGTCGGTCTTGTCGGCTAGTTTGCGGGACAAGTTGCTCAGCACAACGCATCGCTCGGCCTTGGCTGCTCTTCTTGCTGACATTGATGCGTTGCCCGACACCCCCTTGACCCCGCTGGACGCCGCTGCCGCACGTACTTTGCTGATCCATCGCTGGCGCCGGATCGTGCTGCGTCACCCCGAACCGCCCGCAGCCCTGTTGCCGCCGGAATTCCAGGACCGTGACCCGCGCGCTGAGGTCGCGAAAGCCTATGCCGCCCTCTTCACTGCTGCAGAAACCTGGCTGGACACGCCATTGAATGACCTCGGCCCAATGCCCAAGGCGCACCCGCTTTTGGAGACACGTTTCTGCTGAGCCGCTGCATTCTCTTGATTTACAGCGGATTTAGCGCAACTCTAAGAGCATGAGCATTCATCCCCCCATTCCCTTCCAACACCCCGGCACCCCAGATCAGGTGGCCTTTCATCGGACCGAGCTGGGCGTGATCCTCAGCCTGTATGGGCGCATGGTCGCGGCAGGAGAATGGCGAGACTATGGGATTTCGTGTCTTCGTGATCGGGCGGTATTCTCGGTCTTTCGTCGCACTGCCGAAACCCCCCTCTACCGGATCGAAAAACACCCGAAACTGCGCAATCGGCAAGGCATGTACGTTGTTTTCGGCACCGAAGGACAAACGTTGAAGCGCGGACATGATCTGCGCTCGGTTCTACGCGTGTTAGAACGCAAACTGATCCGCGCGGTGGACTGATCCATGCCCCAACATATTGCCGTGCTGGGCGGAGGGCTGATCGGGGCCAGTTGGTCAGCACTATTTCTGGCTTACGGCCACTCTGTACATATTTCTGACCCGGATGGTTCGGCTGACGCATTTTGCCGTGGTTTTGTGCGCCGCGCCTGGCCACACCTGCGTGACCTTACGCAGGGTCTGCCGGACCATCCACCATTGGACCGGCTGCGTGTTTCTTCGACCATCGCGGCCGCCTGCGATGGCGCCAGTTTCGTGCAAGAGTGCGGACCCGACAGAATTGGCCCCAAACATGCAATGATCAAAGAGGCGGAAACCGCGCTGGCGCCGCATGTATTGATTGCCTCGTCCACCTCCTCTTTGATGGCCACTGATATACAGGCTCAGGCACAGCATCCCGATCGTATATTGGTGGCGCATCCGATGAACCCGCCCCACCTTGTTCCGCTGGTCGAGCTGGTGGCCGGGCGCCTGACCTCGCCGGATGCGATACCCCAGGCCGAGGCCTTCTATACCTCGCTGAACCGCGTCACCATTCGCGTACAAAAAGAACGCCCCGGGCACCTGGCGAACCGGCTGACCTCGGCCCTATACCAAGAGGCCGTCAACATCGTAGCCGAGGGCATTGCCTCGGTCGAAGATGTAGACCGTGCGATAGCGTATGGCCCAGGAATGCGTTGGGGCCTTATGGGTCCGCATCTAATCTATCATCTGGGCGGCGGCGCGGGTGGATATCGTCAATATCTTGAGCACCTTGGCCCGACACAACAAACCCGGTGGGCGGACCTAGGGCGCCCGACCCTGACGGATGACTTGATCGAACAGCTGGTCTTGGGGCTGGAACAAGAGATCAAAGAGCTGGACACCCAAGAGATCGAAGATGCGCGCGACCGGGCGCTGGTCGCTCTGGCCAAGCTGAAACAGGGCCTGCCCTTCTAGACGCGTTTCAGACTTTGGGCAGGCGACGTCGCGACGTGATCGGCCCGTCCCCTTGCGCCATGATCCGCTCCACCGCGACGGTCATGTCCTCGTAGGCGACGGCCATGTGGTGAACATTCGCATGGATCAGACGCCCCCGCCCCGCGACCAAAGCGACATGCCCCTTCCAGAACAGCAAATCGCCGCGACGCAGCTTGGCATCCTCAGCGAGTGATCGACCCAAGCTGGTCTCTTGCATGTCGCTATCGCCTGGGCACGCAATGCCACAGCCATAACACGCGGCCTGCACCAGCCCCGAACAATCAATGCCCCAAATCGCGTTCCCGCCCCAAAGGTAAGGCACGCCCAGATACCGCTCGGCTACTTCGACGGGGTCTTTGGCCAGCTTGTCCAGCGCGGCAAGATGCGGCTTGGGCACATAGCCCAGTGGCGTTTCGTAGAACCGCCCAGCCTCACCAAGCACCCGGAACTGAGAGCCCATGCTCAGGCTCATCAGCTCGTGACTTTTGAAATCCGGGTCAGTGTACAGATGCGAGGCGCGCGAGATAATCCAATGCGTTGCGGGGCGGCGCTCTTCCAGTTGTTCGATCCGCAGATACCCGACGTAGCCGTCTTTTTCGGCTTGAACAAAGGCCCAGCCGGCGCGCTCTTCGTACATGTGCAGCCGTTCACCCAGCAGCAATTGTCGCTCGCGTCGGCCATGCGGGGCCGACAGAAGATCGGCCACCGGAACGGCGACCATTTTTTCAGTGCCGACGACATAGCAAGGCGCGTCAACCTTGCCTTGCAGATGTGCCGCAGCGACTCGTGCGTTGGCCGGGGTAAGACGACGATCCAATATTACAGCTCCAGCAGTTCGGGCAGTGCCTCCAACAGCGCCCGCGCGCCCATCCCGACACCGCCTTTGGGGCGCGCTGGCAGGCTTTTGGCGCTCCAGCCATAAATGTCGAAATGCGTATACCGCACATCGGCCCCGGCGAAGCGCCGCAAAAACAACGCCGCCGTGATCGCGCCACCAAATCCACCCTTTGGGGCGTTATCAAGGTCCGCGATGCCAGGTTCCAGATCCGATTCATATGGGGCCCAAAACGGCAAACGCCACACCGGATCAGCCACCCGCTGTGCCGCATTAATCAAGCTAGCAGCGACCTGTTCGTCATCGGTAAAGAACGGCGACAAATCAGGACCAACAGCAACACGCGCCGCGCCGGTCAGGGTCGCCATCGACAACATCAGATCCGGCTTGGCTTCGGCCCCATAGGCCAGCGCATCCGCCAGAACCAAGCGCCCTTCGGCATCGGTGTTGTTGATTTCGACCGTCAGCCCCTTACGGCTGGTCAGGATGTCTCCGGGGCGAAACGCATTGCCTGCAACGCTGTTTTCGACGGCGGGCACCAACACTCGCAAGCGCAGCTTCAGGCCCAGAGCCATGATCATATGCGCCAACCCCAGCACCGTCGCCGCGCCGCCCATGTCCTTTTTCATCAAGCCCATCGAGGCACCGGGCTTCAGGTTCAACCCCCCGGTATCAAAGCACACCCCCTTACCGACCAGCACCAGCGAAGGCCCTTTGTTCCCCCAGCTAAGATCAATTAGACGTGGCGCCTGTTCGGCCGCACGCCCCACGGTATGGATCATCGGGAAATTCTGCTCCAGCAAGGCCTCACCCACTGTCACGGAGATGCCGGCCCCATGTTGCGCCGCCAGTTCACGCGCAGCCTGCTCCAGGGCCTCTGGCCCCATGTCGTTGGCAGGGGTATTAATCAAATCACGCGTCAGGCGCTCCCCAGCCGCGATCACCTCTATCCGCGTAGCATCGACCCCATCAGGTGCGACCAGCTTGGCCGTGCTGGCTGTGCGTGCGGTGTAGCGATCGAACGCATAGGACGAGAGCAACCAGCCAAGCGCCTCCTCCTCAAGCGTTTCTTGCGGCAGCTCACTGGCGATCCGATAGGAACCTGCTGGCAATGCCGTCGCCACCGACGCCAAATGAAAACGCCCACGCAACCGCTGAGAGGCCGAACCGTATCCCGCCAGTACAGTTGCGGGATTACCCTTAGCGTCGGGAACAATCAGGGCCTTTCCCAGCGCCCCCTTAAACCCGTTGGCCGTCACCCAGCTGTGCACATTCGCCGGCTGAGTCCTCAGCCATGCATCAACAGCGCCTGCCTCCAGAACATAGACAGGAATGGCGTCCTTGGACGGAGTGGCAAAACGACATGTCATCTGGGGCCCCTTTGGTCATTTCGCCCCAGCCTACGCCCTTTGGCGGCACCTGCAAGGGGGGCTAGATGGACAGACCCTGCATATCCCACACTGCGGACAAAGAGCGCTCTCCGGTGCGCATCAATCGCGCCAGGGTCGCAGCCAGCGCCACTGGATCGCCTTGATCAACACAATCCACCACCTGGACGGCAACACGCGACAGAGCCCCCATTCCGACCTGATCTGCAATCCCAACCAAAGAGCGCACCGTTTTACGCAAATCCAGGAATAATGCGTCACTGTATTGTTGCTCGATCTCGGTCAGGCGCCAGGTCAATTCCTCCATCGCGCGACAGACCACATCGCCTGCGCCGACCTCTCCTAGCTCCGAATACAAATCCTGTAGCCGCCCGGCATCCAGCCGCACTGACTCTTCCGGTTTAAGCAAAGTTATTAAATTCACGATCTCACCCCATAGTCATTCTCGCGACCCGCAAAGATACTGCCCCTCAAGAGGTTCCCAAAAGATTGAGGCAGATGATTGTTTTCCCTCGAAAACTGATTAAATGCAGGGTAATTTCCGCCTCCGAAACATCACGAACATGCAAGGATGACGCCATGAACAACGCCAAGCCTCTGCCAAGCTATATGGTCCAGCGCTACCAAGGTTGGAAAGCGACAACCTATTCCGAGAACCAAAGCTGGTACCGCCGTCTGTCAGACGAGGGGCAGCGCCCGCGGGCAATGGTGATTTCATGCTGCGATTCACGCGTACACGTAACGGCGATTTTTGGTGCCGATCAGGGCGAGTTCTTTATCCACCGGAATATCGCCAATCTGGTCCCGCCGTTTGAACTGGACGGACAGTTGCACGGTACCTCGGCGGCTGTCGAATACGCAGTGACTGCGCTGAAAGTCGCCCATGTCGTTGTAATGGGGCACTCCTCTTGCGGAGGCGTGGCCGGGTGCCATGACATGTGCATCGGCAAAGCGCCCGAGCTGGAAGAGAAATCCTCGTTCGTTGGTCGCTGGATGGACATTCTGCGCCCCGGCTTTGAAAAAGTGAAAGACATCGAAAACGAAGATGAGCGCAAGCGCGAGCTGGAAAAGCAAGCCGTGCTGACATCGCTTGAGAATCTGATGACCTTTCCGTTTGTGCAAGAAGCTGTCGAGAATGGCAGCCTGTCGCTGCACGGGCTGTGGAACGACATCGGCGAAGGCACGTTGGAGCAATACCTGCCGTCCGAAGGAAAGTTTTCTGTAATCTAAGCGCAGGAATTTACCGCTAGGTACAAAAGAAACCAGGCGCCTCGCAAGAGACGCCTGGTTTTTGCTTTCACGCAGATCCGTATCTGGATCAGCCCTTTTTCAGAACCTCACGGCCCAGCAGCTCGGCGATCTGAACAGCGTTCAGCGCCGCGCCTTTGCGCAGGTTGTCCGACACGCACCACAGGTTCAAACCGTTATCAATGGTCGAGTCCTGACGGATGCGGCTGATGAACGTGGCATAGTCGCCGACGCATTCGATCGGGGTGACGTACCCACCGTCTTCGCGTTTGTCGATCACCATGATGCCTGGGCTTTGGCGCAGGATGTCACGTGCTTCGTCTTCGTCCAGAAAATCCTCGGTTTCGATGTTCACCGCTTCCGAGTGGCCAACAAAGACCGGCACACGCACACAGGTTGCGGTGACTTTGATCGACGGGTCGATGATCTTTTTGGTCTCGGCGACCATTTTCCACTCTTCTTTGGTCGAACCGTCATCCATGAACACATCAATATGCGGGATCACGTTGAACGCGATCTGCTTGGTGAACTGCTTGCGCTCGTAGTTATCTGTCGGGTTATAGACCGCTTTGGTTTGATCCCACAGTTCGTCGATACCGCCTTTGCCGGACCCCGAAACAGACTGATATGTGCTGACGACAACGCGTTTGATTTTGGCGCGGTCATGCAGCGGTTTCAGAGCCACGACCATCTGCGCGGTCGAGCAGTTCGGGTTCGCGATGATGTTCTTCTTGGCATATCCGTGGATCGCGTCCGGGTTTACCTCGGGGACAATCAGCGGGATATCGGGATCATAGCGATACAGCGACGAGTTATCGATCACCACACAACCAGCCGCTGCCGCCTTGGGCGCGTACTCTTTGGTTGCGGTCGAGCCCACAGCGAACAGCGCCATATCCCAGCCGGTGAAATCAAAGGTATCCAGGTCCTTGGTAATCAAGGTTGTGTCGCCAAAGCTGACTTCGGTGCCCAGCGATTTACGGCTGGCCAGAACGGCAATTTCATCCACCGGGAACTGACGTTCCGCGAGGATATTCAGCATTTCACGACCCACGTTACCCGTGGCGCCGACAACAACGACCTTATAGCCCATTTCGAGCGACTCCTTATTTTCAGGACGCGCGCTGCATACCGCACGAAAGCGCAGGTTTAAAGGGGTTTCGGCTAGTCCACACGGTCGCGGCAAAATAGGTACAGGACCAACCCCGCAACCATCGCCACCGCAAACATCCCGAAAAGCGCATCATAGGGCGCTTCGGGCAGGCCGTTGCCTGCACTGACGGCATGGTGCAGCCGCCCGGTCACGACCTGAAACACTCCGACACCCCCAATGGAAAACAGGTTCAGCAAGGTCACGCCTCGCCCCACCAGATGCGGAGGGAAAAAGCTGCGCCCATGCGCCATGATCATCGGATAGGCCGCGCCAAAAAACCCAACGGCTGCAAACAGCGCAATGGACACCGTGGGCGTGCCCGCAGGCAGCACCCACAGCAGGATCAATGCAGCAGCCCCCAGGGCGTTTCCGCCAAGGATCACCCATTTACGCGTTCCCAGAATCCGGTCCAGCGGACCATAGGCAAAGGTCCCCGCAATCATCGCGACCCCCATGATCAAAGTGGCGTTGCCCACGGCTGTTGCGCTCATGTCGAAAACATCAGTCAGATACGGCCCAATCCACAGCCCCCGAAGCCCAGCCGCCGGGGCGTATTGCACGAATGTGAGGGGAAAAATCAGCCACAACGCGGGCATCTTCAGCAAATCAAGCACGCTGCCTTTTTGATCATGGACGACGCGCTCGGGGTCCTGAACCGTTACCAGCAGCCCCAGTGCCACCACCGCGCTTGCAGCGGCCAGTCCAAACAGCGTTTCGCGCCAACCAAAGGCCTCGGCTGCCATGGCCATGGGGAGTGCACCCAACAGGTTTCCCAGGCTCCCGACACCCAACAGGACCGCCGCCAGCGTCGCGAAAACCTGCGCGGGATACACCCGTGCAAAGATATAGTAACTGGCCATAAGCACCGGCGAACAGCCCACGCCAATCAACGCCATCGCCAGCAGAATATGCAGCGGAGTCGTCGCCATTCCAAACAAGGCCGCGCCGCCCGCACCACCGATCAACAGCAATACACCGGCCGTGCGCCGTGGCCCGACGCGATCCAGCGCCGCACCCACGGGGATTTGCATCGCCGCAAAGGCCAGGAACCACAGCCCAGACGCATTTGCCAGGTCCTCGGGGCCAGCGCCCACATCCTGTTCCAAAACCTTGGTCAGTACCGCCAGAAATGACCTGTAGAACTGACTCAACACATAGGCCGCACAAAGCAGCACCAATCCTGCGCGCATATTAGGCTCCTCCCCAAGCTCCTCAGCTTTCTCTGAAAAAACTAAGGGGCGCAAGCAGCATCATGCCCACGCCCCTTGGTCAATGTTGCAATACCCCGAATCGGAGGCCGGCTATTTCCCGGATCTCAGCCGCCCGACGACGCCTGTCGGAAAGAAATAGACGCTCAGGATGAACAAAATACCCAGCCACAATAACCACCGGTCCGCATCCAAAAGGTCGGGCAACAACGGTATCCCGGACACAGCATCCGACGCGGCCCCCATCAGCCCTTGGAGATAGTTCTGCGCCACCACCAGCAGCGTCGCCCCGATCACCGCGCCATACATCGTGCCCATGCCGCCGATCACAACCATCAACAAGATATCCACCATGATATCAAAGCTGAGCACCGTATCAGGCCCCACATACCGCAGCCAGATCGCATACAAAGACCCAGCCAGCGCGGCAACCGCTGCCGAAATACAGGTCGCTGCGGTGCGATAGTTCACCACCCGGTAGCCCACAGATTCAGCCCGGAAATCGTTCTCGCGAATGGCCTGCAACACCCTGCCGAAGGGCGAATTCACGATCCGCAACAGCATCAGAAACAAAAAGAACGACCCAAAGAACACCACATAGTAATTCAGCAGCTTTCCGTTGGTCTTTACGCCAGCAATTTCACCGCCAAAGGTTTCTTTGCCGAAACGGAAGGCCGCAGTCAGCACGCGCGGGATTTTGTAGTTCAGACCGTCTTCGCCCCCTGTCAGGGCGGACAGCTGACTGACCAGAACCGCGACGGCGCTGGCCACAGCCAGAGTGATCATTGCAAAGAAAATCGCACGCACCCGCAAGCTGAAAAGCCCGATCAGAAAGGCGATGATAGCCGCCAGAACAGCCCCGGACCCGGCCCCGACGATCAACGCGCCAAACCCGCGCTCCATATGGGTACAGGCCAGAGCCACGCCGTACGCGCCCATCCCAAAGAACATGGTATGGGCAAAGCTAACAATACCTCCGTAGCCCAGCATCAAGTCATACGAGGCGACCAGCAGGATGAACACGCAAATCCGCGCGGCCGTATCAACCGAGCGCACACCCGGAAAAATGAAGGGCGCAAAGGCCAGCGCAAACAGGATCACACCCAGAATAATGGCCAACACGGTGCTGCGGGGCATATCGCCCGAGAGAAGCTTCACAATCATCTTATTTCGCCTTCACAACCGGGATCATACCTTGGGGGCGCCACATCAGAATGGCCACCATCAAGGCGATATTAGAAATCAGGGCGGCTTTGGGTTCGAGAAAGGCAATATAGTTTTGCAATAGCCCCACCAGCAAAGCACCGATAAAGCAGCCCTCGACGCTACCCAGGCCACCAATAATTACCACGATGAAAATCAGGATCATCATCTGTTGACCCATGTGAGCAGTGATCACCTCTTGGTAGAGGCCCCACATCACGCCCCCCAAACCCGCCATGGCCGAGCCCGCGACGAAGACGCCGACAAACACCAGCCTCAGGCGGTATCCCAGCGCTTCGACCATTTCACCGTTTTCGACGCCCGCGCGCACGATCAAACCGATCTTGGTGGACCGCAGAACAAAGCGCATGCCCAGGAACAACACCAAGCCCACACCAACGGCAACCAGGCGATATTTCTCAAGCGCGGCACCAGCAAAGGTAACGGCCCCCTGCAAGGCCTGTGGGCGTAAGATGTAAATCTCCTCGGGGCCCCACAGCACAACGATCAACTGCTCGACCACGATAAGCCCGCCCATCGTGACAAGTATCTGTTTGAGATGCGCGCCGTACACAGGTTTGACGATAACCTTTTCAAAGGCCCAACCCAGCCCTCCGGTCGCAATCGCTGCGGCTATGATCGCCAGCAACACCGCCAGCAGATTCAACAACAGGCTGGGGGCTTCGGTCATACCGCCCAACACCAGCAAGACGCTAACCCCCACAAAGGCGCCAACAGAAATGAATACCCCGTGGCCGAAGTTGATCACGTCCATCAGCCCGAAAACCAATGTCATCCCCGAGGCCATGATGAAGATCATCATCCCCATCGCCAGTCCGCTCACTGTCAGGGTCAGCCAACTAGAGGTCGAGGGAATAGC
>Ga0070724_10000510_pt1 | contig 27751 bp, 18 predicted proteins | sample tdDd001_FD_67278 | JGI IMG/M metagenome (GOLD analysis project Ga0070724, IMG submission 67278) | Marine sediment microbial communities from the Atlantic coast under amendment with organic carbon and nitrate - tdDd00.1 | ecosystem: Environmental > Aquatic > Marine > Coastal > Sediment | place... | reverse complement strand
TGGGTCGCCAAAGCGGCAGTTGTATTCGATCACTTTTGGCGTACCGTCGGCATCGATCATCAGGCCTGCGTAGAGGAAGCCGGTGTAAGGCGCGCCTTCGGCATCCATACCGCGTACCGTTGGGTAGATGACTTCTTCAAGGATACGGTTGTGAATTTCAGGGGTAACAACTGGCGCTGGCGAGTAAGCGCCCATGCCGCCAGTGTTCGGGCCTGTATCTTGGTCGCCCACTCGCTTGTGATCTTGGCTGGTGGCCATTGGTAGCACGCTTGATCCGTCAACCATGACGATGAAGCTGGCTTCTTCGCCTTCAAGGAACTCTTCGATCACCACGCGGCTGCCCGCTTCGCCAAATGCGTTGCCTGCCAGCATGTCTTTGATCGCGTCTTCCGCTTCGGTCAGGGTCATCGCAACGATAACGCCTTTACCCGCGGCAAGGCCGTCGGCTTTGACGACGATAGGTGCGCCTTGTTCACGTACGTAAGCAAGAGCAGGCTCGATTTCAGTGAAGTTGGCGTAAGAACCAGTTGGAATGCTGTGGCGTGCTAGGAAGTCTTTAGTAAAGGCTTTTGAGCCTTCCAGTTGTGCGGCCGCTTGGGTTGGGCCAAAGATAGGCAAACCCGCTTCACGGAAGGCATCCACCACACCGATCACCAATGGCGCTTCAGGGCCGACAATGGTCAGTTCAATGGCTTTTTCTTTGGCAAACGCGACCAAGCCAGCAATATCTTCAACGCCAATGGCGACGTTTTCTAACTTTGGTTCAAGCGCGGTTCCAGCGTTGCCCGGGGCAACAAATACGGTTTCAACGTTCGGGTTTTGTGCCGCTTTCCAGCCAAGTGCGTGTTCACGACCGCCAGCACCGATAATTAATACGTTCATAGTAATATCCTGTTCTGTGCTTTAGGCCCTGTTGTTAGGGCCTAGAGCATTCAATCATTAGTGACGGAAGTGACGCATGCCTGTGAAGATCATCGCCATGCCGTGCTCGTCAGCCGCTTCAATTACTTCGTTGTCGCGCATAGAGCCGCCCGGTTGAATGACGCACTTAATGCCCGCTTCTGCTGCTGCATCAATGCCATCGCGGAATGGGAAGAAGGCGTCCGATGCCATCACGCAACCCTCTACTTGTAGGCCTTCGTCAGCGGCTTTGATACCAGCAATTTTCGCCGAGTAAACGCGGCTCATTTGGCCTGCGCCCACGCCGATGGTCATGTCACCTTTCGAGTACACGATAGCGTTAGATTTCACGTATTTGGCGACTTTCCAGCAGAATAGCGCGTCTTTTAGCTCTTCTTCTGTTGGTTGGCGTTTAGAAACCACTTTTAGGTCGCTTTCTGCCACCATGCCTTGGTCACGGTCTTGAACCAATAGGCCGCCGTTAACACGCTTAACGTCAAAGCCAGTGGTCTTGGTTGTCCACTCGCCACACTCAAGTAGGCGTAGGTTTTTCTTCGCCGCCACGATTTCTACCGCTTGGGCAGAAACAGAAGGGGCAATGATCACTTCAACGAATTGGCGCTCAGTGATCGCCGTTGCTGTCGCCGCATCAAGTTCGCGGTTGAAGGCGATGATGCCACCAAACGCAGAGGTTGGGTCGGTTTTGAATGCGCGGTCGTACGCTTCTAGGATATTTTCACCCAGTGCGACACCACATGGGTTAGCGTGCTTAACGATCACACAAGCCGGCTCATCGAACTCTTTCACGCACTCAAGAGCTGCATCGGTGTCGGCGATGTTGTTGTAAGACAGGGCTTTACCTTGGATTTGGCGGGCAGTAGACACTGACGCCTCTTCTGGGTTCGTTTCCACATAGAACGCCGCGTCTTGGTGGCTGTTTTCGCCGTAGCGCATGTCTTGCTTTTTAACGAACTGTTGGTTGAAGGTGCGCGGGAACTTAGAGTCGTCGTCACCTTCTTTGTTGTCGCCGTATGAAGGAACCATAGTGCCGAAGTAGTTGGCGATCATGCCGTCGTAAGACGCCGTGTGTTCGAATGCCGCAATCGCAAGGTCAAAACGCGTCTCAAGGGTTAGCGATGTCTCGTTGGCGTCCATTTCGGCGATCACGCGCTCGTAGTCGTGCGCGTTCACTACGATGGTCACGTCTTTGTGGTTTTTCGCAGCAGAGCGAACCATAGTCGGGCCACCGATATCGATGTTTTCGACCGCGTCAGCCAGCGTACAGCCTTCTTTTGCTACCGTTTCTGCGAATGGGTAGAGGTTAACCACCACCATGTCGATTGGGTTGATACCGTGAGTGGCCATGATGTCGTCATCTTGACCACGACGGCCTAGTACGCCACCGTGAACTTTAGGGTGTAGGGTTTTAACACGGCCATCCATCATTTCTGGGAAACCAGTGTAGTCAGAGACTTCAGTTACTGAGATGCCTTGTTCAGCAAGCAGGCGCGCGGTGCCACCCGTTGATAGGATATCTACATTGCGTTCAGCCAGAGCTTTTGCAAACTCAACGATGCCAGTTTTGTCTGATACGCTGATCAGAGCGCGGCGGATTGGACGAGCGTTATTCATGCTACCATCTTCCTCAAATTCACGGAGTTAATGTGTTAAAAACAAACTAAAGATATTTGCCAAAAATGAACTTGTTTTTACCCATTGAGGTAAAATATTGGCCAGTTTTGGTAAAGACCTTTGGTTAGATTGCTTATTTAAGCATCTCCCTAATTTGATGGCGCGTATTCTAACCAATTTATTACAAAAAAGCTCGCGCAATCGTTTGGTATCACAATTTTTTTTATAAAAATGGGCCATTTTGTCCCTAAATAGTAACGACAGGGTTAAAAAATCATGTTTCAGATCGGCGAGTTAGCCAAGCGCTGCGGCGTCAGCACCGACACATTACGTTTTTATGAGAAGAACAGCCTTATTCAGCCTGCAGGGCGCAGTGAATCTGGCTACCGACTCTATAATGAAGACAATCAGCATCAAGTGCAGTTTATTTTAAAGTCTAAATCGCTGGGCTTGAGTTTAGAGGAGATCCGCGAGTTGCTCGCCATCCGCTTAGAGGCCACCGAACACAGTTGCGCGGAGGTCAAAGCGATCACCAGCGCGAAGTTGCAATTAATTGATGAAAAAATCCATGAACTGACCAAGATCCGCGTCGCGTTAAAAAAGATCAACGATGCGTGTTGTGGCCACAGTGATAACGACGCCAGTCACTGCTCTATTTTGGCAGCATTGGAGTAATGAACGGATTTATAAGAAAAAGATAAAATATGATCGGAATGAGAACCTAAGATTGCATTTTTGGAGAGGGGATTCTCTAGGTTGCAGGCCATACCTTACCTATAATCTTCGGAATAATTATGCAGCCTCCCTATTTTCTTTATTTATAAATTATCTCTAAGGAGCGCTGGCCATAACCCGTTTGCTTTATTAATGAGACACTGATGGTTGGATTGTGCTTTCAAATCAATGATTGGACTTTAAGCGTTGATGAAAACAAGCTGTACCGCCAGGATAGGGAAGTCTCGGTAGAACCGCGATTAATTAATTTATTGTCTTTTTTGGCAACCCATGCCGAAGAGGTGTTCTGTCGTGAAGAATTGATAGAGCGAGTGTGGGATGGTGCGATCGTCACCGATCAGGTCGTCACGCAATCAATTTTTGAGTTAAGAAAAATTCTTCGTGATGGCCGTGAAGAGAACACTTGCTATGTCGTCACAGTGCCTAAACGTGGTTACAAATTGGTGGCTCAAGTAACCCCACTTGAGCACGAGCAGGTAAAACGTTCACTGCAAAGCGCAGACGTCGCGAGCTCGGTCAGCCAAGTGGCCGAGGCGCCATTACTCGACGAACCACGCCAAGAAGTCGCTTTTCCTGCCGCCCCTTTAACTCGCGCAGTGAGCTATTTTTCGGGGTCGACCTCGAAATCCACCACTACTCCAGAATTCAAGCGTTGGAAAACCGTGTTGATGGATGTCCTCTGGGTGAGTGTTTTAATTATTGCCGTCGCAATTTTTACCCATAAGCAGTCGGAAACGCGTATTACTCAAGCGCTTGATACTCAGTTAATCGAATTTAGTTTTTTGCCGAGCATGAGTGGTAACGTCGCCAATAATGAACTGGCGGACGGGATCAGCCAGAAGTTGATGTCGGATTTGACTCGGCTGAGTGATTACCGAGTTAAGTTGAGTAAGGCGGTGTTTTCGTCTGGGATCTTACCGGGCAAGCAGGTCACGGTTCGAGTGGAAGAGCATGCGGATCAGCCATATCTCGCGGTCGAGTATCAAAATAGAGCGTCGAATAATGTCCTCTTTAGCCGTCAATACTCGTTAAATGATCGCCAGCTAAAGGCGGTGTTACGTAATGCCTCATTTGATCTGATGGAAGCGTTACGAGTCGCGGTAACCGCAGAGCAAGTTGATGCGCTGCAAATCGGTCTACCTCAGCAATCCGAAGCGCTCGCTTTGTTTATTCGCGCGAATCATTATCTCAATCTTGCAGAGCCGGATAAGTTCAGCCGAGGGATTGATTTGCTCGAGCAAGTCAGCCAGATAGAGCTAAACAACAGTTATGTTCAAGCCGAGTTGTTTATCGCCTATCACGCGCTAAATGCGCTTAGCCCTAAACGCCAAGCAAACCTGGAAAAGGCTCACTACTTAGGCCAAAAGCTGACGGTGCAACCTCAGGTGGGTGAAAAGGTGCAGCCAAGAGTTTATGAAGCCTTGGCATTGAGCGAGACCTTAAAGGGCAATAACTTTGCGGCGAGTGATTACTTACACCGAGCCTTAAGTATGCGCCAATCGGTGCTCAGTTTTATCTTGCAAGGTAAACAGGCAGAGCTCAGCGGCGAGCTTGAGCTGGCGAGCGAAGCTTACAGCCAAGCGTTTTATATCGATACCTCGCTCGAGACTTATAAGTTGTGCGAAAATTTAGCCTTTAATAGCAATCTAAAATCGATAGATTACGCCATGTACCGAGCGGTACACCCATCGGTAGTGCGACTCTTATAGCTTTTATTTAAGCCGTTTTTTTCGCCCCCACTATGGAAGTAGTGGGGGCGTTTTTGTTGCCGCGCCGCTCAGCACGACAGCGTTAACAGACGTGCTGGTTGCTGACTACAGAGTAACTGGTTATCTTTCCTTCTTCCTTCTTCCTTCTTCCTTCTTCCTTCTTCCTTCTCCCTCCCTTTCTTTCGATCCATGACTTGCATGGCTGTGTTAAGGCCAACTCGCACCAGAGGCGCGTTTTCTCTTTCACGGACTGCGATTCGGGTGCTATTTGCCGCCGATCTTGCTCAAGATAGATAAACATTTTCCACCCTCAAGCGGTTTATCGGTTTCCATGCTGAAGTTTATATTTTTACGCTTTAATCCTGAGCAAGGAAGTGGGGCTTCATAACTATATGGATTATCTGGATTTTTATATTTTTTCTTATCAGGTTTATATCAAGTTTATAGGGCCTGCGTAATTATTTTATTGATAATTTTATCCTTATTCTTTTTGTGGCATTTAGGCGTAATCTTCACTTCGAAATTTAGGCGAGATGCGACTCCAGTTATGCAGTCGGCATCTCGCAAATTACTGAGCCTGTCTAATGATGGGCAAACAAAAGTTTGGAGATGTGATGTCATCTAACACAAAAAAAATTGGCGTGATTGCCTGTACCGGCGTTGTCGCCGGTAACATGATGGGCAGTGGTATTGCACTGTTGCCTTCTAGTCTTGCAACGGTAGGTTCGATTTCTCTATTCAGTTGGGTTGTGTGCCTAATTGGTGCCCTGAGTCTGGCGTTCGTATTTGCTCGTCTCGCAACGAAAAACCCGCAAGAAGGTGGCCCGATTGCTTACGCGGGTGAAGTTTCTCCTGTGTTTGGCTTCCAAGCCGGCGTGCTTTATTACCATGCTAACTGGATTGGTAACTTGGCGATTGCCATTACCGGTGTCTCTTATTTGTCGGTCTTTTTCCCGGTACTGAACAATCCGATCCCAGCGGGCCTTGCAACGATTGCCTCTGTTTGGATTTTCACCCTTGTGAACCTGTTAGGTGGTAGCTGGGTAAGTCGTCTATGTACTCTTGGCTTAGTGCTTATCTTAATTCCCGTACTGGGCACCGCCTTCGTCGGCTGGACTCACTTTGACCCTGTTATTTACGAGCAAAACTGGAACGTTTCTTCAGGCAGCGATACCCACGCGATCATTACCGCAGTACTGATTTGCCTATGGTCTTTCGTTGGGGTCGAATCCGCGGCCGTATCATCGGGTATGGTGGAAAATCCAAAACGTACGGTTCCGCTAGCAACCATGCTAGGTACCGGTATTGCGGGCATCATTTACATCCTTTCAACCCAAATGATCAGCGGTATGTTCCCAGCTGCGGAAGTCGCGGCTTCAGGCGCCCCATTTGCGATGGCGACGACGGTAATATTTGGTAGTTGGTCTGCGCCATTTGTTGCGGCATTCACTGCGCTGGCGTGTTTCACTTCATTAGGCTCTTGGATGATGTTAGTCGGTGAAGCGGGTAAACGTGCTTCTCACGATGGTAACTTCCCGAAAGTGTACGGTGAAACCGATAAGAACGGCATCCCTAGAAAAGGCCTTGTGATGGCGTCGGTGAAGATGACGGCACTGATGTTAGTACTGACTTTCTTTGGTTCAGAGACGGCGCACACCGCAGACCTATTTAACCAACTGACGACAGATGCGGTACTCCTGACTATGCTGCCGTACTTCTACTCAAGCATTAACCTTATTCGCTTTGAAGGCATGACCACACGCAATGGCTTTGTGATGCTGGTATCGGGTATTGCTTGTGTGTTCTGCATGATTGCCTTGGCGGGCGCAGAAGGTTCAGCGCTAACCGCGACCTTCATCATGTCTCTGGTTATCTTGATGTTCTACACCAAGAAAGTCGGCCTTGCTCAATACATGAATAAGCAGCAAGACAGCGACGCTATTCCAGCAACCAACTGATCATATCGCTAGCGCTTGGCGCGCTAGCCACTCTTATTAATTTTTCGGCGCTCCGTTTCCTCACCATCACAAAAGATGGGGAGCGCCTTCTTTCGTCTTGGAGATGTCCAAATGAATATTTTTGCAATCATGAACCACATGGGTGTGTTCTTTAAAGAAGAGCCGGTTCGTCAATTACAAGCGTCACTTGAAAAAGCGGGTTACCAAGTAGTGTACCCGGTTGATGACAAAGATTTGATCAAAATGATCGAAATGAACCCGCGCATTTGTGGTGTGCTATTTGACTGGGATAAGTACTCGCTTGACCTATGTAAGCGCATTAACGCGGTGAACGACAAACTACCAGTACACGCGTTTGCCAACGAGCAATCGACACTGGATATTTCTTTAACTGACCTGCGTCTAAACGTGCACTTCTTTGAGTACGCGCTTGGCACGGCGGATGACATTGCGATTAAGATCCAGCAAGCAACAGAAGAGTACAAAGACGCGATCATGCCTCCGTTCACTAAGGCACTGTTCAAGTACGTTGAAGAAGGTAAATACACTTTCTGTACACCAGGTCACATGGGTGGCTCTGCGTTCCAAAAAAGCCCTGCAGGGAGTATCTTCTATGACTTTTATGGCCCGAATACGTTCAAAGCCGATGTGTCAATCTCTATGCCAGAGCTGGGCTCGCTGCTTGACCATACTGGCCCGCATAAAGAAGCTGAAGAGTACATTGCGCGCACGTTTAACGCCGACAGTTCTTACATCGTTACTAACGGTACATCAACGTCAAACAAGATTGTGGGCATGTTCTCAGCGCCAGCGGGAAGCACGGTATTAGTTGACCGTAACTGTCACAAATCGCTGACTCACTTAATGATGATGAGCGACGTGACACCAATTTACTTCCGTCCAACTCGTAACGCTTACGGCATCCTAGGTGGCATTCCACAAAGTGAATTTAGCCGTGGCGTGATTGCCGATAAAGTGGCCACTACACCAGGCGCAGAAATGCCAGGTTATGCGGTAGTGACCAACTCAACTTACGACGGCCTGCTTTACAACACCCAATACATCAAAGAAGCGCTGGATACTAAACACATCCACTTTGATAGTGCCTGGGTACCGTACACTAACTTCAACTCTATCTATGAAGGCAAGTGTGGCATGAGTGGCGACGCAATGCCGGGTAAAGTGTTCTACGAAACGCAATCAACCCACAAGTTATTGGCGGCGTTCTCTCAAGCATCGATGATCCACATTAAAGGTGAGTTCGATAAAGAGTCGTTCAACGAAGCGTTCATGATGCACACTTCAACGTCTCCGCAGTACGGCATCGTGGCCTCGACGGAAACGGCTGCGGCGATGATGCGTGGCAACACAGGTAAGAAATTGGTGCAAGACTCTATCGATCGCGCCATCCGCTTCCGTAAAGAGATCAAGCGTCTACAAGGCGAAAGTGACAGCTGGTTCTTCGACGTATGGCAGCCAGAAAACATCGATAGCACTGAATGCTGGAAACTGGATCCAAAAGATACTTGGCACGGCTTTAAAGACATCGATGATGATCACATGTACCTAGACCCGATCAAAGTGACTTTGTTGACTCCGGGCATGGGTAAAGATGGCGAGCTAGAAGCATCAGGTATTCCTGCATCACTGGTGTCGAAGTTCTTAGATGAGCGTGGCATCGTAGTTGAGAAAACGGGCCCATATAACCTGTTGTTCCTATTCTCGATTGGTATCGATAAGTCAAAAGCGATGCAACTGCTACGCGGCTTAACCGACTTCAAACGCGGCTATGACCTAAACCTAACCGTGCGTAACATCTTGCCATCACTATACAATGAAGATCCAAGCTTCTACGAAGGCATGCGCATTCAAGACTTGGCGCAAGGCATTCACGATATGACCAAGAAATATCGTCTGCCTGAGCTGATGTTTAAAGCATTCGATGTGCTGCCAGAGATGAAAGTGACGCCGCACGCGGCATGGCAGCAAGAGCTGCGTGGCAACACCGAAGAAGTGAAGCTGGATGAAATGCAAAACCGCATCAGTGCCAACATGATCTTGCCTTACCCTCCAGGCGTACCACTAGTACTTCCAGGTGAAATGGTTACCGAATCATCCCGTCCGGTTCTAGACTTCCTAGAAATGCTATGCGAGATCGGTGCTCAATACCCAGGTTTTGAAACCGACATTCACGGCCTATACCGCCAAAAAGACGGTAGCTACACCGTAAAAGTGTTGAAACAAGACTAATCATTTAGTTTTAACCAATTTGGCACCAAGGAAGCCTGAGCCTTGGTGCCAGATCTGGTTATGTTTTGTTGCTCTCAACGAGCCGCAAAACATAAATGGATCTTACGGTTTAACTCGCTCCACAAGTTAAGTTATCCGCTTTAGACGTTGCATGCTAAAGCACCCCATTAAGACAGTGATGTACCCCCAAAACACCAACGATCTGTCGTATGATGAGTGGCAAGGACGCCCTTATCATTTTTCTTCTGCTCCCCTCATTTCGATTAAATGCACATTTACGCCATAAAAACCAATAAGGGCTTTAGCGGCACGTCTTTTTTGTTTAATGGTCAAAAACCGCGATTTCCTTATTCGTTACCCTTAGGCGACAGTATTGAAAAGCGAAGAGGCAACAGATGGACAATCAAGACAGTGCTCTGCAAACCAAGGTGGTTGCGACTAAGCCGTCACTGGCAGATAAAGTGAAAGCGGCAATGGAGCTGCATGAAGGCACGTTAAAAGAGGGCTGTCAGCGCCTGATCAAGCTTAACCAACAGCTGTTAAAGACTGAGCGCAAGCAGATGAGAAAGCAGATGTTCTTTCGCCTCGGTTGGATAACTTTAGTCTCCTCGCTAGTGGTGCTGATTGGCTATCTAACCGAAGCGATGAATATTTTCACCGTAGTAGGGCTCTTCGCGGCTTATTTTATTGGTACGCTGCTGCACAACCTTTTTTCCCCCGAGATCGTGCTGCCAAAAGAGCGCACCGAGCTATTTGAATTTAACCATAGCCTTCGTGAAGAGATCGCCGCCGTCGAAAAGCAAAACGATGGCATCCTTTTCCAATTGCTGGCGAAAACCGGCTTAGAAGAGCAGGCCGAGACCAATGGCTTAAAGCTGGAAAAAGCCCCAATAGACATCTACCAACTCGATGGCAATGGCTTGTATCAGTATTTGGATGCCATGAACCTACTTATGGAACAACCCGAGCCGCTGGCGAACTTGGCATAGATAGAGAGATGATTACAGCCTCAAAAATCAGAGAATTCTTGAAAGAGAGGGAGACGATTATCTGTTATAAGATAAGAAGTTCTTGATCTGTGGATAGAGCACCTTGATGCTATAAGCCTCCCGAGCGACAATATCGTTATTATTGCTCACTTAAACCCGAGGCAAGTGCATGAGTTATCAGCCGCCATATACAATTACTAACGAAATTCTATCGCTGGTGGCTGAGATCAGTGAGTATCTTGGCCACCTCTCTGCTCTTGATGCCATCAACCGTGATGTCCGATTGAGAAAAGTTAACAGGGTTCGTACCATTCAAGGCTCATTGGCTATTGAAGGCAATGAACTCTCTCAAGATCAGATCACGGCGCTTCTCAATGGCAAACGTGTACTCGCACCAAGAAAGCAAATCCAAGAAGCTCATAATGCGATAGATGTTTACGATCATCTAGACGATTGGCAACCAAGTGCAGAGCAAGATCTATTAGCTGCCCATGCAAGACTAATGTATGGGCTAATGCCTGCGATTGGCCATTACCGTAACGATGGTGTTGGTGTCTTTAAAGATGGTCAAATGTTACATATGGCTCCTCCTGCAGAGCGTGTAGGCGGCCTTATGGGGGATTTATTTTCATGGTTGGGGAGCGATGAAAGTCACCCGCTCATCCGAAGTAGTGTGTTCCACTATGAGTTTGAGTTTATCCACCCTTTCTCTGATGGAAACGGCAGAATGGGAAGGCTATGGCAAACGTTAATTCTTGCTAAATGGAATCCGCTATTTATCAACCTGCCAGTGGAAAGCTTTATCCATGATAATCAACAGGCTTACTACGAAGCGATCAATCAAAGCACACTGCAAACGGACGCTGCACCATTTGTCAGCTTTATGCTGAAGATGATTAACGATGCGTTGAGTGAAGCCGTAAAGCCAGCTTTCACCCCCCAAGTCACCCCCCAAGTCACCCCCCAAGTCGAGCAGTTACTTGCTGTGATGAATGGTGAAATGCTAGCTGGTGATATGCAAAGCAAACTCGGCTTGAAAGACCGTAAGTCATTTCGAGCTCGTTATTTAAAACCCGCTTTGGAAGCTGGCCTTATCGAAATGACAATTCCTGAAAAGCCGACGAGTAGAATGCAAAGGTATCGCAAAATAGACGAGTAAGAAGAGATTGACTTACTTAGCCCCTAAAACACAAAAGCCGCCCCTAACTGAATAGGGGCGGCTTGTTATTCATAGCTTAACTAATCTTGATTAGTTCATGCCGTATTTTTTTAGCTTCTTACGCAAAGTGCCACGGTTGATGCCCATCATGGTTGCTGCGCGAGTTTGGTTACCGCGAGTGTACTGCATGATAGTGTCTAGTAGTGGTTGTTCAACTTCTGCCAATACTAATTCGTATAATTCGCTGACGTCTTGACCGTTTAACTGAGCAAGATAATTTTTCAAAGATGCTTTTACAGAGTCACGTAGTGGCTTCTGAGTAATTTGGTCTTGAGATGTAACGGTAGTTACTGTCAATGCTTCTGAAGTCAGGTTTTGTTCGAACATATTTGGTCTAGCTCTTCTCGTAATTATGATGCAACGTTATCAAAATAACCTTGTAATGCTTCAATCTGCAGCGGGGCTGCTTCAATAGCATTAAAGGTACGGCGAAACTCACTGGCTTGCTCGTGTTCCTTAAGGTACCAACCCACATGCTTACGAGCGATGCGAGGGCCTAAGTACTCTCCATAAAACTCATGGAGGGCGTCAACATGACCAAGCAGAATGCTTTTCACTTCCGCGTGCGGAAGCTCAGGCATAGTGGTGCCGTTTTCCAAGTAATGTAGGATTTCGTTAAAAATCCACGGACGTCCTTGGGCAGGGCGTCCAATCATCAAAGCGTCTGCGCCGGTATAATCCAGTACATGCTTCGCCTTTTCTGGGCTATCGATATCACCGTTAGCGATAACCGGTATTGAAATGGCTTGCTTCACCGCTTTAATGCTGTCGTATTCGGCCTCGCCTTTGTACATACAAGTCTTCGTGCGTCCATGGAGCGCCAGCGCTTGTATGCCGCAGTCTTCGGCTAGTTTAGCGATTTCAACACAGTTTTTATTGTCTGTGTTCCAGCCTGTCCGGGTTTTCAGTGTTACAGGAACATCGACCGCACCCACTACCGCCGTCAAGATCTCCTTGATGATGTCGGGGTACTGAAGTAACGCGGAGCCGGCAAGCTTCTTATTCACTTTTTTAGCAGGGCAACCCATATTGATATCGATGATCTGTGCACCGTTCTCAACACTGTATTGAGCCGCTTCTGCCATTAACTGGGGATCTGCGCCCGCAATCTGTACTGAACGAATGCCCGATTCGCCCTCATGCACCATGCGTTGTTGGGATTTAGCTGTATTCCATACTTTAGGGTTGGACGACATCATTTCGCTGACGGCCATCCCCGCACCATAGCGGAGACACAACTCTCGAAAGGGTCTGTCCGTTACGCCAGCCATTGGCGCGACGATAAGATTATTCTTAAGTTGATAGTTTCCAATCTTCAAAACAGCTACACAGTTCTATACCAGTAAGGGCGCGCATTTTACGCATTTTTTCGCAAAGAGAAAAGCTTAATTTTTGAGCATTTACAATTTGTTTTTGAAATTGCCCGATTTTCAGGCAATTAGCGCACCCAGTACCAATTAAGCTTGCTTTTATGCCGATTTTTTGCCCGAAATGCGGCACCACTCGCTTTGCTCTGCGATAGGATCAATCGCCAGTTCATCACGGTAGTAGTTCGCCACGTCTTCTGCTTGGCTGTCTAATACACCAGACATGGCCAGTAAGCCCTCTGGTTTGACTAGGCCCTTAATCACGCCTGCAAGCTCGCGCAGTGGCCCTGCAAGAATATTCGCCACCACCACATCGGCGATCAGACCTTCTGGTTGGTCTTGAGGTAGGTAAAGTTCGATTTTATCGGCCACGCCGTTGCGGCCAGCGTTGTCGTAAGAGGCTTGGATCGCTTGAGGGTCAATATCAATGCCAATCACTTTAGCGGCGCCAAGTTTGATGGCCGCGATGGCTAAGATACCAGAGCCACAACCAAAATCGACTACGGTTTTACCCGCAAGATCGAGGCCTTCTAGCCACTCTAGGCATAATGAAGTGGTTGGGTGAGTCCCGGTACCAAAAGCAAGGCCAGGATCAAGCATCACGTTGATAGCGTCAGGCTCTGGAACATCACGCCAGCTTGGGCAAATCCACAGGCGCTCACCAAACTTCATTGGGTGGAAGTTATCCATCCACTCGCGTTCCCAATCTTTGTCTTCCAGTTGCTCTACTTTATAGGCAAAGCCTTGCTCCAATAGACCGCTGGCCTTGATTTGCCTGATAGCGAGCTCGGTATCGATCTCGGCATCGTAGAGCGCCACAACGTCCGTTTCGCCCCACAAGCGGGTTTCACCTGGTTGAGGTTCGAAAACCGGGGTGTCTTTGGCGTCAAGAAAAGTCACCGATAACGCACCAGTGTCTTCCATTAGCATATCGCCAATTTGTTCCGCGTTGGTGTCGTTAGCATTAAGTTTGATTTGAATCCAAGGCATGGGATGCGCCTTCTTGGTTGAGTAGAAATTGCTGAGGAGTCTAGCAGAAATTAAGAAAATTTGGACAAAAAAAACACTCCTCAATGGGAGTGTTTTTTGATTCAAACGGCTTATTGTAGGCCGAGTTTCTTCTCAAGGTAGTGGATGTTAGCGCCACCGTGTTGGAAGTTCTCGTCGGCCATGATGGCTTCTTGAAGCGGGGTATTGGTTTTAATCCCTTCGACAATCATCTCACCTAACGCATTTTTCATGCGGGCAATCGCTACGTCACGGTTTTCACCAAAGGCGATAAGCTTACCAATCATCGAGTCGTAATGCGGTGGGACGGTATAACCGGTGTAGATATGCGATTCCCAACGGATCCCCATGCCACCTGGCGCGTGGAAGCGTTCGATCTTGCCTGGGCAAGGTAGGAAGCGCTCTGGATCTTCGGCGTTAATACGACACTCGATCGCATGGCCGCTGATCTTGATCTCATCTTGAGTGAAAGAGAGCGGCTGGCCTGCGGCAACGCGTAGTTGCTCTTTGATAAGATCAACGCCGGTTACCATTTCGGTTACTGGGTGCTCTACTTGAATACGGGTGTTCATTTCAATGAAGTAGAACTCACCGTTTTCGTATAGGAACTCAAACGTACCAGCGCCGCGGTAACCAATTTCAAGACAGGCACGAGTACAGCGCTCACCGATGTACTTACGCATCTCTGCAGTAATGCCCGGTGCTGGAGCTTCTTCCACCACTTTTTGGTGGCGACGCTGCATTGAACAGTCACGCTCACCTAAGTGGATAGCGCCACCTTGACCATCGGCAATCACTTGAACTTCAACGTGACGTGGGTTTTCAAGGAATTTTTCCATGTAAACCATGTCGTTGTTAAAGCAAGATTTGGCTTCCGCTCGGGTCATGGCAATCGCTTCTTCAAGATCGGCTTCTGCGCGAACCACGCGCATACCACGACCGCCGCCGCCACCAGAGGCTTTGATGATCACAGGGTAGCCAATGCGTTTCGCGTGCGCTTTGTTCTTTGAGGCATCGTCATCAAGCGGGCCGTCTGAACCAGGTACACAAGGTACGCCAGCTTTTTTCATTGCGGTGATCGCTGATACTTTGTCACCCATCATGCGAATAGTATCCGCTTTCGGGCCAACAAAAATAAAGCCAGAGCGCTCGACTTGCTCGGCAAAATCGGCGTTTTCAGACAGGAAACCATATCCAGGGTGGATCGCCACCGCACCCGTTACTTCTGCAGCAGAAATAATACGAGGGATGTTGAGGTAGCTATCAATGCCGCGTGCAGGACCGATACAGATCGACTCATCCGCCAGCAACACGTGCTTAAGATCGCGGTCAGCAGTGGAGTGCACGGCAACAGTTTTGATGCCCAGTTCTTTACAAGCGCGAAGAATACGAAGTGCAATTTCACCTCGGTTCGCGATGACTAATTTGTCTAGCATAAGGTTAGCCTCGATTATTCGATAATAACTAGCGGTTGATCGAACTCAACAGGTTGGCCATCTTCAACTAGGATTGCTGTTACAACACCAGACTTATCTGCTTCGATTTGGTTCATCATTTTCATTGCTTCAACAATGCACAGCGTGTCGCCAGCGTTAACGCTTTGACCCACTTCGATGAATGATTTTGCTTCCGGCGTTGGAGAGCGGTAGAAAGTCCCAACCATTGGAGAAAGCACTTGGTGACCGGCTGGTGCACTTGGTGCTGCTTCTTCTGCTGCTGGAGCGGTTGCGGCAGGCGCAGCTGCTGGTGCTGCTACTGGCGCAGGAGCGGCGGCGTATTGTACAGGAGCAACCGCAGGTGCAGGGCTGTGACGGCTGATGCGTACTGACTCTTCACCTTCAGAGATCTCAAGCTCAGCAATGCCAGATTCTTCAACCAACTCAATCAGCTTCTTAATTTTACGAATATCCATGTTGTCTTTCTCTTTATCTGTTTAATGACGTGCCGATTAAGGCAGTACATAGCGATTTGTAACTACTTTGACTGCAGATGATTTACCGCAGCGGCCAAAGCAAATTGGTATCCTTGAGCGCCTAATCCACAAATGACCCCTACCGCTTTATCGGATAGGTAAGAGTGGTGGCGGAATGGCTCTCGGCTGTGCACGTTAGAGAGGTGCACTTCAATAAATGGAATCGCGACCCCAAGCAGTGCGTCGCGCAGAGCAACGCTGGTATGGGTGAATGCCGCCGGATTGATGATAATAAAGTTCACATTGTCGTATGCTGCGTGGATGGCTTCAATAAGCTCATATTCACGGTTGGATTGCAGATGCGTGAGCTCTACATCCCATGATTCAGTTTGCAAAGACTTTGCTTGCTGGTGCAAGTTGTGGACAATCTGCTCAAGCGTTTGTGAACCGTAGTGTGCGGGTTCACGTAAACCCAGCAAGTTTAGATTTGGACCGTTGAGTACCAGAATTCGTGATTTTGCTGACATCTTGAGGCTATCTTCCGTTAACTAGGGTGCAAAAGCACCATTCCACTTCTTATAGGCATAATAGGCGACTTTTATCAAAAAAGTGAAGCCTATATCCAGATTAACTGTCGATTATAGACAATTCAGCGCAATTAGCAGCAAAATACTGGTCTAATCTCCGTAATTATCGTAAATCTAATTTGAGAAATGTGAGGGAGGTTCCACTGCTGATTGTAGACTATTTACTCCAATTTGGCCGAGATTTGGGAAAAAAGTGGGGGTTTCGTCAATCCGTTTTTGGATAAGCAGTAAAACAAAAAAAGCCAAACGTCGGTTTGGCTTTTTAATCTAGGTTTCGCTTGCTATGCAGATTAAGCCAAGCTTTGGTTTTCTTCGATCAGTTTTTCTACCACGCTTGGGTCGGCAAGCGTAGAGGTATCGCCTAAGTTGCTGGTATCGCCAGTGGCAATCTTACGCAAGATACGGCGCATAATTTTGCCCGAGCGGGTTTTTGGCAGTGAATCGGTCCAGTGCAGCACGTCTGGGGTGGCAATCGGGCCTATCTCTTTGCGCACCCAGTCTTTCACCTCTTTATGCAGTTCGGCGCTTGGGAACTCGCCATCGTTCAGCGTGATGTAGGCATAAATGGCTTGGCCTTTGATGTCGTGCGGCACGCCAACAATCGCGGCTTCGGCAATTTTTTCAAATGCTACCAAGGCAGATTCAATTTCCGCGGTGCCCATACGGTGGCCCGAAACGTTAAGCACGTCATCGACTCGGCCGGTGATCCAGTAGTAGCCGTCTTCATCACGGCGCGCGCCATCACTGGTGAAGTACATGCCTTTAAAGGTCGAGAAATAGGTTTGCTCAAAACGGTCGTGATCGCCGTATACGGTGCGCATTTGGCCGGGCCAAGAATCTAAGATAACCAAGTTACCATCGGCGGCGCCCTCAATCAGGTTACCCATGTTGTCCACCAGCGCGGGTTGAACGCCAAAGAACGGGCGAGTCGCCGAGCCAGGCTTAAGATCGGTAGCCCCTGGCAGCGGCGCAATCAAGATGCCACCGGTTTCGGTTTGCCACCAAGTATCGACAATCGGGGATTTTTCATCGCCAATGGTTTTGTAGTACCACTCCCACGCCTCTGGGTTAATCGGCTCACCCACCGAGCCCATGATGCGCAAACTCGAGCGAGACGTCCCCTCAATCGCTTCTTTGCCTTTGGCCATTAAGGCGCGGATCGCGGTAGGGGCGGTGTAGAGGATATTGACTTGATGCTTATCCACCACTTGGCTCATGCGGTTGGTTTTCGGGTAGTTCGGCACCCCTTCAAACAAAATCGTTTTGGCGCCATTGGCAAGTGGGCCGTAGACCAAATAGGTATGGCCGGTGATCCAGCCCACATCAGCGGTGCACCAGAAGGTTTCGCCCGGTTGATAGTCAAACACGTACTTAAAGGTCATGGTGGCGTAAACTAAGTAGCCGCCCGTGGTGTGCAGCACGCCTTTGGGTTTTCCGGTCGAGCCGGAGGTGTACAAAATAAACAGGGGATCTTCTGCTTTCATCTCTTCTGGCGGGCAGTGATCCGAGACTTTCGCCGTCGCTTCATGCCACCACACATCGCGATGATCGTGCCACTCGACTTCACCCCCAGTGCGTTTTAATACCAGCACTTTGTCGATGGTTTTGACTTCAGGATTGGTCAGCGCTTCATCGACGTTCTTTTTTAGCGGCACCGCGCGCCCGCCGCGCACCCCTTCATCGGCGGTCACGACAATTTTGGCGTTAGAATCGATAATACGACCAGAGAGCGCTTCGGGAGAGAAGCCGCCAAACACCACGGTATGAACCGCGCCAATTCGGGTACACGCGAGCATTGCTACCGCCGCTTCTGGCACCATTGGCATGTATAGACACACCACATCGCCTTTGTGTACGCCTTGCTCTTTGAGCGCGTTAGAGAAACGGCACACTTCTTGGTGAAGCTGATTAAAGGTGAGGGTTTTATCGTCGTTTGGATCGTCGCCCTCCCAAATGATCGCCACTTCGTCCCCGCGGTCCGCTAGGTGGCGGTCAATACAGTTGGCCGAGACGTTGAGCGTGCCATCTTCAAACCAGCGAATGTCGACGTGGCCAGTATCAAAAGAGGTGTTTTTGACTTGGGTGTAGGGTTTTATCCAATCGACAATTTTGCCATGCTCAGACCAAAAGCCTTCTGGATCAGAAACCGACTGCTGGTACATCGCCAGATAAGTTTCTTCATCGGCGTGGGTGGTCGCTTGGATATTTTGCTTTACTGGATAAATGTGACCTTCACTCATTGTTGCTCTCCTTGTGAACTCGGCTGTTCCATTTTTTATCGCTCATGGTTGCTATTAACTTTCTGCTACTCGCGTGGTTTCTACAATTAGACTTTAGGATGAGAAGGCGAGTTTTTGGCCTGAAGTGTTTGAATTTTTTCATTGTGCGCTGCTAGCGTAAGTATGCCGACGTCAATGAAGGCAGGTCGCCATAGGTAAGGCGCACGTAGATTAACGCCGCGGAATAAGCATCTTGCAGTGCATCGTGGCGCTCCTGTAGCGGTAGGTCGAGGTGTTTACATATCGCATCCATACTGAGGTCAAAATAGGCGTTAGGCAGGTGACGTTCGAGCTTTTGATGATAGATCTGGCTCACCTCTATCAGGGGATTTGGCAAGGGAAAGCCAAGGTGTTTTTTACAGGCCAGATCCAAGATCGTTTTATCGTAGCGGATGTGATAGCCGATGATGGGGCGATTACCGATAAAGGCGATCAGCGCTTTGAGCGCTTCCACTTCAGATAAGCCATCTTGCAGATCATGATGCCGGATCTGATGGATACGAATGGAGCTAGAGTCGAGGGACTGGGGGGCTTGAAGGCGGATATGAAAGGGCTCGCTGGTGATGATCCGGTTGCCAATGATCTTCGTCGCGGCAATGGTCACCAGTTCGGCCCGTTTTGGGTCAAGGCTGGTGGTCTCACAGTCTAAAGAGACAAATTCCTCTTGTTGTGGCGCCTGAAACAGCCACTGATAAGGGTGCCCTTTCAGTTGATGGTACCACCAAAGTCGACGTAATCTATTCATGCTTCCTCTTGAATACCAATAATACCGTTAATAGGCTTTTCCGCCTTCCGCCTTCCGCCTTCCGCCTTAGCTCCTAATCTGATAGTGATAGCCTAACCACTGCTTGAACTTCTTCACCACATGCAGGCTGTGGCGCAAAATGTCTCGCTCAGAGCGGTCGAGTTTATCCAGATGAATGCGATTGCCGGTATGTTTGTCGGTTAACTGCTGGGTAAGGCGCAGTTTAAAAAACAGTTTCAGCGCTTCGGCTAAGTTATCGGCGGTTTCCTGCTCGAGTACCTGTTTGCGCCGTAATGCTTCAATGCGCTCAAAGGTGTTCTTTTCGCTAAGGGCGTACTCCAGACAGAGCGCCCGGACGCCATGAACGATTGGGAAAATACCGCCTTGCTTGATGTCGAGGCCCTTTTTTGAGCTCTTTACATTGCCAAATAAGCTTAGTGGTGACGAGAACCTCAGCGCGGGTCGGGTAAACTCAGTCAAAATCAGTTCTTGATCGGCCATCAACAGTGAAAGGTGCTGCTGTAGCGGTTCAAGGAGCTGGGTATTGCCCGCGACGGCGTGGGCATCGGCCATGATCGCCAGCTTCATGACGTGCTCGGGCTGCGCCTTTCTTACCCATTGGGTTAAGGTTTGCTGCCACTCGGCCTGAGTTTTGACCCACTCGGGGTTATTAACCATCACTTTGCCCGGGCAGAGCGGGTAGCCCAGTTGCACTAAAGTATGAGACAGCGCCTCCATCGTTTTGGAGCACTGTGACCACTCGAGGCCATCTTTGATGATAAGGGCGTTGTCTTGGTCGGTTTTAAGGATTTGCTCACCACGACCTTCAGATCCCAGCACGATGAAGCAGAGCTGTCTTTGTAAGGCGCTTGGCACGACCAGCTCGAACGCTTTTTCAATGATCTGTTCGTTGACCGCTGAGATAAGCTCCATAATAAAGCGGGTGCGAATGCCATTATTGAGTAAGCTTTCGACCAAATTGCGTTGTCGATTTGCCGCTAACGCGAGCTCCTCTACCGATTCTGCCCGAGCAATGGCGAGCGAGAGTACGTGGGAGTGGGTGGAAAAACTCGACAGTATCTGGGTCATGTCGAGCATACCAACGGGCTGTTTTCCGTCACACACCATCACCCGTTTCATTTTTTGCCTAGTCATAGTGATCATGGCGTTAAACAGGAAATCATCTTGTTCTACATAGAACACCGGATAACTGGCAATAGTGCCAACGGCGGTGTTGAGGGGCTTATCATCCAGCATGACCGCGTGGAGCATATTAGTCCGGGTAATGATGCCATAAGGGTAAGGGTTATCGCTGCAAATCAGCCTTGGGTCCTGCGTGTCAAGCGCTACTAGGGCGCTATCGATGCCTTTGTCTTTCATTTGCAGGGTGACTTGATTGAGTGGCTGGTCTGGTGACAGGATCAACGCCGGATGGTAGATACTGTCATCGACTTTGGTCAGGATAAACTCGGCGAGGTTTTGCTGCTGTTGAGCGGTTTCCAGTAACTGTTGCCGTTTGGCTAAATTGTTATCGAAATAGGCGGCAAACTGGCCATTTTGACGATAGAGCTCGGTAAAGACGGCCTTAGGCAATAAGTAGCTCAGGGTGTCTTCCAGGGCGATGTATTGGTGTTTGCTGTGATCATCAAACAGCGAGCGGACATCAAACAGATCATCATTGCCATAGTGAGCAAACACCTCCGACTCATCGGCAGAGCGTTCTTCTACGGCGCCCTTAATTAACACGTGTAGGTGCTGGCTCTCTTGATTCGGAGCAAGAATGACTTCGGTTTCTCGGTAGTAGGCGACATCCAGCGCGCTGCGCAATCGTGCTTGCTGCTCTGGGGTCAGGCGGTCAAAAGGGGGCGCCTGCATGTTAAACTTTTCTGGCATAACGGCGGACTTGGGTCAGTTGGCTAGCCTTAAGTGTGGCAAATACTGGCAAAAGCTCCAGACGACTTTGGTCTAATAGAGCTGGTCTTATGTCATATCTTTTGCCAATGAGGAAAAAAAGAAATCGTTTTCTTCCCTTTTTCAATCGTTCAACAGGCGGCATAATAGCGCCAATTTTTTCACTGACAGTAGCGGCCACGATTTATGTTAGTCAAACCTTCACCGTATGGGTGGATTTCTCAATACTTCACCGGGTTCTTTTTTGCCTACGGGGTTTATCTGCCGTTTTGGGCGTTGTGGTTTGAAGACCGCGGCGTATCGGCCACAGATGTTGGCCTATTAATGGGGCTTGGCTTCGCGACCCGTTGTGTGGCGAACTTGGTGCTCACGCCTCGTCTTCACCGAGTCGAGCAATTGATCCCAGCGTTACGCTGGTTGAGTGTCGCCTGTGTGGCGACGATTGGGGTGCATTTCTTCGCTGGGGCTAACTTTGGGCTACTGGTGGTGGCGACTATTTTATTCAATTTGTGCTGTGGTCCAATTGTTCCATTATCTGATGCGATGGCAAACTACTATGGCAAGCTTAAGATGTTGGATTATGGCCGCACCCGTCTTTGGGGCTCGATTGCATTTGTTGCTGGCTCGACCGTGGTGGGCTTTCTTGTCGCGAACTACGGGGCCGATATGATCTTATACACCGCGCTGTTCGGTGTGGTTTTGGCGATGGTGTTGGTGATGCGTAACCCGAACGTGATGCCAGTATCAGAGCAACAAGAACAAGCGGTCAGACCGAGAGTGATGAGTTTGTTGACCGAAATGCCAGTGGTGCGTTTTTTGGTGCTGGCTTCCCTTATTCAGGGCAGTCACGCGGCGTATTACGCGTTTAGTTCCATTTACTGGAAAGAGTCTGGCATTGGCGAAGACATCATTGGTTACCTGTGGAGCTTGGGTGTTATCGCCGAGATCGGGGTATTTGCGTTAAGCGCTAAGCTGTTTGTGGGCTGGAGCTTACGCAGTTTGTTTGTTGTTGCTGCACTTGGTGTGGTCGCGCGCTGGGGGCTAACAGCCTCGACGGTTGATATCTGGGCGCTGGTGTTAGTGCAACTGTTGCACGGTGTGACGTTTGCCATGGCGCATATTGCCGCCATTCAATACATCGGCCGCCAGAGCGAAAACAAAATGGTGGCGCTGCAGTCACTGTATAACGCCATTCCATTGGGCGCCTTTATCGCTGCGATGACCGCCTTTAGCGGATGGGGCTACCAAGAGTGGGGCGCGAATGTATTCTGGGTGATGGCCGCCATGGGGGTGCTGGCACTGTTTGTGCGTGTTGATGCAAAGAAATCAGTGTCTGAGCCACAAATTCTTGCGGAATAGTTGAGATTAAAAAATAGTCACAGTTACACTAAAAGGCCGGAGCATTGCTCTGGCCTTTTTTCTTCTTCCCAGTTCACTCTGGGCACTGTGGTTGATGCAAGGATGGCTTCAATGCAAGGTTGGATAGTAGTACCGGTTTCTTTGGCCTATTTAGGGGTGTTGTTTCTTATCGCATGGTATGGCGATAGGCAAACGCAGTGGTTATCGCGTTGGCGACCGTGGATCTACAGCCTTTCGATTGCGGTGTACTGCACCTCCTGGACGTTTTACGGCACCGTAGGGCAGGCCAGTAGCAACCCTTGGTCGTTTATCCCTATCTATGTCGCCCCGATCTTGGTGTTCACCCTTGGCTGGCGTTTATTGGCGCGGCTGATCTTAATTGCGAAACGCGAACACATTACCTCAATCGCCGATTTTATTGCCGCCCGATACGGTAAGTCGCAAGGTTTGGCGGTCACCATTACCTTAATCTCTGTAGCCGGGATCTTGCCTTACATTGCGCTGCAATTGCGTGGTATTACCATGGGGCTTGAGCTCGTTGCCCCGGACCTAATGACGGATTTGGGCTATCAAGACCACACCATTTCGTGGTTTGTGGTGGTGGCTTTGGCGGTTTTTACCATGCTGTTTGGTACTCGCCATATTGATAACACCGAACATCATCGAGGCATGATGATGGCGGTGGCGTTTGAATCGCTGGTGAAGCTGGTCGCTTTTCTCACCGTCGGCTGCTTTATTACTTATATTGTGTTCAAAACGCCCGACCTCTCTTTGTTTTCCGTTGCCCAGCAAACCTATCAGGCGCCCAATTTACCTACGCTCTTGATCCATACCCTGTTAACCATGGCGGCGATCATCTGTTTGCCGCGCCAGTTTCATACCATGGTGGTGGAGAATGAACAGCCGCAGGACTTGCATACGGCTCGCTGGCTGTTTCCCTGTTATTTGCTGCTGATGGGGCTGTTTGTTTTACCCATTGCTTGGGCGGGGCAAGGGCTGCTGTCTGACTCGAGTGCAGACTCCTTTGTGATAAGCCTGCCGCTGGCGATGGAGATGAATAGCATCGCGCTGTTGGCCTTCCTTGGAGGAACCTCGGCCGCTTCTGGCATGGTGATCGTTTCGACCATCGCACTGGCTATCATGGTTTCTAACGATTTGGTGTTGCCGCTATTGCTGCGACGAATGCGCTTAACCGAGCGCACCCATCGCCACTTTTCCGGTCTACTGCTGAATGTGCGTCGTACCTTGATCTTGATTTTGTTGGCCGGGGCGTGGGGCTTTTATCAGGTACTGGGCAGTATTAGCTCGCTCTCTGTGATTGGTTTACTGTCGTTTGCCGCCATCGCCCAGTTTGCCCCGGCTTTACTGGGCGGTATGTACTGGCGAGTGGGTAACAAAAAAGGGGTCTACGTTGGCTTGTTGGTTGGCTTTACGATTTGGTTGGTGACTTTAATGAGTCAGACGGCGATGTTGGCGGGAAGCAGCGACAATAACGTTTTACTTTGGGTGATCGAACCACCTAACTGGCTTGCACAATTAAACCTAGCGGCCTCTGACTGGGGGATCGCACTGAGTTTAATAGCTAATGCTGCTTGCTACATCTTGGTATCGTTACTGACACGAGCGAGCCTGAGTGAGCGCTTACAGTCGGCCGCTTTTGTTGGTACCCCGCTGCCTGAAAGTGAAAACGTCAGTTTGTATCAAAGTCGTGTGACGGTGGCAGAGCTGGAAATGCTTGCGTCGCGTTTTGTTGGCCGTAGCCGGGTGCGCAGTGCGTTTGATCAGTTTTGGCATCATCATGGCGGCCAGTTACTCCCCAATCAGCAGGCTTCTTCTGCTTTGATCCGCCACACCGAGCGCGTGCTCGCTGGGGTGTTTGGAGCGTCATCGGCAAAGCTAGTCCTAACTTCGGCGCTGCAAGGGCGCAATATGCAGTTAGAAGATGTCGCGACCATCGTTGATGAGGCCTCTGAGCTGTACGACTTTAGCCGCGGTTTGCTGCAAGGCTCGATAGAGCATATTAGCCAAGGGATCGCCGTGGTCGACAAGCAGCTAAGGCTGGTGGCGTGGAATCAGCGTTATCTTGAGCTGTTTGAGTTTCCTGCCGGGCTTATCCAAGTTGGTCGACCGATTGCTGATGTGATTAAACATAACGCCGAGCAAGGGTTATGTGGTCCTGGTGAGGTACAACAACTGGTCAAAAGGCGGGTAGAGCACTTAGAGCGCGGCACCCGCCATACTTCATCTCGGGTTAGGCCCGATGGCCGTTTTATTAAAGTGGAAGGTAACCCGATGCCCGGTGGCGGGTTTGTGATGAGTTTCAGTGATATTACGGTCTTTCACAAAACCGAAAAAGCGCTCAAAGAGGCCAATGAAAATCTCGAGTCTCGAGTAAGAGAGCGAACCCAAGAGCTGGAGAGCCTCAATAAGCGTTTGGTGGTCGCAACCCAAAGTGCCGAGTCTGAATCTCACTCCAAAAGTCGATTTTTGGCCGCGGTTAGCCATGATTTGATGCAGCCATTGAATGCGGCGCGTCTGTTTGCTTCTTCGCTTACCGAGACCGCCAGTGACGCCGAAACTAAGCAGCTTTCTCATCACATTGAAAGCGCCCTTGGCGCCGCAGAAGATTTGATTGGGGATCTGTTGGATATCTCTCGTTTGGAGTCTGGCAAGCTAGAAACCAATGTTCATGCCTTCCCACTTAATGATGTGTTGGACAACCTCAACGCCGAGTTTAGCGCGCTGGCCAAAGAGCAAGGGGTCAACTTTGTGATGGTGCCATCGAACTTGTTGGCTTATTCCGACCCCAAGTTGTTACGCCGAGTACTGCAAAATTTTCTCACCAATGCGTTTCGCTATAATCCGAAAGGCAAAGTGTTACTTGGAGCTCGCCGCATGGGTGGCCAGATCCGCATTGAAGTTTGGGATAATGGGGTGGGGATAGCGCAAGAGCAACAAGCGCTGATCTTTGAAGAGTTTACGCGAGTCGATATTGGCCGAGCAGACCAAGGCTTGGGGCTCGGCTTAGCCATCGCGAAAGGCATTGCGCGAGTGTTAGGTCATCAGATCTCGCTACGATCTTGGTTAGAGCAAGGGACGGTTTTTTCTGTCACCTTGGACAGAGCTGCGCAAGCGCAGTTGGTTCCCGAGCCGACCGTGAACCCGATTGCCAGTGATCTCGTCGGAGTCAGAGTATTGTGTGTCGACAATGAGCCTGAAATATTGACCGGAATGCAAACCTTACTTGAGCGTTGGGGCTGTGAAGTTAAAGTGGCGGAAAATTTAATCGACAGCTTAAAAACCCTTGAACAGGAGTGGTCTCCTGAGGTGATTTTCTCTGACTATCGCTTGGATCATGGCCGAACTGGGCTAGAAGTTTTGCAGCAGTGCCGTTTGCGACTGGGAGACAGTTTTGCTGGGGTGATCATCAGCGCCGACCGCACCGATGAACTGCTCGAAACCATCAAAAGTAACGGGTTTAGTTACATCGCTAAGCCAGTGAAGCCGCTCAAGTTACGCGCAGTGCTTAATCGGCTGAGTTAATGACATCAAGAGGTCTAACAGCTTTTGGGTTCAAATAGTCAAAAAGCTGTACACGCTCAACGCCACTAAAAGGGTGTAATTGTAACTTATTGAAAAGCATCTAATTTTTCTGTTTGTGTATAGTTCGGTGAGTTTTGGGTTACCCATGATCTAAATGCTTTTAGACCTGTACAGCAAAGCCGATGTGTACACATCGGCTTTGAGTTAATGGCGTGTTTGTCGCTGATTTTCTAATGGTTGTGAGCTTCACCAGCCCCTTTCGGGTAGCGAATAGACTCGACCATCTCTTGAACGTCGTTTGGTACTTCGGCGGTGAACTTATTCACGGCAATCGAGACCATAAAGTTCAAACACATACCTAACGTTCCGATGCCTTCTGGGCTAATGCCGAACCACCAGTTGTCCGGGGTGTTAGCCGCTGGGTTTACAAACTTAAAGTAGATGATGTAAGCCGCAGTAAAGGCGATACCTGAAAGCATGCCTGCAATCGCGCCCTCTTTGTTCATCTTCTTATAGAAGATCCCCAAGATGATGGCAGGGAAGAAGGAGGCAGCAGCGAGACCAAAGGCGAATGCCACTACTTGCGCCACAAAGCCCGGCGGGTTAATTCCTAAGTATCCCGCGCAGACGATGGCTGTCATGGCTGCCAATCGCGCCGCAAGCAGTTCTTGCTTGTCGGTCATGTTGGGCCTAAAGCCTTTTTTCAGCAAGTCATGGGAAATCGAGGTTGAGATCACCAGTAGTAGGCCGGCTGCAGTAGAGAGTGCGGCCGCCAGACCACCCGCCGCGAGCAATGCCACCACCCAGTTAGGCAGTTTGGCCAACTCAGGTGAAGCCAGTACGATGATGTCGCGGTTAATCTTCATCTCGTTGCGCTCATCGCCCGAGTAGAACATTCTGCCATCGCCATTTTTATCTTCCCAGCCAACCAGGCCAGTGCTTTCCCAGTTTTTATACCAACTTGGTGCATCGCTTGCCGCAACCCCTTTCATGTCGGTGCCATTGATGGTTTCGATCATGTTCACTCGAGCGAATGCCGCAACGCCTGGCGCTGTGGTGTAGAGCATAGAGATGAATAGGAGCGCCCAGCCTGCAGAGATACGAGCATCTTTTACTTTTGGTACGGTGAAAAAGCGAATGATTACGTGCGGCAACCCAGCGGTACCTACCATTAACGCCGCGCAGATAAAGAATACATCGACCATGCTTTTTGAACCGTCGGTGTAGGCGGTAAAGCCAAGTTCTTCGGTAAGGCCGTCGAGTTTATCTAATAGATAGACTTCACTGCCGGTGATGGTTGAACCCATACCGATTTGCGGCAGTGGATTACCCGTCATCATGATTGAGGTGAAGATAGCCGGGACAAGGAAGGCGAAAATGAGAACACAGAATTGAGCCACTTGGGTATAAGTGATGCCTTTCATGCCACCTAGTACCGCGTAGAAGAACACGATACCCATACCGATAACGATACCGAGGTTGATGTCAACTTCCAGAAAGCGCGAGAACACTACCCCTACGCCACGCATTTGTCCGGCAACATAAGTAAACGAGACGAAGATGGCACAAAACACCGCCACCATGCGCGCGGTTTTCGAGTAGTAACGCTCACCGATGAAATCAGGCACGGTGAACTTACCAAATTTAC
>Ga0070724_10000508_pt1 | contig 27933 bp, 25 predicted proteins | sample tdDd001_FD_67278 | JGI IMG/M metagenome (GOLD analysis project Ga0070724, IMG submission 67278) | Marine sediment microbial communities from the Atlantic coast under amendment with organic carbon and nitrate - tdDd00.1 | ecosystem: Environmental > Aquatic > Marine > Coastal > Sediment | place... | reverse complement strand
AATGTCTTCTAAGTTTCTCGCGATGTCTGATGTTGTCACACGTTGTTCTTCTGCCGCTTGAGAAATGTGGGTACTCATGTGGCTGATCTCCATGATAAGAGACTGGATCTCTTCCATTGCACTGTTCGCACTTGAGGCTTGCTCGACCGATTGATCCATGTCGGACATGCAGCTCTCAATCACTTTACCTGCGGTTTTAGAAGAAGACTGCAAGTTACTGATCATGTTTTCAATTTCGCTGGTGGAGTGGGTGGTTTTTTGCGCCAGCACGCGCACTTCGTCTGCCACCACGGCAAAGCCGCGTCCTTGCTCACCCGCGCGGGCGGCTTCTATCGCGGCATTGAGTGCTAATAAGTTAGTCTGTTCAGCGATGTTGCGAATCACATCCAAAATAGAGCCGATCTCACTACTCATGCGTTGCAGATCAGACACCGCATCGACTGACTCGGTGAGTCGCGTCTCAAGCTGATTGATCACGGTAATGTTAGCGCTCATGATTTTACGGCCAGACTCAGAAGCGCTTTCTACTTGCTGTACCATGTCTGAAGAACTTTGCGCGCTTTGTGCCACTTCATTCACAGATTGCTCCATTTCGGTCATCGCGGTTGCAACCGTCGCGGTTTGTTCCCGCTGAGCATTGAGTTGATCTTGCGCGCTAATTGATGTGGTTCGGTTGGTGTTAGCCACCTTGGTTAGATCATCAGCGGCGTCGTTTAGCTCTTGAAGAATGTCGTGCAGGCTGTCTGCAAGGGTGTTGATATGACGGCCTAAAAGGCTGAACTCGTTGTTATTACGCACCTCGATACGCTGAGTCATGTCGCCATTGGTAAGGCTTTCTAATGTGGCTAAAATTCTATTAAGCGGCTCACGAACGCTGTGCGCGACATGCCAGCCAATGCCCACGGCGATAATACAAACCACAAAGCCGATGCCTATGGCTTGAATATAACCTTCTTCATAGATTGAGCTTGCTTCTGTTAGTGAGGCGTTTAATTGCTCTCCTGCGGTGACATTAAAAGTGTCTAACACCTTCATTGCACCATCAATTTTTGTTGCTAGATTTGCAATGTTGTCATACAGGCGTTCCTTGGCGGTTAAGTAGGCATAATGCTGATCTAACACGCCGCCAGCTTTACCCACATCTCGGCTAAATTGTGCGACCGAGTCATCAAAGACCTTTTTTAGGGCAGGCAATTGCGCAGCCAATCCACGGTAAGCGTAGTTCAAGTGCGTAACGGCTTTTTTGTTTTTCGTTACGGCTTTCTTTACAAATTCTGTATCGCTGCTCGCTAAGGCATCGGAGGTGACTACTTCGGCGTCTTTTAACTTAATGAAGTAACTTTTTGCCATCACCTTAACAGAGATTTTATCCTGATCATCGACATACTCCTTCATGCCAACACTCAGTTCTGTTTGCAGCTTTTGGAAGCTACGGGAAGATTTCTGTACGGCTTCTTGAGCGGCGAACATCGCTTGATAGTTGTCCATCGCTTCGATGGCTTCGGTAAAGTAGCTCGCTTCTAGCTGTTTTAACTCTTCAATACGGGGGGCGATTTCGGGGGTGTTTGCACTGACGGACTCCAATTGCGCCAAAGTTTCCTTAAAAGCTTCTTGAGCTTTGACAAAATCACTGCGAGAGCTGGTCATGCGCTGCTGATTTTGGGTGGTAAGGAAGTCTTTAAATGATTTGTCTGCTGACAATAAACGCACGCTGGTTTGATTGGATAACGCGACTAATGGTAGGGAAGTTTCCGAGACGGTTTCAAAATTTGAATGAATTTTGTCCATCCCGCCCATCATGATTGCAATTGTGGCTACAAACAACACCACAATCAGCGTAAATCCAGCGTACATGCGCCTTATTACCGATCCTTGCATGTTCTCTCTCCAATAACTTCAAAGTGTAAAATAAGAGGCAAAACGCCTCTAAAAAAGGTTTAACTAAAGGCTCATTTTACGAACAATGCTCTGCCATTACTTTGACCGCTGTTACAATTTCGTTACGTCAAACTGGCACAGGTCACAGGAAGTGTATTTTTGAACGGTGTTTTTAATTGAGTTATTGCTAGGCATAGCGCATACTAAGCTCCGAAATTAATAAGGATTTATTGACTGAATTTCAGTAATGATTTGTATCCTTACTATGAATGTCGATACGGAGTAACTCATGGCAGAAGAAACCATTTTTTCTAAAATTATTAATAAAGAAATTCCAGCAGATATTGTTTTTCAGGATGAGCTAGTTACCGCTTTTCGCGATATTAACCCGCGCGCACCAAAACACGTTTTGATCATCCCGAATAAACTTATCCCAACAACCAATGAGGTTGAAGCAGACGACGAGTTGATGATGGGCCGTATGTTTACCGCTGCTCGTAAAATCGCACAAGACGAAGGCATTGCTCAAGATGGTTACCGTCTGATCGTTAACTGCAATGCTCATGGTGGCCAAGAGGTGTATCACATCCATATGCATCTGTTAGGTGGCAAACCACTGGGCCCTATGCTAATTAGCTAAGTTCGATGTTGTATTCGTTTAATGTCCAATTCGGGGGTAGTTTGATTCCACTCGCTCGTAAAATTGTGGTTGCTTCCATTGCCGCGACGCTTTCGGCGTGTGCGTCGATGTCTGCGGGCAACCTATTTAGTCATTATAGTGCTCAGCATTCCGATGTTTACCAGTCGGTAAATCAAGGCCAATACCAAGTCGCGCAAGATTCCCTGCCTAGCATTGAGTCGGGCATCGCAGGACCTATTCTCGATAATATGGAGAGGGGCAGGGTCGAGTTGCTCAATCAGAGTTATGCCGAGAGCATGGCCAGCCTTAAACGCAGTGATCAGGCGGCACGTGTGCAAGCGGATCAACCGGTTATTTCTGTGAGCGAAACCGCCGCCTCGGTGGGCGCCCTCGCGGCTAATGATAATCTAACCAGTTATGAGCCCGCAGATTACGAGCTCGGCTTTTTGCATCTCTACTTAGGGTTAAACTACCTGCGTGGAAATGATTTAGAAGGGGCTTTGGTTGAGATACGCCGCGCGAACATGGTGCAAGAGCAGGCGCGTAAACGTCGCGAAGCCGAACTAGAGTCGGCGGCTGATTCTGCCTCTGAGCAGGGGGTAAATGAAAACCTTGGCGCAATTATGGCGAACTACCCTGCCGCGGGTAAAACGCTACAAGCGGTGCAAAACGGTTATTTGCTCTATTTTTCAGCGCTGCTTTATGAAACATCCGATGACTTAAACAGCGCCTACGTTGATTACAAGCGTGCTTTAGCTGTGATGCCTGATAACCGAGAGGTGATCGATGGCGTGTTGCGTGTTGGTCATAAGTTAGGGATGAAGCAAGACTTAGCCAAACTTGAAAAGCGCTATGGTCAGTATAAAAAACCGGCCAAAGATAAAGGCCGCGTGATCATCATTGATGAGCAGCAGGTCGTTAAAGCGCTAGACAGTTGGCAGTACTCTTTTCCTTACTATGACTCAAACGCAAAGCAATATTTCTACTATAACTTGTCATTGCCGTATTACCCAGATATGCAGGGTTATGCAATGAACGAGTTGATGTTGGATAATCAAACGCTTAACAGCTCGCAGCTGGTGGATGTGAACTTAATGGCCGAACGTGACCTCGTCGAGCGCATGCCAACCATTATTGTCCGTCAAGCGTTGCGGGTGATAGCGAAAGAGCAAATTCGCCGAGAAGCGGCAAAAGATAAAGACGATGTAGGTAACGTATTGCTGAATCTGTGGAATATCTTAACCGAACAAGCTGACACGCGCAGTTGGCAGACTTTGCCAGCAGAGGTGTATAGTAGTAGTACGCAGGTTAACCCCGGTGCACACACGGTGAGTGTTAACGGTCAACAATACCAATTTGACGTATCAGCGGGACGCACAACGCTGGTATGGATTTCTCGACAAGGCCAAGGTTCAACCATTTGGCACAAACAATTAGGGGCAATCTAATGAGGAAAATTTGGATAGTAGCGCTTTCTGTTTTCGCCATCCTTGGCTGTGCAGAGCGTACTGCTGGGCTTAATGTAGACGGCCAATCACAACGGGTTATTTTTAATGACACCGTATTGGGTGGCAAACTTGATATTGAACAAATCGATACTGATGAGGTCAATGGTCATGCGCGCGGCATTGTGACGCTAGCAAGTCAATCTACAGGTAATCAGAACATTCAGTACCGTTTTTACTGGTATGACGACAAAGGCTTGGACGTAAACACTAAGCCTGGCCCATGGCGCCAAATCATCGTACGTGGTTACGAAACTATTTCAATTTCAGAAGTGTCTGTTAATCCGAACGCAACTCAGTTTCGCGTTCAGATCCGTCAGGCCGATTAATTAAGGAAACATTATGAAAAAAAGTATCATTGCCTTACTTGGGCTTGCTGTTGTTCTCGGTGGTTGTTCTAACCAAGTATCGTATGGTGATGCTCAAGCCGTTGAAACTACGACTATCGATTTTGGCTCAACGGATCTTCAAACTATTGCCGGTCAAATGGTCGATAGCATGATGATGTCGGGCTCTGTGGCTGCGATTACTCGTGATAGTCGCCCAATCGTATTTGTTGAGCGTATCAAGAATAAAACCAGCGAGCATATTGATACCGAGTCTATTACCGATACTATCAGCACTAAGATGCTGAATTCAGGCAAATTCCGTTTTGTCGATATGGATCGCGTTGAGTCGGTTCGTAAACAACTGAACTTCCAAAATGACGATGAGCTAGTTAATCAAAGCAGCGCCATCCAGTTTGGTAAAATGGTTGGTGCGCAGTACATGTTGTACGGCAACCTAGCAAGCATTGTTAAGAACGACGGTAGCGACCAAGACGTTTACTACAAAATGACGATGCGCCTGATGGATCTTGAATCTGGCCTTATCGAGTGGGCGGATGAAACCGAAATCCGTAAGCAAAAGTCTAAAAGCTTTTTAGGCTTATAAGGAGTAGCGCAGTGGCGAAAATGAATTGGGATGAAGCGTTAGGGCTTGATGATTCATTGGCGTCACTGAGTGAGTTTTTTGTCACTCAGCCGGGTGAAATTGAGCTGCTTTCGGGGGGCTTAAGTAACCGCTGTTGGAAACTCACCGATGCTCAAGGCCGTCACTATGTGTGGCGGCCTGCCACTTCTATCTCTCAAGCTTTTGGCGTATCACGCGCTAATGAGTATTACCTCCTCCGTGCTTTAAGTCATTACGCTTTTTCACCTCAAGCTGTGCTGCTCAATAAATCTGGGCTGCTGGTTGAATGGTTAGAAGGACATGTCATGACAGGGGCTGTCTCGTCACTTGATTTGATGACGACGTTAGCCACCATTCATCAAGTAGAAATCAACGATAAGCCGATTCAGAAGTTTAACTTACCGGAACGGGTTGATCTTTATTGGATGCAGTTAGATACAGAACGCTTAGACCCACAAGTCGAAGCGCTCTACCGCCGTTTTCGTGAACCTGCTTATACCCCTAACCAGTTGCGCACGTTATGCCACTTAGATCTTGGCGATTACAATATGATCCGCACGCCGCGAGGGATCGGGGTGATTGACTGGGAGTACTCGGCCATTGGCGATCCTCGGATGGATCTGGCGATGACGTGCCAGGTGGCCGGACTGGATGTTAGCGACAGTGTATTGAGCTATTGTCAGATACGTGGGATAGAAGAGCCACAAGTTTGGTTGGAAGGGGTTCAAGAGTGGCTACCAAGAGTCCAACTGATCGGCATGTTGTGGTTTTATTTGGGTTATCAGTTGTGGGGAGACGAACTCTATCGCCAACGAGCAGAGCAGCTTAAGCAGAGTTTACTTGCTTAAACTTTGAGCTGAAGCTTTGTTCAATTTGGAATAATGCCAATAAGATCACTTTTTCAAGCTAAGATTTAGATATCTATGCCTTTTAACTAAGCGCATTCGTGGTAGATTGAATTTATAACGACACCCAAGGAATCGGGGGAGAAACGATGATTATTTACTTACATGGCTTTGACTCAACAAGCCCAGGTAACCACGAGAAAGTGCTGCAACTGCAGTTTATTGACGATGACGTTCGCTTCATCAACTACAGCACCCTTCACCCTAAGCACGACATGCAGCATCTGCTCAAAGAAGTCCACAAAGTTGTCGAGCAAAGCGATGATCCTAATCCGATTATCTGTGGCGTTGGTCTTGGCGGCTATTGGTCTGAGCGTGTTGGCTTTTTGTGTGGGATCAAGCAGGTATTGTTTAATCCTAACTTGCATCCAGAGCGTAACATGCAAGGTCGTATCGACCGGCCTGAAGAGTATGAAGATATTGCCACAAAATGCGTTGAAAAGTTTCGTACCAAGAATAAGCAGCGCTGCTTAGTGATCTTATCTAAACAAGATGAAATACTCGATAATCAAAGCCAAGCCAGTGAGCTAGAGCAGTATTACGATATTGTTTGGGACGAAGAGCAAGGCCATAAGTTCCAAAAAATTTCTCACCACCTGCAGGCGGTCAAGGCCTTTAAGCAAGCGTAATATTACTACTTTGGTCGCGACAACTATTAAAGCACTCAATTCGAGTGCTTTTTTTATGCCCGCGTTGTTCCCGTTGTCATCATGCTGCTGTTATTGATTTACCAAATATTGCTCATTGCTTAACCAAGCAAGGCAAATGATGGTAATTTTCTTTCAAATTATGATTGCCTTGACCGAATCGGTCTTTATAATGAGTTTAAATAAACTTTTTTTGATAAATATCAAAGAAAGTTTGGGTGCATGGCCGGGTGGGCATATGGCCGAGCCAAGAAAGAGTTGAGCAATAGAGATCACTTTGGATCGCTCCTCTGAAAATAAAAAGATTTCTCTGTTTGGGCGCATCGCCGAGACAATTTAAAAATTTAGCTTAAAAGGAGTGTCATCATGACGCGAATCATAGTTGTTGGTGGCGGCGCTGGTGGTTTAGAGTTAGCGACTAAACTGGGGCGGACACTGGGCCGAAAAGGCCGCGCAAACATTACCTTGGTGGATCGAAAAGCGAGTCACTTATGGAAACCATTGCTGCATGAAGTGGCGACTGGCTCACTGGATGAAGGGGTGGATGCCCTAAGCTATCGCGCTCATGCCAAAAATCATCATTTTGATTTTCAAATGGGTAGCCTGGCCGATATTGACCGCGAAAGGAAAGTGGTGGTGTTAGCGGAACTGCGGGACGATCAGCAAGAGCTGCTTATTCCGCAACGAGAACTCGAGTATGACATTTTGGTCATGGCGATTGGCTCGACTTCTAATGACTTTAATACACCGGGTGTCAGGGATAACTGTATTTTCTTAGACAGCCCTGAACAAGCACACCGTTTTCGTAGTGAAATGAACAATCAGTTTCTAAAACTCCACGCCAAAAATGGCCAAGGGTCGGTAGATATTGCGATTGTTGGCGCTGGTGCGACAGGGGTAGAGCTATCTGCTGAGCTGCACAACGCCATTAAAGAGCTGCGTACTTATGGTTTTGGCGATCTTGATTCGAGCAAGCTAAACGTCAACCTTGTCGAGGCGGGAGAGCGCATTTTACCAGCGCTGCCACCTCGAATTTCATCGGCGGCGCATCAAGAGCTAACCAAACTGGGCGTTAATGTACGTACGGCGACTATGGTCACCCAAGCTGATAAAGATGGCTTGCTAACCAAAGAAGGCGAAAAAATTCCTGCCCAAATTATGGTTTGGGCGGCGGGCATCAAAGCCCCTGACTTTATCAAAGACATCGCAGGGTTAGAAACCAATCGCATCAACCAGCTAGTTGTTACCGATACGCTGCAAACGACGCGAGATGAGAATATTTTTGTTATTGGTGACTTGGCGCAATGTACCCAAGCGGATGGCTCATTTGTGCCGCCCCGCGCTCAAGCCGCTCACCAGATGGCAAGTTTAGCGTTTACCAACATTGTGGCTAAGATCAACCAGCGCGAGCTAAAGGCCTACGTATACAAAGACCATGGCTCTCTGGTCTCATTGAGCCGCTTTTCTACCGTTGGCAGCCTAATGGGTAACCTCACGAAAGGGTCGATGATGGTGGAGGGGCGCATCGCGCGAGTGGTGTATATTTCACTGTATCGTATGCACCAAATGGCGTTACATGGTGTGTTTAAAACCAGCTTGATGATGTTAGTGGGTCGAATTAACCGCGTATTACGTCCAAACCTCAAGCTGCACTAATAGAGTGCCCGTAGAGAGTTGATATTGCAGTTGTTAAAAAGGGCTCATTGAGCCCTTTATTTTTTGCGGATTAGATTAAGATCTTCGGGGATCAGAGAAAACACCACCCCATCTTTGGTTTTGCCATCGTGAATAAATCGATTTCGGGCGATGCTTTCTTGTGTAGCTCCAAGGGATCTTGCAACGTAATGACTGGTTTGGTTGTCAATGTCACAAACAATTTCTAACCGAGTAAGTTTGACTTGTTCGAAACAGAATTGGCTGAGTTTAAAGAGCGCTTCTTTAGCGTAGCCTTGTTTTTGATGGTTATCGGCAACCCAGTAGCCCACAGAGCCCATATTGAAGCATAAAGAGCGCTCGGTGAGGGCGACCATACCAACCAATTCGTCGCTGTCGCGCAGGAAGACCCCAAAACCGTACGCGAGCCCTTTGAGCCAGTTAAGACGGTTAGCGAGTAAGAAGTCGTAGCCTTCCTCTCTATCAAAGTCAGGGTGACACCAATCAAGCCATTGGTGCAAACTGGGTGAGCTTTTTACAATAGTGCAAAAGGCATCAAGATCATCATTGGTGACGAGGCGCAGTTCAAGCCGCGAGGTGGCGAGGCTTTGGTCGGGGTTTAAGTACATAGTTTGAGTTTCTTTGCACTAGCCCTTAGGGACAGATCCCTAAGGGCCGGTTCGATTAGGCTTGTGGTACGCGGCGCACTTGTATGATCATTCCCATCAGTGGGTGGTCAAGGTAGTGGGTTTCAGTGCTGCGCATCCGGCGCTTTTGTTCCATGCGGTAGCTTTTAAGAAACTCTTCGACCTGCAATGTCGGGGAAACCGACTCAAGGTTGCCGACCTGAATGTTGGACTCTTGTTCTGGCTCAATAGCATCTAAACTCAGAGCTTGCTCTTCAAAGGTGATTTCACGGACGCTAGGCGCTTTAAGGTCTAGGTCTACCTCTGCAAACAAGTAGTGCTGAACATACACCTGTAGCTTGCCATCTAGCTCGTATATTGGGCTATGAATGGTTTGCTCTTTGATCTCTTCGCTCATCCCTTCCACGACAGCGGTATCAACGCGCGCGTTACCTGCCTCGTCAAAGTCTCGCGAGTAATCTTTGCCCGCTTGAATATGAAAAACAGGCGCGGCGCGGCGGCCTTGGTCGCCTTGTCGCCAAGCAACATGCAACATAGGAGTAAACGCGGCGTGTCTATTGAGCGCTTGATACTGTGGATTGAGTTGATACTCAGAGGCGGGTAACAGCTTAGCCCCTTTTTTTTCCATCGCTATGCCATTTTGAAATGACAGACTGTTACCAAGCTCGATAGCCGGTAACTGGTTAGGCCAAGATTCGTTGACCTGCTCTGGATCCACTGCTCGTTTAAACAGAATGACTTCAATATCAAATTGCCTTTGAGCAAAAGATTGAAATGAAACAAAAAACAGCAGGATAGGGATCAGTTTTTTCATTTTGACTCCGTAGCCTTTATGAACCACTGATGGGGCATAAAGGCTATTTAAAAGGTCTATCAGTTTGGTAATCATGACTACTTTAAGCGGGTAGTCGGTTTTGTGCAAATTGCTCAAGTAAATCGTTGATATAAGTAACTCGCTCGCGTCGATCGGCTAATGGTACCGTAAACTTAAGTTTAGTTGGACCATCCATTGCGTACTTTTGCGGGGCTGATTGGAGCAATTTAACAAGATACATCGGATTTATGTCAGCGGTTGGATAAAACTCGATGAATCCTCCTTTCGGATGAGCTTCGAGTTTCTTCACGTGTAATTTTCCCGCTTGTAGCTTGATCTCGCTGACGGACAACAAGTTTTTGGTTGCATCTGGGAGGATACCAAAGCGGTCGATAAGTTCTACCTTCATTTCTGCCAACTGATCAAGGTTGGCGACGCTTGCAATGCGTTTGTAGGTCGACAAGCGGGTGTTGATGTCTGGGATATAATCATCAGGCAATAGAGCGGGTAAGCGCAGTTCCACTTCAGTTTGGTCACGCAGGAGTTCATCTAGTGATGGCTCTTTACCCTCTTTTAGCGCTTCAACTGCTTGCTCTAGCATCTCCATGTATAGAGTGAAACCGACCGATTGGATTTGACCACTTTGCTCATCACCAAGCAGTTCACCGGCGCCACGAATTTCGAGATCGTGAGTCGCTAGGGTAAAGCCCGCCCCGAGATCTTCTAATGAGGCGATAGCATCAAGACGTTTTACCGCGTCTTTGGTCATCGCTTTTGGATGCGGGGTTAACAGGTAAGCGTAAGCCTGATGGTGAGAACGACCAACGCGGCCGCGGAGCTGGTGGAGCTGAGCTAGGCCAAGGTTGTCGGCTCTATCCATAATAATGGTATTGGCCGTCGGCACGTCGATACCGGTTTCGATGATGGTTGTACACACCAAGAGATTAAACCTTTGGTGGTAGAAGTCGTTCATGACGCGCTCTAGCTCTCGTTCACGCATTTGTCCGTGGGCAATGGTTACGCGCGCTTCGGGGATCAGTTTTTCAAGATCAGCGGCGACTTTTTCGATGGTCTCAACTTGGTTATGTAAGAAGTACACCTGTCCACCGCGCATGATTTCACGTAACACGGCTTCACGCACAACGGTATCTTCGCTTTGACGAACAAAAGTTTTAATCGCCAAGCGCCTTGCAGGTGGGGTGGCGATAATGGATAAGTCGCGCATGCCACTCATGGCCATGTTGAGCGTACGAGGGATCGGGGTCGCCGTTAAGGTCAGGATGTCGACATCAGCGCGCATCGCTTTGACTTTTTCTTTTTGGCGAACGCCAAAACGGTGTTCTTCATCGACCACAAGTAAACCGAGGTCGCGGAGTTTAATGTCGTTTTGCAATAGCTTATGGGTGCCGATAATGATATCGACTTTGCCTTCAGCGACGTCGGCTAAGATTTGCTTTTGCTCTTTAGCCGATTTAAAGCGTGACAGCACTTCGACTCGGATTGGGAAGTTAGCAAAGCGGTCGCGGAAATTTTCGAAATGCTGCTGAGCAAGTAGGGTTGTCGGCACGAGCACCGCCACCTGTTTGTCGTTATCGGTCGCTAAAAAAGCGGCGCGCATCGCGACTTCGGTTTTACCAAAGCCCACGTCACCACACACTAACCTGTCCATAGCCTTAGCCTGGCACATATCCGACATTACAGCGTTAATGGCCATGGCTTGGTCGTCGGTTTCTTCAAATGGGAAACTGGCCTTAAATGTGGCGTATTGGCCCCGGTCTAGGGCAAATTTATGGCCAGGTTTTAGCTCGCGTTTGGCGTAAACGTCCAAAAGCTCGGCGGCAACGTCACGTACTTTCTCTGCTGCGCGGCGGCGAGCTTTAACCCAAGCCTCGCCACCCAGTTTGTGAATCGGGGCGCTCTCTTCTGCGCCGCCTGAGTAGCGGCTGATCAGGTTTAGCGAGGCAACCGGAACATAAAGCTTGGCTTCATTTTGGTACTCTAGGGTTACGTACTCAGTGATGAGGCCGCCGGCTTCTAAGGTTTGCAAGCCGATGTAACGGCCGATACCGTGGTCAAGGTGAACCACAGGCTGGCCGGTTTTAAGCTCAGCAAGGTGACGGATAACCGTATCACTGTTGACCGCGCGGCGGTCTTTCTTGCGCCGCTGAATGACGCGGTCACCCAGCAGGTCACTTTCACAGATCAGCGCGACGTTCGGCGTTTGATGGATAAAGCCATGTTCTGCGGCACCTAAAATAAGGGAAATACGCTCTTTGCCTTCGATGGCGTTCGCGAGGCTCTGAGCTTCAACCGGTTTAAGCTTGATCCGTTGCAGTAGTTCAAGCAGCGCCTCACGTCGGCCTTCCGATTCGACCGAGAAGACGATTTTTCCATCGAACTGTTCAACAAATTGGCGTAAAGAGGCTAATGGCTCTTTATTTTGTTGCTGGACGTGCAAATCGGGCAGCGATTCAAGCGGCGGGTTACATCGCCCTGCTTTGTTCTCAACACTGGCGACGCTAAGGCGCGCCTGAGACATGGTTTTTAATTGGCTAAACAGCTCATCTTTTTTCAGCCATAGCTCGTTGGGTGGCAGCAGCGGACGCAGTGGGTCTATTTTACGTTGATCGTAGCGATAGTCGACATCGGTCAGGAAGGTGTCGATGCTCGGTTCAAGGTCGCCAACGGTGATCAGTAAGGTGTTGTCTGCGATATAATCGAACAAGGTTTCGGTTTGTTCGAAAAACAGCGGTTGCCAATACTCGATACCTGCAGGCCATATACCTTTACTCACTTGCATGTAAACCGATTCTGGTTCGCGGCGTGCATCAAAGCGTTGACGCCAGCGAACGCGGAAGTCTTCTATGGCGTTTTCGGTGGTCGGGAACTCATGGGCAGGAAGCAGCTGAATTTGGCCGACATCTTCTATTGAGCGCTGACTTTCAGGGTCGAAGGTGCGGATGCTATCAATTTCATCATCGAAAAAGTCGATACGGTATGGGTCGGAGCTGCCTGTTGGGTATAAATCGATGATCGAACCGCGACTGGCGTATTCACCAGGGCCAAACACTTGGTCTACGTTTCGATAGCCCGACTTTTCTAACTGGATACGCAAAGACTCAAGCGAGTATTGCTCTCCGGCTTTCACCATTAGTGTGTGTTGGAGTAAGAAGTCTCGTGGTGATTGCCTTTGCAACAAGGTGCTAATCGGCACCACCGTAATGCCGTCGGTTTGACTTGGCAGGCGGTAAAGGTGCGCGATACGGTCAGAGATAATATCTTGGTGCGGCGAAAAGTTGTCGTAGGGTAGGGTTTCCCAATCGGGAAACAGCTGAATCTCAGTGGTGGTAAATTGCTCGACTTCACTGGACAGTTTTAAGGCCATTTGAGGATCAGGCACCACTAATAAGGTGTGACCTTGGTGCGCTTGGGCAAGTTCAGCTACCGCTATGGATAGCGCCGCGCCCTTGAGATTTCCGACGTGTTTTTTATCTCCCGCTTTAGTCGGTAAAGCAAGAGAGAGTAATGATGAATTTGGCATAAGGGTGTTTATTTATTCTCGTCACGATCGCGTGAGCGTTTGCGTAATAGCTTTTGTTGTTGATACAGGGCGGCTTTGATCAAGAGATCTTGGTCTTCGTCTCGAAGGCGCAGAAATGAAACGGTCATTTTGCTGCTCTGCTCATCGGGTTCACTTTGCGTGACCTGACCATAGCAATAGATGGCCGAGGCTGGGCGCTCAAGAAACAGTTTGACTCGGACTAATTGACCAAGCTTTAGCGGCTTATTGGCAATATAGCTGAACTGGCTTGCTCCAAAGCTAACGGTGGTGTGGCTGTATTTGGCCTCGTTTTGTTGCGACAACAAAAACGTCAGTAAGAGATTTAATTTGCTATTTTGAGTGTCTAGCAGTTGCACCACGTGGGACAGATCGCTGTTTCTTAGTTCTGTCACGGCTTTGTCGGTTAAGGTATCAAGCGAGCTAAACTCCGATGCGACAAGAAAAGGCGCTGGGATCTCGTTAATAAAGTCTTCAAGTTCTGGCAAAGCAAAGCCATCGACCAAAGGCTCAATATTGGCGGTCAATCCGTGTTGAACGGTAAAGAATTCTTGCTGGTCCATACTTCACTTCCTGTCAGGCTAACCTTTTGATTATCGCAGTGTTGGAGAATGAATCAAGAAAACTTAGCCGACCATTGTAAGGTTTTCGCAATTTATCTTCTATTTCCGCCAAGAAGTGCTACACCTAGCCTCGCTTTCTCGTTACATTACCAGTTAGAATTTATTTAAGGTTTTACAATATGTTCCATCCTATTTCTGCGTATATTGGCTTTCGCTATTTGCGCGGGCGTTCAGGAGACCGTTTTAGTCGTTTTGTCTCTTATATGTCGACGGCCGGCATTACCATAGGCGTCATGTCTTTGATCACCGTGTTATCGGTGATGAATGGTTTTGAGGCCCAACTGAAAGGACGCATACTCGGTGTGTTACCGCAGGCGGTGGTCTATCAAGCAGATCATAAAACGGAGCGCCGCGAGTCCGCGCCCGATTTTCTTACTCAACTTCCCCATGTGCAGTCTGTTCATCCTATTACGCGTAGTGAAGCGATTATCCAAAGCCCTGCTCAGCTATCGGCGGGGTTACTGATAGGGATTGACCCGACTGAAAATGATCCTATTCAGTACCACCTAATTGGCGGTCAATTATCGTCACTACAAGCTGGGGAGTATCGGGTCTTTCTCGGCCACGCACTGTCGCGTCAGCTGAATGTGCGAGTTGGGGATAAAGTCCGTTTGATGGTAACCGGTGCGAGTCAGTTTACTCCTTTAGGCCGAGTGCCACGGCAGCGAAACTTCACCGTTGCCGGAGTGTTTAACACCGGTTCTGATATCGACGCCCAATTGATGGTTGCTAACATTGAAGATGTTGGTCGTTTACTCAAATACACCAGCAATACCATCAGTGGCTGGCGTCTGTTTTTTGATGACCCATTTGTCGTGTCTGAACTGGCGAGTAAACCGCTTGCTCAAGGTTGGCAATGGAGCGACTGGCGTGAACAGCGCGGCGAACTCTTTCAAGCGGTTAAAATGGAAAAAAACATGATGGGTTTAATGCTTGGCCTGATTGTTGGAGTCGCGGCATTTAACATCATTTCTGCGCTGATCATGGTGGTGATGGAGAAACAATCTGAAGTCGCCATTTTGAAAACCCAAGGTATGACCAATTATCAGATCTTGATGATTTTTATGGTGCAAGGGGCGAGCAGTGGCGTGATCGGCGCATTAGTCGGCGGGGCGCTTGGGGTAACGCTTTCTAGTTACCTGAATGATATTTTAAAAATGCTTGGCGTGAACCTATTTACCATTGGCAGTGAGCTTCCGGTACTAATTAACCCATTACAAATTACCACCGTGATCGTACTGGCTATCGTGCTCAGTATTGTTGCAACGCTATTTCCCTCTTACCGCGCATCATCGGTAAAACCAGCTGAGGCCCTACGCTATGAGTGATCTTCTACATTGCCATTCTGTTTGTAAAACTTATCGCGAAGGCGACATGGAAACAGAGGTATTAAAAGGCGTGAGTTTTAGCCTAAAAAGTGGCGAGTTGGCCTCGATAATTGGTTCGTCTGGCTCGGGCAAAAGTACCTTGTTGCATGTGCTTGGGGCGTTAGACGATACGACATCTGGTCATGTTACGTTTCGTGGCGAGCAACTCGATCAGTTAAGTAGCAATAAACAAGCGCAAATTCGTAACCAATACATTGGGTTTGTGTATCAGTTCCATCACCTGTTGGCGGATTTTTCGGCGCTGGAAAACGTGGCGATGCCGTTATTAATAGGGGGGAGCAAAGTCGCAGACGCGAAAGAGCAGGCTCGGGCGTTACTTGAAAAGGTCGGCCTTGGCCACCGTATCGAACATCGCCCAGCGGAGCTTTCGGGGGGCGAACGTCAGCGAGTGGCGATAGCGAGGGCGTTGGTGAACAAACCTGCTTTAGTCCTTGCCGATGAGCCGACTGGTAATTTGGATCACGCTACCGCCTTGTCGATTTACGATTTAATGCGCGAGCTTAACCAAGAGTCTGGCACCGCTTTTTTAGTGGTGACGCACGATGGCGAGTTAGCGGGCAAAATGGACAGGCAACTGCACATGCAAGATGGCTTGCTGCTGGATGATAGTGCAGCTAGGGAGCAGGCTCAGTTATGAACACTTGGTTGTCATTGCTGATTGGCGGCAGGTTTAGCCGCGCTAAAAAACGCAATAAAATGGTGTCGTTTATCTCTTTATCCTCAACGGTCGGTATTGCTGTTGGGGTGGCGGTGATCATCATTGGCTTATCCGCTATGAATGGCTTTGAACGCGAACTCGAGCAACGAGTGTTGTCGGTGGTAGCCCATGGCGAATTTGAAGGGGTAAAAGAGCCGATTCAAACCTGGCCTGATATTGTCACCCTTGCCGAGGATCACCCGAAAGTTGAAGCTGCGGCCCCCTATATTCGCTTGACCGGGCTAATAGAAAAAGGCCAGAAACTTAAAGCCCTCGAGGTGCGTGGGGTTGACCCGCAACTCGAAAGCCGAGTCTCTAACTTATCTCAATATGTTACCGACGACGCGTGGCGCTCTTTTGCGGCGGGCAGCAATCAGGTGATCTTAGGCAAAGGGATCGCGCAAACCCTTGGTGCATCCGTGGGCGACAGCGTGACGCTATTGGTGCCACCGGCAAGCGGCGACTTGAAAGTGCGCTCGCCAAAACGTATTCGTTTAAAAGTGGCGGGATTACTGGCGCTCGGAGGTCAAATTGACCACGGGTTAGCGCTGTTGCCCGTTAAAGATGCTCAGTCGTATATTGGCTTAGGTGAACGGGTAACTGGGGTGTCGGTTAAAACCAACGATGTGCTTCATGCCGACTCCATCATTCGTGAGGTGGGAAATAAGTTGCCCATTTATGTCTACCTGAAGAGTTGGAAGCAGAAATACGGATTTCTCTATCGGGATATTCAACTGGTGCGCACCATTATGTATTTGGTGATGGTATTGGTGATAGGCGTGGCCTGTTTTAACATTGTCTCGACCTTGATGATGGCTGTCAAAGACCGGGCGTCTGAAATTGCTATTTTAAAAACTATGGGCGCCAGCGATGGTTTGATCCGGCGGATTTTTATTTGGCAAGGGGTGTTCTCGGGCGTGACGGGCAGTATTGCGGGTAGTGTGGTGGGGTTACTGATTGCGTTAAATCTAACCGGGTTATTGAAAGGGTTAGAAAGCGTGATTGGTCATCAATTCCTATCAGGGGACATCTACTTTGTTGAGTTCCTCCCTTCGCAAGTCAACATGTTAGACGTGGTTGTGGTGTCAGGCACTGCGATTGCCTTGAGTTTACTGGCGACTTTATACCCTGCTAGTCGGGCGAGTAAGATGAATCCGGCTTCGGTGTTAAGTTCAAAGTAGATAAAAAAGGGCCAATAGGCCCTTTTTTGATAAACAGTTCAATTACATCAAGATGTTACCTAGTTACAACTCTTGCTCTCTCACCGTCAATAAGCTTTGCGCTTAGCGCAGTTTCAATCTAATACTACGACGTTGCCAACTACGAACAACGGAGTAGCGCCATAGGCCGCGGATCCCGAAGTAACCAATCATGGCAGATACGACACCACAAATCGTACATCCGAGGATAAACGGAGGGCCGATAGTCGACATTTGGCTAATGATGAAATCCCAAGAAAGCTCAAAATGGAACGCTTGCGGTGGTACAGACATCGCAACCGCGCCGACTTTGTAGGCAAAGTAGAACAGTACTGGCATGGTAATAGGGTTACTTATCCAGACCAATGCAACGGATAGGGGTAAGTTGACGCCACATAAAATGGCAAGACCGGCTGCCATGATCATTTGGCTTGGAAGAGGAACAAAAGCCATAAAAAGGCCAACGGCAAAAGCGCCTGCTGCCGAACGACGGTTTAAACACCAAAGGTTCGGGTTATACAGTACATTGCCAAATATTTTTAATGCCTTCTGACGTTTTATCAACTCGTGATCAGGCAAAAAACGTTGAATTAATTTCTTCGGCATAAGGGATGATGACTCACTTTTCTTGCTGGACAATGATTTTTTTTGTGGCAACGGTTTGTTCATCGGCCCTTTGGACAACCATGCCGCATCACTTGTGGTTAATTCCGCTTGGAATACTCATTCCAGTGGCGTTCATAACGCCCATTCTTGGCGTACTACGAGGGATGCTTTGCGCTGTTTTAGTCGTGCTTGCACACGGCTCTTTATACCAGCAACGAATACACGTCGTATTTGACGGAAGTCAGGATATTACCATAACCGGCCAAATTGACAGCTTTTTTAAGCCATTAAGTCACGGCTATCAAACATCTTTTGTTGTTCAGCAACGAAATCAGCGCTCCATCCCCTGGATTTATTCTCCCACCTTAAGGGTTATTTGGCCTCAAGAGCCGGAAAGTGAGCCGCAAACACCACTCCCCGCGATTGGCGAACAGTGGCAATTGCAGGTCAAATTAAAACCAGTACTCGGTCGTTTAAATATAGCGGGTTTTGATAAAGAGAAGCACTTTGTTACTCAAAGGTGGCATGGCGTCGCGGTAGTAACAGGGGCCCAGCCTATCAGTCGAGATGCGTCGATGCGCGGGCAGTTTCGTCAGCAAGTCTTTGAGCAAACAATAACACTGCCTCGGCAAGGCTATTTGCTGGCGCTTTCTTTTGGTGACCGAAGCCATCTGGCGCAAAGCGACTGGTTGAAGTTGCGCAATAGTGGTTTGATCCATTTGTTAGCGATTTCTGGCTTGCATGTGGGGATGGCGTTTGCGCTCGGCTGGTGGGTCGCAAGAGGGCTTACTTTTATGCCTTGGAGTAGTTGGGCGCCGCTTATCGGTGGGATATCGCTTGCTTTTTGCTATGCCTGGTTGGCCGGGTTTAGCCTACCGACGCAGCGTGCCTTATTGATGTGTGCGGTTTTAGCCGGCAGCACCATGCTGGGCCTTCATTTTAACCCTTGGAAAATTTTACTGATCTGTTTGTGTTTGATGCTGTTGATGGACCCATTTTCGGTGATGTCGGTGGGGTTTTGGCTCTCTTATGGGGCGGTTGCGGTGATCTATTTGTTTCTTCGGGCCAACGATGGCGGAGTATCGAGTTGGCGAGCCAAACTGATGCAACTGGTGAAATTGCAGTTTTGGCTGCTGGTTGGTTTGCTGCCGATGAGTGTCTATGTGTTTCAAGGGACGAGCGTGTTATCCCCTCTGTTTAACTTAATGTTTGTGCCTTGGGTTAGCGTGGTCTGCTTACCTTTGATTGTTTTGGCGTTGTTGATGACCTTAATAGCGCCAGATGTGAGTGGCGTTTTCTGGCGTCTTGCTGATGGTGCTTTGCTGCCTGTTTCCTACGCGATTGAGTATGCCAACTGGGGGTGGCAGGCCTTAGCGCAAGATTGGGCCTTGCTTGGTATGGTTCCCCTCTCTGTTTTAATGGTTTATCGGCTGCTAACGGCGGTGCAACTGTTTAGCGTGGCTACGCTGATCATAGCGGCGGTGTGGCCCCGTCTGCCGCCATCAGGTTGGGTGTTCAATCTGCTTGATGTCGGCCACGGTCTTGCGGTGTTGATTGAGAAAGATGGTCGCGCCATTTTATACGATACAGGCTTAGCATGGCCTCAAGGAAGTTACGCTCAAAGTGTAATAGAGCCGGTGCTATTGGCGAAAGGCATCACCCGCCTTGATGGCATGATATTAAGCCATCTAGATAGCGATCATGCGGGTGGGCGAGGCCACATGGAAAGTAAGTTTAGCCCAAAGTGGTTAAGAGCGAGCCAACACTTACCCCATTACCAAAGTTGCAAAAAAGGGGATAACTGGCGTTGGCAAGGACTCGATTTCGAGGTGCTCTGGCCGCCGAAGTTGGTTAAACGGGCATATAATCCCCATTCCTGCGTAGTGATGGTATCGGATGGGTATTCCAAGGTGCTGTTGACCGGGGATATTGATGCCATTAGTGAAATGATCTTAGCCAGAGAGAAACAAAAACTTAAGGCCGATATCATGTTGGTGCCACACCATGGCAGCGCCAGTTCGTCAAAGGGGATTTTTGTTGGGCAGGTTAAGCCAAAATGGGCGTTGGCATCGCTCGCGCTTGATAATCAATGGGGAATGCCTGCCCCTCAAGTGCTTGATCAATACCGTTCACAGCAGATCAATTGGATGGATACGGGGCAGTATGGGCAAATAATGGTTCATTTTAATGACGGAGCCATGCAAATTTCTTCGGCGAGATCTGAGCTTTCACCAAGATGGTATAGGCAGATCGTGCGTAACAGAGTAGAATAGAGCGAATTTTTCGCCACAATAATAACTTATGTCGCACCAACAAGATCACTCAACTTCCCAGACCTTTAAGCGTCTGTGGCCTTATATTTCGCTTTTTAAGGCAGGTATTGCCGTTGCCGTTGTTACTCTCGTTATCAACGCGTTAAGTGACACTTACATGCTCTCGTTACTCAAACCGCTATTGGATGACGGCTTTGGTAAGGCAGATTCTGATTTCCTTCGCCAAATGCCATTTATTATCTTGGCCTTGATGCTTATTCGTGGCTCAAGTGGCTTTGTTTCGGCTTACTGTATGAGCTGGGTATCGAACAATGTCGTGATGTCTTTGCGTCGTCAGGTGTTCAACCACTTCATGAAAATGCCGGTCTCATTTTTTGATAAAGAGTCAACCGGTAGCCTGCTTTCTCGCATCACTTATGATACCGAGCAAGTCGCTTCTGCAACCAGCCAAGCTTTGGTTAATATCGTCCGTGAAACGGCCAGTATTATTGGCCTTATTGGTTTGATGGTGTGGAGCAGTTGGCAGCTTTCATTGGTACTGCTAGTGGTTGGTCCTGTGGTTGGCTGGTCTATTAGTGTCGTTTCTAAGCGCTTTAGAAGAATCTCGAAAAACATGCAGACCGAGATGGGGAACTTAACCACCTCTTCTGAGCAAATGCTAAATGGTCATAAAGTGGTATTGAGCTACGGCGGTCAGGAAGTAGAAAAAGGTCGTTTTGAAGCGGTCAGCAACCGCATGCGCCAGCAAACTATGAAAATGGTGGTCGCTCAGCAATTGGCGAGCCCAGTGATCCAAATGATTGGTTCGATTGCGTTGGTGACGGTGCTGTTTTTGGCGAGCGTAGATTCAATTCGCGCCGAGCTAACGGCAGGTACGTTTACGGTGGTGTTCTCGGCTATGTTGAGTATGCTTCGTCCACTACGTGGCTTAACCGCCGTAACGTCGGACTTCCAACGTGGTATGGCTGCCTGTCAAACCCTGTTTGGGTTGATGGATATGCCAACCGAGCAAGACCACGGTAAGTTTGCCAAAGCGCAGGCTCATGGTGACATTGAAGTGAAAAACGTTACTTTCACTTACCCAACTAAAGAAACGCCAGCGCTGCGTGATGTGAGCTTTACCTTACCGGCGGGGAAAACGGTCGCCCTTGTTGGCCGCTCAGGCTCGGGTAAAAGTACCATTGCGAACTTGTTTACTCGTTTTTATGACCTCGATGATGGCCAAATTACTTTAGATGGTTATGACATTCGTGATTATGAACTAAAGAATCTGCGTACTCATTTTGGTTTGGTTTCTCAGCAAGTGCATCTGTTTAACGACAGTGTCGCGAATAACATTGCCTACGCTGCGGAAGATAAGTATAGCCAAGAGCAGATAGAGCAAGCTTCACAACACGCTTACGCTCATGAGTTCATCGAAAACCTAGAGCAGGGCTACGATACCGTTATTGGCGAAAATGGGGTGAACCTGTCGGGTGGTCAACGTCAACGTTTAGCGATTGCTAGAGCCTTACTACGGGACTCACCAGTACTGATTTTAGATGAGGCAACCTCCGCTTTGGATACCGAATCTGAGCGTGCGATCCAAGCTGCACTGGATGAGTTGCAAAAGAACAAAACCGTATTGGTGATTGCGCACCGACTATCGACCATCGAAAATGCCGATGAGATCCTAGTGATTGATAATGGTCAAGTTATCGAGCGAGGTCACCATGCTGAGTTGCTGGCAAAAGGTGGCGCTTATGCTCAACTGCACCGTATTCAGTTTAGCGAGTAAAAGCTAAATGGTAGAAAAGATTTGGTTTGAAAAGCACTGGATAAAATGGCTATTTTGGCCAGTGCTTTGGCCGTTGAGCTTATTGTTCGGCGTGATCAGCCAAAAACGTCGCTCGGCTTATCAAACCGGCAAAAAACCAAGTTATCGTCCGCCGGTGCCTATTGTTGTGGTTGGAAATATTACCGCAGGGGGCAACGGCAAAACGCCGGTGGTGATTTGGCTGGTGGAGCAGTTGCACAAGCAGGGGGTCCGAGTCGGCGTTGTCTCGCGTGGTTATGGAGCCAAAGCGCCCAGTTACCCTTATACCGTGAACCGAGACTCGGATGCCAGCGAGTGTGGTGATGAACCATTATTGATTCACCGCCGCACTGGTGCGCCTGTCGTTGTCGACCCAAATCGCAGTCAAGCGGTACAAGCACTGCAGGCAGAAGCGGTCGAGGTGGTGATTACCGATGATGGGCTCCAGCATTATGCGCTGCAGCGCGATGTCGAAATTGTCGTTATCGATGGCAAACGTCGATTTGGTAATGAGCAATTGCTACCACTTGGCCCATTACGCGAGGGCGTCGCGAGGCTGGCACAAGTTGATTTTCTGATCACCAATGGTGGCGAAGCTAGTGGGGATGAATTGTCCATGCGCCTAAAGCCAGATTTGGCGGTTAACTTAAAAACCGGCGAACAAAAATCGGTGAGTGAGCTCAGCAACGTGGTGGCGTTTGCGGGGATCGGCCACCCACCGAGATTTTTCGACACACTGCAACTGTTAGGCGCGCGCGTGAATAAAACTCAGGGGTTTGCTGATCATCAAGCCTTTTCAAAAGCGCAAGTCGATGCTTTGCTTAAGTATGGCGACAACGTCATCATGACGGAAAAAGATGCGGTTAAGTGCCGTTCATTTTGTGACGATAACTGGTGGTATTTACCCGTTAGCGCCACACTGCCGGAAAAAGCTCAACAAATTATTAAAAAAATTATAGAGGTAAAGGAACACTATGGATCATCGTCTTCTTGAAATCGTTGCTTGTCCACAATGCAAGGGTAAGCTTACTTACGATAAAGACAAACAAGAACTGATTTGTAAGTTCGATAAACTCGCTTACCCTATCAAAGAGGGGATCCCTGTGCTGCTTGAGCCTGAAGCGCGCACCATGACAATGGACGAGGGCAAATAATGTCATTTACGGTCATCATTCCCGCTCGATATCAATCGACCCGTTTGCCTGGCAAGCCTTTGGCAGATATTGCGGGTAAACCGATGATCGAATGGGTATATCAGCAAGCGCTGCAAGCGGGTGCTGAAAAAGTCATTATCGCTACCGATGATAGTCGGGTAGAAGCAGCCGCATTGGCGTTTGGCGCGGATGTCTGCATGACGTCGCCATTGCATGAATCGGGCACTGAGCGCCTAGCTGAAGTGGTCGAGAAAATGGCGATCCCAGACGATCATATAATCGTTAATGTCCAAGGTGATGAGCCGTTGATCCCGCCAGAGATCATCACTCAGGTCGCAGAGAACCTGGCCAAGAGCCAAGCTCCGATGGCGACTCTGTCGGTTGATATCACCGACGAAGAAGAGGCTTTTAACCCGAACGCAGTGAAGGTAGTCACCGACGAGCAGGGCTATGCCCTTTACTTTAGCCGTGCCACCATCCCATGGGATAGAGACGCCTTTGCTGGGCAAGATAAACACCTGCCTCAACCATTACAGCGTCATATCGGTATTTACGCGTATCGCGCGGGCTTTATTAATACGTATATTAACTGGGCACCGAGCACACTTGAGAAAATTGAGTGTTTGGAACAATTGCGCGTGCTTTGGTATGGCGAAAAAATCCATGTTGCAGTAGCAAAGAAAGCGCCCGCTGCGGGTGTTGATACCCCAGAGGACTTAGCTGCCGTGCGTAAGCTTCTCGCTTAGGTTGCTAGCAGGTTCGTTTGGATTGAAAGACTAAAAAAGCCGCAATAGCGGCTTTTTTTAATGAGATTTGAGCGGGGTATCTAGAGGCAAGTAGCTGCCCAGATAAGCTTTTGCCGCCCGCTTGGCTTCGTTTTCCATTCCTTGAGTGATCATGCCGTATTTCATTTGTGAAATGGTAAAAATGGTATCGACGATCTCTACCCAAATAAAGAAAATGTCGGACTGCTGGTCAAAGCTTGGCAGTTCAAAGAAGTGATCCAAAATATTAAATACTGCGATCGATATTTCTTGGTCGTTATTGCGGTCTTTTTGCTTGATACTAGCGGCGGTTTTACCGGAAATAAACAGTTGGCGAGCGGGTGTTTCAGCTTGATAAAACTTAATGGCTCGAGAGACTAAAATATCGACAATATCGTGCCATTTTGTGACTTCTTCATTTTGAGGGCGCTCACTGAGTAATTTCAACAGTTGTGCACCATATTCGATAGCAACTTCAGAGTAGACTTCGTCGATATTGGCATAAAAATGATAAGCCGAACTTTTGGGAATTTCGGCTTGATTCGCTACATCGGCAAATGTCACATCGCTGATATCATTTTCACTTAACAGAGTACGAACGGCCGCTTTTAGCTGCTCTCTGCGTTTTACGCCTCGATATTGCATGGGATTCCTTTCACTATTTGCTCAACTCACCCCACTATACTGGTAGTAAACCGCAGAAAACAATACCTTATGTGTTATCTTAATAACTTCTTTTGTAACTTACTGATTAAAATCACGCTCTTGGTTTAGGGCTGTTTTTTCCCTTGCACGGTCGTTATTTGAGATACCGGCTCAGTTGTTGCAGCAGTTTCTCTTGGCACTCCTCTCCACCCCGAATGATGAGATGGCCAATCGGGTCAAAATGAACAATATCGTGAATACTGATGGTTTTACTGACTTCTTCTAATACCATCCAGGCTGATGGTGAAGCATCAAACTGAAGGTGGGTTGTGTGTTCTCCGCTAAACACCATCGCGCCACTGTTTTTGCTGTTGCAAACCATGGCATGAGATTGGTTGGTAATGGTGACCACTTCGCTTTCTACGTTAGTAAGCGTTAGGGATTGTTTGTCACCAACTAAGCTTCGTATCAGTTTGGCACTGATATCGGTACGGGTTTGTATTTCAACAACCAAGCCCTGTATTTCAATTTCATCGAAGAAGCCGTTTAGGTAAATGGTGGCGATAAACTGTTCTAACACTATCGGTGAGGCGAAACGAATTTGCCACCATTGCGCCCCTTGCTTTGGCATAAAACTCCGCTCGCGGTTTCGCGATGACATAAAGTTAGCCGTATGATTTGATAGCTTATCAATGTGACAAAGTGAAAGCGTAGGGTAAGTGTGATCTGTCATTAATCGCATAGCAACTTCTCCTTGTGCAATTGTGTGAGACTTCCTGACTCATACGTTTGTTATAACACTACTTGTCGGTATTAAAAAAGGCAGTAACATCATTATGTGGGCGCGGGATCACATGTGTCGCAACAGCTGTCCCTAGTGTGCTCACAACTTAGGTCGCTAGAAAAGCTTTGATGTTTTGCTAACTTAATAAAGCAAAGGCCAGCTTGAATGCTGGCCTTTGTTATAAGGAAATCTATTTAAAGTGCGTGAGATGAATGTCTTGATGAAGTAAAAACTCGCGATAGCGGTCACTCATTAAATATTCGAACTCTTGCTGGCGTGCTAATCCATGTTCGACAGTTGCCCCCGCGGTGGCTGGGTGACACATGATCAACCCTTGATGAGGAAGCTTTTGTAACCAGCCTTCCATCAGGTTGGCAAAATTGGCCTTTTCGCTAATGGAGTATAATCCTGCAAATTGGTTGTTGTGGTGAAAGCCACTTTGCAAAATAGCCCCTTTAAAGCCTATGTTAAGCATTTTTATCACGGCAGCTTTAAGCGCTGAATCATGACCCGTTAAAGGGACGGCCGGATCGCGAACCCAGACTTGGTCTTGAGAGTAGCGCTGACTGAGTTCATTGAGTACTAGGTCACGTATCTGCGGAAACGCATGAACGTGCTGATGACCGTCTAGGTAATTAGGCGCTTGGTCTAACTTATCTTCATAATTGTCGAGTTGACGTTGCAGGGTCTGTAACAGAGCCAGCTTGTCTGATTGTCGAAGTAGCGACTTGAGCATCAATTGACCTAATGACGCGAGATGGCCCAAGTCAAAATGAAGCCCGATGGCGGCATTCGCTTTATAAGGGGCCAGCTTTTTCGCCGATTCAGCCCAATTAGGCATGAGGGTCATACAGCTGGTGGCCGATATTCGCTTATGTTCTAGCAAATCCAAAATGGCCATGTCGACTTCGTCAGACATGGCATAATCATCAGCGCAAATGATCAGGTTTTTCATTACTACTCTTCTGTTTTTGTGTCTTGCTCGGTTGTTAGTTCTTGTTGAACATCATCACGTTCATCAACGCTCTGCTGATATTTCTCAACAATATAAAGAGGGCGTTTTTTCACTTCAGAGAACACACGTGCAAGGTAGTCGCCCATGATACCGATGGAGAGCAATTGAATGCCACCGAGGAAAAAGATAGCGACGGTTAGCGTAGGCCAGCCGGGTACATCGGCGCCAAAGAATAGCGTTTTAAGCATGATGGCGATGCCATAAGCAAAGGACATGGCAGAAATAGCCGCGCCAACCACCATCCAGATCTTAAGAGGAATGCTACTAAATGAGGTAAGGCCGGTAAGCGCCAGAGAAGTTAGGTCTCTAAAGCGAAAGCTACTGGTGCCACTGAGGCGATCTTCTACCTCAAAAGTGACCGATTTGCTCTTAAAGCCAACCCAAGCGTATAAACCTTTCATCATTCGGGTACGCTCTGGCAGTTGTTTGAGCGCGTTGACGACATTACGGCTAAGTAGGCGGAAGTCGCCTGCGTCTGGGTGGATGTGTACATCGGAAATGCGGTTAAGTAGGCTGTAATAAACCTTGGTGAACGCACGCTTGGCAAAAGATTCATCTTCACGGTTGTCTCGTACGCCATAAACCATGTCGTAACCTTCACGCCAATGGTGGATAAATTGATCAACCACAGACAACGGGTGCTGGCCATCAGAATCCATAAGAATGACAACGTCACCACGGGCGTTATCTAGCCCTGCGCTAATCGCGATTTCTTTGCCGAAATTACGCGACAGTTTTACCAATGAAACTGGGTATTGCTTTGCCAATTCAAGTGCGGTTTCTACCGTGTTATCGGCGCTGCCATCGTCAACAACCAATATTTCAACTTCATTGCAGTAGTGCTTTAAAAAGTCGTAAGCTTCTTGAACAACATGAGGGAGGTTTTGTGATTCATTATATGCAGGCAGCAAGCAAGTAATGATATTCGGGTTCTCGCGAACAAATTGTCCGTTTGAAGTATTTTGTGAGTTGCTCATAAAAGTTCCGCAGTTGTACCATTTAAATTTATCGTGCGAGCTTATTTGCCCACGTTACTAACTATAGTTGCCTTAGCATCATTAAGTTAGGACATGAAGAACGCTAAATGGTTTCTATTTATTGTCTTATTGGAAATATGGTGAATTAAACCGACCCAGTGGCGCTTTGTCAATTGGAATCGAGTGATAACCTGCCATTGGCGCCATAATCTTCATTAATGTGGCGTAGGCAAAAAAGTGCCCACGCTTTTAAGTGGGCAAAGTTAGAGGAGGATGTACTTTTGTGGTTATATTTCGCTGTTATAGCGTTCTCTTTCAGGACAGGTCCCTAAGATTTCTTTACCACCGGTTTCACTGACTTGTTGCAAGATGACATCAAAGCCCCACAGTCGATAGAGGTGCTTGAGTACCTCAGGGAAGCTTTTATGCAGTGGTACACGATTATGCGGTACGTATTGTAAAACTAAGGAACGGTCTCCCCGCACGTCGACGTTCCACACTTGAATGTTAGGTTCAAGATTGCTGAGGTTATATTGTGCGGCGAGTTTTTCTCGGATTAATTTATAACCAGACTCGTTGTGGATTTGACTCACTTCGACGTAGTTTTTACGGTCGTCGTCGTTAATGGCAAATAGCTTAAAGTCGCGCATGAGTTTTGGTGATAAGTACTGGCTGATAAAGCTCTCATCTTTAAAGTTCGCCATAGCGAAGTGCACGGTATCGAGCCAATTACTGCCAGCAATTTCAGGAAACCACTCTTTGTCTTCTTCGGTTGGGTTTTCACACACTCGGCGAATATCCTGAAACATCGCAA
>Ga0070724_10000506_pt1 | contig 27983 bp, 26 predicted proteins | sample tdDd001_FD_67278 | JGI IMG/M metagenome (GOLD analysis project Ga0070724, IMG submission 67278) | Marine sediment microbial communities from the Atlantic coast under amendment with organic carbon and nitrate - tdDd00.1 | ecosystem: Environmental > Aquatic > Marine > Coastal > Sediment | place... | reverse complement strand
ATGGCAAGAAAGCCGCTCTGCTGATCCGCAATGCCCATGTTGGCATGGAAATGGCGCCTCATGGCCCTTATCAGACCGGCCTGTATTCCCGCAAGGATGACATCTATGACGAAAGCCGACTGACGTTGATGTCCGACCTCCGGGAGGCACTGCACCACAATCAGACCGAGCTCTACTATCAGCCCAAAATCAGCCTGGCGACAGGTAAAGTGGTGGGTGTGGAAGCCCTGATCCGCTGGCATCACCCGGACCGGGGCTGGGTGCCGCCGATTGAGTTTGTTCCGATGGCGGAGAAAACCGGGGTGATCAAACATCTGACTCGATGGGTGGTGGACCAGGCTCTTAACGATCTGAAGGAACTCCATGCCCTCGATCCGTCTCTGACCGTTTCTGTGAATATCTCTGCCCGGGATCTGAGCTCTCCAGAACTGGTGGGGCTGTTCGAAACCCGGACAAAGCGCAATCAGCTGAACCCGGAACAGGTCATCATTGAGCTGACCGAAACCGCTGCCATGGATGATCCCCACAGGGGCCTGAACGCCCTCAACGATTTAACGGCTATCGGGCTGAAGCTGTCGATTGACGACTTTGGCGCCGGCTACTCCTCGCTTTCCTATCTCAAGAAACTACCGGCCAGCGAAATCAAACTGGACCGCGCTCTGTTACAGGACATCGAATCCAGCGAGGGCGCGCGGATGATTGTCGAAACCGCCATCAGGATGGGCCAGGGCCTGGGCTATCAGGTGGTGGCCGAGGGTGTCGAAACCGAAAAGTCGGCCCGCCTTCTGAACCAGTTGGGAGCGGAAATGCTCCAGGGCTACTGGATCTGCTCGCCGAAGCCGCTCCACGAGCTACAGGCCTGGCTGGAGGTTGAAAGAAAGGCGCCCAGCCTCCAAGGACTACATCAGGTATAGATTTCCCTGAAAAGGACGGTATTCGCTATGAGCCTTGATCAGATTCAGGCCCTTATCGACACCTGGACGGGATTGGGCATCTGGCTGGCCCTTGTTGCGGCCAGCGTCGTCTGGGTGGTTTACGACCTGAGAACCAGCAACAGCCACATTGCCTCCATGATGCAGTGGGTGTGGGGGCTTACCGTGCTTTATTCCGGGCCGGTCGGCGTGGCTATCTACCGATACTCGGGGCGCAAACAGATCCCGACAGACAGCCTTGCCCGCAAGGGCTTCCGGTCGGTGGCACATTGCTACTCCGGCTGTGGGATCGGTGAAATTCTCGGCGTGATTATTTCGGTTGGCCTGTTTGCCATGGGTAATTTCTGGGCTGCCATCATCACCTTTACGCTGGCCTATATCTTCGGCTTCGCCCTGAATATTGGCCCGATGATGCAGAACGGCATGGCATTCAAAGAGGCGTTCAAGGGCGCCTTCTTCGCAGAAACCATAAGCATCGTTGTGATGGAGTCCGTGGCAATTACCACCGATCTCTACCTCGGCGGCAACGCCACCATGGGGGATGCCCTGTTCTGGTCCTCTCTTTACATCTCACTCTCACTGGGTTTGTTTGCAGCCTGGCCCGCCAACCTGCTGCTGATCAAATACGGCCTCAAGGGTGGCATGGGCGACCCGAGGGATGAGAACGCGGCTGCTCACGCGCACTGCCACTGAATTGATGATCACATCCAGCGGCGAACCTCGGCACAGTAGGTCGCATAGGCGGCACCGAATTTGTCCCACATGAACCGCTCCTCCGGAACAATCTGGAAATGGTTCATGTAGAGGACAAATGCCGGTAGAAAAAGCAGGGCCGGCAGATTGCCAAGCCACAGCCCCCAGGCGCAGAGAACAAGCAGGAATCCGAGGTACATCGGGTTTCTGCTGTACCGATAGACACCAGAAACCACGAGACTTTCCGACTGCCCGGGAACCCTGGGATCTACCGTTGTGCCCACCTTTCTGAACGCCAAGACACCAAGAACCGCGATCGCCATACCCGTCAGTGCAACGCCAGACGCCAACCAGCCTGCTGCTGGAATGGCGATTGCCAAGTCAGGTGCAATGCGGGACAGAGCCCACATCCCAACCGCCACAATTGCGACAAGAACCACCGGTGGTATTTTCAGCTCAAGTGCTGTCACAAGCCATTACTCCTCTGCTGACCGGAGCGCCCGGCCAAGAGCGGTATAATAATCGTAAAAAGCGTTGTTGACGCGTACGCGTTCCGCGCCCACCGGGTACAGACCCAGTTTTGCCTCTTCAGATTCCCGGGTTCCGCTCACCAGAAAGGCGTTCTTCACGTTTGCATCCTGCACAAACGCTTCAAACGCCCGGGCGCAAAGCTCTTCGGGCAGGCTGAAATACTGAATCCCCGCCGCCTTGTCGGCCTTTATTGAGCAACGGAAAAGCTCGCTGGGCTCTGCACCTTTTTCGTCCAGAAGAATCGCCTTGAAGCAGGCCTGCAGTCGATCGTTCAGCGGATGCCGAACAGCGTCGTCACGGCCAAGCCAGAGCTTCGAAGCAAACTGACCTCTCTGGGCCTCGCCGAAAAGTTTCTCGCCGATGTAATGATCGAAGGCGTGAAACCACTCGTGGGCGATGCTGCCGGGCCCGGCATTTTTGGCCAGTGAGAAGCTGCGCGTGGCCGGCGTGTAGTGGGCCGACACACCCGGTCGGCCGCCAATGCCATATTGAAGAGCCAGGGTGCCACGCAGGGAAACCAGAGACTCGGTGCCGCCAAGAATGGTCATCAGGTCGCACAGGGCATCGTAGAACAGCGACGCACTGCGCTGTTTTTCCGGCTCGGTGACCCAGCGGCCAATCTCGATGGTACGGAACTGGAAACGACGGCGGACGTCGAGAAAGGTAACCGGCGCTCCGGCTCGATGGTCCGGGCCCCGACGGTAAAAGGTTTTCGCCATGGGGCTATTGTACGATGAAATTCCGGCCTGTCTTTCGGGCACCGAGAGAAACATTATTTGGCGGGATTGACCGGTTTTATGTGAATTATGACCGTCTGATTTTCCGCCGGCTTGTGCCACACTGCCAGAACCAATAACGACAATATCCGGACCGAGTGTTTGCCATGACCGACACCCAGAACCATTACCGCACCTGTAACATCTGTGAAGCCATGTGTGGCCTCGAAATCCAGCATCGGGGTAACGAGATCCTGTCCATCAAGGGTGACAGCAACGACCCGTTCAGCCACGGCCATATCTGCCCGAAAGCCGTTGCACTGCAGGATTTCTACAATGACAAGGACCGCCTGAAAGCACCCATGAAGCGCACCGCGGACGGCTGGCAGGAGATCAGCTGGGAAGCTGCCTTCGAGGAAATCGCCTCGCGGTTTCGGGGCATTCAGCAGGAACACGGGCAGGATGCGGTCGGGGTGTACCTGGGCAACCCAAACGCCCACAACTTCGGCAACGCCATCATGCTGCCGCGGTTCTTCAAGGCGCTCGGCACCAATAACCGCTACAGCTCCGCATCGGCGGACCAGTTACCACACCACGTGGCCTCCAATTACATGCTGGGTGCCGGCATGCTGATTCCGGTGCCGGACATCGACCATACGGATTTCATGCTGATCATTGGTGCGAACCCGATTGTTTCCAACGGCAGCCTGATGACCGCCCCCGGCGTCGGCAAACGCCTGAAGGCCATCCAGCAACGTGGCGGCAAGGTGGTGGTGGTTGATCCACGGCGCACCGAGACCGCGAGAAAGGCCGACCAGCACCTGTTTATCCGCCCGGAAACCGATGCACTGTTCATGCTGGCCATGGTTCACACCCTGTTTGAGGAACAATTGGTTACCCTTGGTCATCTGGAAGACCGGATCGACGGGCTGGAGCAACTGGCCGAGGCCGTAAAACCCTATAGCCCGGAAACCGTGGCGGCAGCCTGTGGTATGACCGCAGAGGCCATCCGCGAGCTGGCCCGGGAGATGGCAGCTGCGAAGAGCGCCGTTTGCTACAGCCGCATGGGCGCATCGACGCAGTCGTTCGGCGGCCTCTGCCAGTGGCTCAACAATGTATTGAACATTCTCACCGGCAACTTCGATAGCCGCGGTGGCGCCATGTTCCCCCAGCCGGCCTTTGATCTTGTCAGGGACAAAAAGGGCAAGCCGAGTTCCTATGGCCGTTACGAGTCCCGGGTGCGAAAACTGCCCTACTTCAACAACGAATTCCCGGTCGCTACCCTGGCTGATGAGATCCTGACCCCGGGCGAGGGCCAGATCCGCGCGATGATCACCATCGCCGGCAATCCGGTGCTTTCGGCGCCCGGCGGAGCCCGACTGGAAGACGCCTTCGATGCCCTGGATTTCATGGTGTCGGTGGATATCTACCTGAACGAGACCACCCGCCATGCGGACATCATCCTGCCGGCCACAACCGGACTGGAAGTGCCCCACTTCGATGTGTTCTTCAATTCCTTCGCCGTTCGCAACACCGCCAAGTTCTCGGAACCCATGTTCGAGAAAGCACCGAACCAGAAACACGACTGGGAAATTCTCCGGGATCTGGCCCTAAAGCTAACGGGCCTGGAAGACGATGGCGTAACGCCGGAGGCCATGCTGGATCTGGGTCTAAAACACGGCGCCTACGGCAAAGAGGGCATGAGCCTGGAGACCCTGAAAGCCAGCCCCCACGGTGTGGATCTGGGACCACTGCAGCCCTGCCTGGCGCAGCGCATCCAGACCGAGGACGGCAAGATCCGCATTGCCCCCGAGCTATACCTGAAGGATCTGAAACGCCTGGATGCCTCGGGCCTGTTGCAGTCATATGAGAACAGCGAGTATCCGTTCACGCTGATCAGCCGCCGCCTGCCCCGCAGCCACAACACCTGGACCCAGAACTCCCACCGCCTGGTCAAGGGCAAGAACCCGTGCACGTTACAGATGAACGCGTCAGATGCCCACAAAATCGGGCTTGAAGACGGACAACTGGCCACGGTTACTTCGGCTTCCGGGAGCATCAACCTGCCGGTGGAAATCGACGACGATATGTTCGAGGGTGTGATCAGCATGCCCCAGGGCTGGGGCCACAACCGGCCGGACACCGCCATGTCGATCGCCGAGGGACAACCCGGCGTGAGCATGAACGACGTCACCGATTCCGGGCGTATTGACGCACTGACGGGCAATGCGGCGTTCAATGGAACGAGGGTAGCCGTACGCGCAGCCTGATGTGAGATAGGGCATGTAGAAGGTTGCGCGTCTCGCTGAACGGGGGAAGGCTGTCAGTCAGTCCTGGTTGGTACCGCCGGAGACTGGCCGGCAATTCCCCTTTTATGCGCTTTCTTTCCACACACAAGGCTGACTGCCGGCAGAACCAACAAAGGGCGTTTGATTCGATTCATAGTGCCAGGGAAGGTCCTTCTCGTACGTTTTCAGGCGACACTCCAGCCAACTTTTCCAGACCAGGAACTTGGGATAATCCTTACTATCCTCAATCAACCTGGCTATCGCGTTTTTCTGAGTTTCGACAGCTTCATCAAACCGACCATTTTCTGCGAGAACGGCCGCTAACGTATCCAGTGTTGTTGCCTGCTTTGATTCCTCGTCGTCCTCCATGACTTCCTGAATCAACTCCAGCGCTCGAGCACCATCACGAAACTCCGCATCCGGGTGGACCGCCAAAAACCAGGAATAATGATGCGCTGAATAGACTTCGCTATCGTAATCGACTGATCGTTCGAACAGCGCTTTGGATATGCCGATATTCTTATCGACACCTTTTCCGAAAGCGTAAGATTTGGCCAGTAAACCAAGAGCAGGCGAATACTCGGAGTAACGATCTCCCCTTAAAATATCCGTTCCTTCTTCATCATTGCCAGGATCATCGTCGTAAAGCAGAATTTTAGCGTTTGCCAACGGCATAAAGTAATCGAGGTACTGATCCCAACGACCGTGCTCCAGGCTTTGCGATAGCTGGTAGTACTCCTTTGCTTTCTCGATATCGCGCGGGATCTGGTAATCGGACAAATAAAGAAAGCTGGCCATGACCGCAGAGGACTTACTACCGTCCTCGTTTGCTGCCGTTTCAAAATATGGCAGAGCTTCCTCGTATTTATTGTCGTCTACAAGATCAAAGCCTTTTCCACTTTGAGTGATTGAACACCCCGCGAGCTGCAACAAACACAGCAAAACGATCCCTCGACACCTGATGCTCACCACCCGTACTCCATTAACCATCGACCAAAACTAAGGTTTTACAGTTTTCTCCGGCTTATTTCACACAATCCGAGCACAAATTCAGCGATCAATAGCGCACTGATTCTCCCCGCGCCGTATCAGCTATCGGAAAACGAGACTGGCTCAGCCAAAACAGGCTGCAAGTAATCGTCACTGACTTCCAATTCATAGACAGTTTTCGATTGAACCAAACAGATTTCCTCTCTGAGCTCTAACGCCCCCAACACGTGCGGCTCTGGAATGGAGGCGAAGCCGCAATGGGAAAGGCGTCGCCGGGCCTGCGATGGTTATGCATTTGGCTCTGACCAGACGGCATATTCATTGCCATTTGGATCACTGAAATGAAAACGGCGACCACCTGGGAACGGGAAAATATCCTTGACGATTTTTCCGCCAGACGACTCTACTTTCTCGAGCGTTACTTCCAAGTCAGTGCTGAAAAGAACGACCAGTACACTTCCAGTAGCAGTTGTGGCCACATTGTCTGACTTGAAGAATCCACCATCCAGTCCCGCGTTCTCGATCGCTACGTACTCTGGACCATAGTCTACAAACGTCCACCCAAATGCCTCACCAAAGAACCTTTTCGTGGCTTCAAGATCCTTGGCGGGAATCTCAACATAATTGATCTTTCCGGTCTCTGTCACAGCTTCCTCCTTGATGCATAACGCTGAGCGCACCGGCGGCCTGACAAGGTCGTCCGAATGACGCGGCTTGTTAAAAAGTCCCCAGGGCAAACGCCTGATAAAGCAGAACGATACCGACGATGAGCGGCATGAGGGTATAGCCTAAAAAATGAACGACAAACCCGCCTTTGTCACCAAACTTCTCTTTCATCGGTTCCAGCTTCGCGAACTGGTGAGGAGCTAGCTGCCGAGCAACCAGGGTGTATAGGCCAAATACGACTGCAAAAAATCCAATCATGGTGTTCAATTCCATTTGTGAGTCTCCTTTTTTAGTTTTTAACGCCGTTGTTTAGCGGCAGCCTTGGCAGAGCGAAGCGGCGACAAGGCTGTCCGGTGGAGGGCCATCGGCCCGGAATGGACTTAATGGCCTTGTTATTGGGCTGAAAAGCACCTGGCTTACGGCTTGGTGTAGCCATACTTGCCCCAGTCCTTAAAAATCGTTGCGACAGTTGCCATTGCTTCTTCCTTCGAAAGCTCTACACGTTGCAACAGAGCAACTGCTCCCTCTTGATCGCGAGACAAAATGGACGCATCAAACTCATCCATGATACCGACATGAAAGAGACGTTCATTGATGGTCATTCCAGCCAATTTGCTCATAGTCGTCTAGAAGCCCGATAACGCCTTGAATAAGCTGCCGATTTGGAGCGGCAGCGCAAATCGGTCGGCTTAATTCACTTGTTACGTGTCTGTGGAAACATCGTCCCACTCTTGGTCCATGTAACCTATCAGCCAGTTAAGCGCGTAATGCCGCTCGAGCACTACGCTCGAGTCAATCTCAGAGGGTATTTCTAGCCCGTTAATACGCGCATCCACTACTGCCCAGTGATATCGATAGATCAGATCATTAGCATCCAACAAATCTGAAATAGGTCTGAGCTTTGCGTCAGCGATGAACTGTTCTCTACTGCGTTCTGTTAAGAAGGTTACCGCGGCTGGTACATCGCATATAGAAGTTGGCGGAGCCAAATCTTCGACGTAGCTCAATGCCCAAAGCAGAACCCATGCACCTTCATAGCGCCAGATAAACTGGGTTCTATCAAATTGGCTAGGACTTGGATCTTCCACAAAGCTCCTTTCGTTTGGAGATAAAACGCTCGAAAGATCATAATTCTCGATGAGCTTATCTACGACTTCTTGTTCTAAGCCTTCAGCTTTTGCGGCGACAATGAGGAGCGCCATAGCGCGAAGCGCGACTTCCTCCTTTCCTCTTTTCAATGCTTCGTTTGCATCTTCAATATAAGGAAGATGCTGATTAATAGTTACGTTGCGATCCTTGAGCAATGCTTCAGAGCGCGATTTCCTATCGGAAGCCTCTTCAGAAATTTTCGCTTCCATTTTTGCTATGTGCTCCCTCCTACTTTCGATATCAGACGCCAGAGCGCTGCTCGAAAACAAAGCCAAAAGTGATATGAGAAATGCTTTCATAGTTTGTACACGTAACGCTGGCGAAACGGGCCGGTTTGTGGAGTGCAGCGGAACAAAACGGTCCCGTTGACGCACTGGTTATCTGGTATCAAGACACCATTTTAGACGACGCTGCTGAGCTTGGCGTTAATCTCTAGGAGAATTAACATACGGATTTTTTACGACTCTTACTGGCACTGTCACTTTGAGGCTAACCTGATCCTCTGGCTTTCTATCTCGGATTTTTAGAGGCATTCTCTCATCAAAAACTTGAATAAGTAACGGAGGTTTTCCGTCGCCCGTGTATTGAGGGATTTCACAAATATCGCAATTCCTAGTAAACGTTTTTTCGGCTTCGCTGCGGGTTAAATCAAATTCTCTGTAGTCTTTTCTAAGGTCAGGGGTAGAATCAATAACGTTAAGATCGTGCAACAGTAGAGTCACAACTTCCAGGCCAAGCAAAGAAAGGGACTCTAAATTATGCAAGAATCCATTATCATCAAGTAGAACAACGCCCTTCTCGATTGAATAGTATGGTCTTTTAGAGTCACCTCGCCATATGGCGATAAACGCTTCCTTTACTTGCGATACGTCGCTTATATACAGATTATGCCTATCAATAGCTTTGTGTTTATAGGCATTCCCTACCTCTAAAACCAATTTTAGAATAGCGCCATCAACCTTATATTCACCAAGATCGTGGGTCTCTGCCACCAATTTTCTTATAAATTCATTCTTTGTGGAGATTTCGTACTCTGAGTCAATCAAATCCTTTTTTTCTAGATAAACATACTCTATAAGGTTATTTATTGAGCTACACAGCGCGCAGCACGAAGACCTCATCTTATCAGAGCCAATAGGGTCAGCAGACTTAAGGCTATCTAGAAAAATTTGGAAACTGCGAAGCGTGTCACCGACATAATATTCAAGTACGTTCATGACAAATTTTCACTTTAAAATTTACCAATCGAAATCTCTAGTTTGAGATTTAAGCACATGTGAAAAGTTTTCCGAGACACATAACGCGAAAACGAAGCGGTGCAACTCAGGCGTCCGGCTTCCGTGACGTTTTATAGCTTGGTGATTGATCATTGGCTCCCCACTGTTTAGCCCAATTCTCTAACTCTGAGTATATTCCATCATGATCTTCGTTGAACCAATCAATGTATTTTTCATAACGAACCCACTGGGTGACGACGGTTTCAGATATCGCGTCATAAGCAATATTTTTTTCAACTGCCCCATGCTTCAGTCCAATACAAAAATTCTCAAGAAAACTAAGGTATTCGCAAATAGAATTATTTAAATCCTGATCTTTCTTTATTTTTTCTAATATCGAATCGTCAATCTTTTTGATCGCGACAATATCGATTCCTTGAGCCTTAAAAAGATTCATCACCTTGTACTCTAGCTCATACAGTTTTCCGGAGTTTAATATATTGTAGGTGAAATTGTATTTATTCCATTTGTTAGTTATTCGCAACTGCCAGAAAATAAGAAAGATGGAAACCAAACCAATTATTGGGACTATATCCCTTGAAAAACCTTCCAATGTCATATCGGCCTCCCTGCAATTCATAATGCTTAGGTAACCGGCGCCAGAACGCGAGCGGAGGGAACCAAAAGCGGTACGCTTTTGGTGACCGGTTGACCGTATGGTTATGGCTCAACCAGCCAAACTCCGCTGGAAAACACAGCTTTAGTGGCAATGATAAGGCTGTGAACCTGCATGGCAGCATTGCCCAGGTGGGCTGTCTTTCCGGCAACCGCCACCATGAGCGAACGCCGTCGACGCGAACACAACAAGAACCAAACTTAGCATGATTTTTTTCATGGTCATTCTCCAGGATTGAGGTGCTAGCGCACTCTGCAACCTCCATGTTCATTGCCCTCCAACTATCTTGGCATAACCTAGAAAATGTAGACGGAATGTACGTAAAGCGCCACAACGCTCTTATCTAGCGGCGCCCATATAGCGCAGCGAAATGGGCGTCCGGTGGAAGGGCCGTCGGCCCGGAACAAACTACAACAACTTGTTCGAGCTGCCCGACTACACGACGTTATTGATGTAGTGCTTAATGAAGTCGATCACCTCCAGCCGGGCTTTCCAATCTTTCCCACCAAACCTCCCGTAGAGGTGTACGGTTGGATTGATGACTTCCCGCCCCTCAATGTCTTCAACGTCATAGTTGAACTTCAGAGCATGGATGATCTTGTTACATGCCTCTCTCAAGTCTAGTGGCACTTCATCACTTGGCTTGGATAGGTCCCGGATTAAGGTTCCGCATGTCGTTTCAAACTTGCCCAGCTTGAGCCTAGATTCAGCCTCGTTGTCATCTTTGACCCTAGCGACAGCCGCGGCCTGTACCAACACCCTTTGACACTCAGCTGTAAACAAGTGACCGAGTTCTTGGATGGCGTGAAATAGCCAGCCATCATTGCCAATCAATAGAGACAACCTTTCTTGGGCTAGAAACTGATTGAGGAGGCGATATAACTCAAGCCGCACCTCCTCCACCTCAAAGTTGTATGCCGACGTATATGGCCATTGAACATCCTTCTCTCCCATATCGAAGACCCTCTAACGCCAGAGCGCACCGGCGCACTTTAGTGCGTCCGACGGAGCGACTTGTTAGAACTTCCCAGCTTCGAAGAACCGGTCCCAGAATTCACAGGCTTCATTGCATAAAGATGTGAACTTAAAGGCCCCTCGCTCAGTTTGAACTTTGATATCTGCATGGTGCTTTTTCTTAAGAGGGCGTCTAAGAGGTCTAACCATTGGTTTCACCATGGGGCTTCTCATGCCATCAGTATCGTAAACGACCTCTTTTGTTCCCTTCACGACAGGGTCGTGCAACTTCGTCGCCAGAAAATGTTTGCTTCCATTTGCCAGCTCGTAGCACACCTGCAATGCGGGGCATTCACTACGAACAAGATTATGAAAATCGTTATAGCTTTTGCAGCCTGTAACCATTTGAGGGTTTATCTCATTGTATTCCAAATAGCGCCACACCCAATCGACGAGATGCCAAGCGGTGTACGCAAAATTGATTGCGTGATCATACTGGTACTTATGATCCGCACTATTGAAATCGTTCGATGCTACTACCCGCTCACGCTCTCTATGCATTTTCTGCAAGAGATCCTTCGGATTTTTGATCGAAAATGAGTGTTTGGCATCCATAGTTTTAACGCCAGCTAGCATGCGCGGCTGCGTATTAGAGGCGAAGCCGCAATGTAGTAGGCGTCGCGTGCCTGGCCTTGTTAAATAATTTCGAACTCATGGTTTCCGTAAGCGCCGAGCAGAACATCCTCGTTAGTCTCTTCCATTTCGTTATCGAAATACCCCCAACGATGGAAACCTAGTTTTCCAGCAACTGACAGTACCTCTCGCAAAGCCTGCCGTGAAAGTCGTCGATCGATAGCTACAGCCCTTTGCTCAGGAGTTTCGTCTGACCCAAAACTCGTACACGTTATCACCCCAAGATTAGCAAGCTCACTCTTAATCCTTTCGTAGTCGCCGAAATTTTTATTCACTCCAAATGCCAAGTCAGGGAGTAAATCTCCTCCGATTTCGGAGTCAGCAGGCGCCATTTTATTCTCAAGCTCGTTTAGCTTTTGAAAAATTTCGGCAAGCTGGGCATCGCTTTTGAGTACTTTGACCTCTTCGTTGGTTTTCTGGCTCAGGTAGGTGGAATAGTAATGGTCTTCCTGAAGTTCAGGCCTGAACTTTGTTTGGAGCAAGAAAACGGAAAACAAAAACAACGGAACGTTAATTATCGCTGCAACTATGAGGGCGATTGACTCAAATGACCCCCTCTCCATGTTTGTAGCTGCCACTAGAAAACCGCCGTTTACGGTAAAAAGGCCCGCTAGCCAAGCGCCAAGCAAATGGATCGGTTTGTTTATTTTCTCAGGTACTATCTTCGTTCCAGACATAACCTTCCAAATTTAACGCTAGCGCGTCCGGCTGCTTCGACTTGTTAGATTAGTAATTATGCTCAGGTAAATCTCGCGACGCATAGTACTCCATACCAAACCCAAAGCTATCAATGATCTCTTTTTCGTCGCCCAAGATTCTCCCGACTCCAAACGTATTGGGTATGGATTCCTTTCTGAAATTTTCAAGTTTCTTCTCGTTTAGGTGTTCATTACCATACAAAGCGGATTGCTTTCGATACCTTGTCCCGGAAGAGTTAAAGCCAAAATATAATGTTCTATAGTTACCTGGATTCCCAAGATATCTAGACTCAGCATAGTCGAAATGTTTTGAGCTTAGGTAGCTATAGAGGACATTTTGATCCCCTAACTCCACATCTGAAAAAGAAAACTGCCCTAAATTTTTGCCTATTATTGGAACTGTAGGATTAAAACCCGGCTCTTTCGAAGTGACAGAGAAAAGCTGGACCGTATTATCTCGATCGAACACGACTTGAAGGTAGAATTTCTTGAAAGAGTATACGTACTCGACAAGGTTTAACTTTCGATCATGATTCTCTAGTGTAGGAGCTCCGAATATACTCTTTACATGGAGAATTGAAACGCCTGGCATAATTTTATCTAAACCATCTTCTGCCCTTCTTTGCTCTAAATAGTTTGCATAGAAGCTATGAAGATCGTTTGCTTGGCTTATTGCGACAGTGCAAATTAGAATTGAGGCCAAAATCCATTTTTTATCCTTCAGAGTCTCCCAAATATCCTTCAATTACTTCTCCTTTTTTGCGTTTAACGCCAGCCATAAGCGGCGCCCTGACAAGGGCGTCCGGTGGAGGGCCAATGGCCCGGAACAACCTTAATGCCTGGTTAGGTGTCACCCAAAGTTTGCGGCTATTTTTTGTAGGCATAGTAGGTTTTTACTGCCTTTTTATCCCCATTTTCGACGGTTACTCGCAGCATTCCGTCGTCGATGGATATGTTTGCACAGGTACAACAGTGGCAACCGCCCTTTTCTAGCAGGTCTCTACAAATGGGGCACTCTAAGTAGTGGCCCGACCAGCCCTTTTCGGTTGGTCCCTGTGAACAAAACTCGACTCTAAAGTTGCTAGAAAGCTCATCTAGTGTCGTGCGCTCTGGGAATTTCACATTTACACCTAACAGCTAATTATACGAACGCGTTCGTATATCACCCGTTCGTAAAACTCCAATAAAAAATGCTCAAGACAACGCGATTTTATTATATAAAACAATCTTTTGAGCACTAGCCACCACGGCTAACGCCGGAGTTATACGCCCACCTACGAGCGACCCCGCTTCCAAACCGGGGCGTCTAACTCCGCCGGCCATTGTGACTTATTCAACCCTAGCAGATAGTTACCGTCATTTCGCACCGGAAATCCCGGAGCTATGCGAGCGTGTTCGTATAACTCCGGCCGTTCAGGCGGGTTTACCACTCCAGCTGAGCCCCGGTCTGGTATTCAATCACCCGCGTTTCAAAGAAGTTCTTTTCCTTCCGCATAGTGGCCTGTTCGTCCAGCCAGGGTGAGACGTTCTTTGCTCCGGGGAACGGCTCTTCAAGACCTACCGTCCTGGCACGGCGGTTGGCCACAAAGCGGAACTGTTCGCTGTGGTACTCGGCCGAATAACCGAGAATCGGGTCTCGCAGGATGTAATCTGCATAGGCCTTCTCGGCGGCTTCGGATTCGTCCCACATCTCACGCACGGCCTTCGGATCGAAGGTGATGTTTTCCTCCTCGACGATCTGATTCACCACCTTCAGGCCGAATGAGAAGTGCATGGCCTCGTCCCGCAGGATGTACTGCAGCTGTTCACCGGTACCACGCATCAGGCCCCGGCGCTGCAGGGCGAAGATGGGGCTGAAGCCGTTGTAGAACCAGGTGCCTTCGAACACCGCCGCGAAGAACAGGTAAGACATGATGAATTCCTGCAGGTCGTCCTTGTTGCGCAGGTTCATGTCCGGCCGCATGGCCGCATCCAGCCGGCGGTTGGCAATCTGGATCTTGCCGTTGATCGCGGGCACCACGCGGTAGCGGTTGTAGATCTCGCTCTGGTCCAGGTTGAGGGTTTCGATGCAGTGCTGGTAGGCCCAGGTGTGCATGGCTTCCTCGTATACCTGCCGGGCCTGGTAGATCTGCAGCTCGGGCGCGCTCATCTTCTCCATCACCGCCAGGCCGATGTTGCGCATGGCCAGGATGTCGGAAGTGGTGAGGTAGGCCAACACGTTCTCGTACACATGTTTTTCCGGCGCGGTCAGCCGGTAGTGGTAGTCGTGAACATCCTGGGCCATGTTCACGTCCAGGGGGGTCCAGTGGTTTTTGTTGGCGTTCATGAAGTACTCCCAGGCCCAGGGGTACTTGAACGGTGCCAGCTGGTTGATGTCGGTTTCGCCGTTGATGACTCGTTTGTCGTCCACGTTCACCGGTGCCGGGGCGCCGGGATGCGCCGCTTTGGATTCAGTTTTTGGTTCGTCGTCCCAATCAAGCATGGTTTTGCCTCGAAATCGTTAAGTGAGCAGTTACTGACAGGCTTCGCAGTCCGGATCGTCGATGCTGCACACCTGGGGCTGGGGCGCGGCAACCGGAGCGGTTTTTTCAGCGCCGGTGGCACCCAGGGAGCGCAGGTAATAGGTGGTTTTCAGCCCACGTTCCCAGGCCAGCTGGTACAGGGCATCCAGCTTTTTGCCGCTGGGCTCGGCCATGTACAGGTTCAGGCTCTGGGCCTGGTCCAGCCATTTTTGGCGCCGTGCCGCGGCTTCCACCAGCCACCTTGCGTCGATCTCAAAGGCGGTGGCATATCGCGCTTTCAGTTCATTCGGGATGCGGTCGATCTGCTGAACGCTGCCGTCGAAGTATTTGAGGTCGTTCACCATCACGTTGTCCCACAGTCCTTCGGCCTTGAGGTCTCGGACCAGAGAGGGATTCACCACCGTGAACTCGCCGGAGAGGTTCGATTTCACGAACAGGTTTTGGTACGCCGGCTCGATGGACTGGGACACACCCACGATGTTGGAAATCGTCGCCGTCGGGGCAATGGCCATCACGTTGCTGTTGCGCATGCCGTTTCTCTCGATCAGTTCGCGTATCGGCGACCAGTCCAGCCGGGCGTTGGTGTTTACAGAGAGTTCCCCTTCCCTGCGGTTCTCTTTGAGCAGGTTGATGGAGTCGATCGGCAGGATGCCCTGCTGCCAGAGTGAGCCCTCATAGCTTTCATAGGCGCCCCGCTCACCCGCCAGCGTGGCGGAAGCACGGATGGCGAAGTAACTGAGCTGCTCCATGGCAACGTCAGCAAACTCAACCGCTTCCGGGCTGGAATACGGGAGGCCCAGTTGATAGAGCGCATCCTGGAAACCCATGAGACCAAGACCGACCGGTCGATGCCGGAGGTTGGAATTGCGGGCCTGGGGCACGGCGTAGTAGTTGATGTCGATCACGTTATCGAGCATGCGCACGGCGGTGTTTACCGTCTGCTCCAGGCGCTGCACGTCCAGCTCGCCGTTGGCAATGTGGGCCGCCAGGTTCACGGAACCGAGGTTGCATACGGCGATCTCGTCGGCACTGGTGTTCAGGGTGATTTCCGTGCACAGGTTAGAGCTGTGCACCACGCCCCGGTGCTGCTGGGGAGAGCGCAGATTGCACGGGTCCTTGAAGGTAATCCAGGGGTGGCCGGTTTCAAACAGCACGGTGAGCATCTTGCGCCAGAGCTGCTTGGCCGGGATTTTCTTGTACAGCTTGATTTTGCCCTGCTCTGCCAGGGCTTCGTAATGCTCGTAGCGTTCCCGGAAGGCGTTGCCGTACAGGTCGTGCAGATCCGGCGCATCGCTGGGGGAGAACAGGGTCCAGTCACGGTCTTCGCGCATGCGCTCGATCAGCAGATCGGGCACCCAGTTGGCCGTATTCATGTCGTGGGTGCGACGGCGTTCGTCGCCGGTATTCTTGCGCAGCTCCAGGAACTCCTCGATGTCCAGGTGCCAGCTTTCCAGGTAGGCACACACCGCGCCCTTGCGTTTGCCGCCCTGGTTGACCGCCACGGCGGTGTCGTTGACTACTTTCAGGAAGGGCACCACACCCTGGCTCTGGCCGTTGGTACCCTTGATGTGGGAGCCCAGCGCCCGAACTGGAGTCCAGTCGTTACCCAGACCGCCAGCCCATTTCGACAGCATGGCGTTATCTCGGATGGCGCCGTAGATGTCTTCAAGATCGTCGCCCACCGTCGTCAGGTAACAGGACGACAGCTGAGAATGGCGGGTACCGCTGTTGAACAGCGTGGGTGTGGACGCCATGTAGTCGAACGAAGACAACAGGTTGTAGAACTCGATGGCCCGGGCATTCGGGTCGTCTTCGCGCAGGGCCAGGCCCATGGCAACGCGCATGAAGAATACCTGAGGCAATTCCAGCCGGGCCTTGTTCCAGTGCAGGAAATAACGGTCGTACAGGGTTTGCAGACCCAGGAAGCCGAACTGCAGATCCCGTTCCGGCTTCAGGGCCGCACCCAGGCGCTCCAGATCAAAGGCGGCCAGAGCGTCATCCAGTAATTCGTACCGGATTCCCGCTTCGACAAAGGCGCTCAGGGCCTGTGGATAAATCTCAGCCAATGGCAGACTGATGGGCAGGCCCAACGCGGCGGCATTCTCCAGACGCAGCTGTTCCAGCAGTAGACGGGCGGTGACCGCACTGTAGTCCGGCTCCCGCTCAATCCGGCTGCGGGCCGTCATGATCAGGGCCGACAGCACGTCTTCCTCGGCGATGCCGTCGTAGAGGTTGGTCAGGGCATCGTCCACCAGGGAATCACCGTCGATGCCCTCCAGCCCTGTGGCGGCCTGTTGCACCTGCAGTTTCATCAGGCCCAGATCCAGCGGAGCAATCTCGCCACTGGTCTTTTTCACCGTCAGATGGGGGTGCGCCTCAACCGGCGCATGGCGGGCGCGCTCGCGGGCATGCTCTTCCCGATACAGGACGTAGGCGCGGGCCACCTTCTGTTCTTCGGCCCGCATCAGGGCCAGTTCCACCTGATCCTGGATGTCTTCGATATGCACCTTGCCACCGGCCTTCAGGCGACGGCCAATCGCCTGGATAACCTGGTCGGTCACCCGGTGTACCGCGTCATTGATACGCGCGGAACCGGCGGCGGTGTCGCCCTCAACAGCGAGGAACGCTTTGGTGACGGCGATGCTGATCTTCGAGGGGTCGAAGCCGACAAGTGTTCCGTTGCGCTTGATGACCTGAAGGGATTCGGTGTCGGTGTGCGAGGTTGGCCGGGGTTCGGCCAGGGCTGAGGCAGACATGCAGTGTTCTCCTGAATACGCGTTGAGTTCCTTTCACCATCGCGTACGCAGGGGCACACCTCGCCATGGGAGTGGCTGGGCATAACCGGTCTGCTCACCCTGGGTCGCGAAGGTGCAGTTGGGAGCCGTAAGGCTCCTTCATCCCTGGCAGGTCTTCGGACTCAGGGGCGTGAATCGTTCGATTCGGCCTCGTGTGGCGACTTCCCGGCTTTCACCAGTGTCTTGATGCCACGCTTGTTCCCCAATACCGCTGCGCGTCAGTTCCGGAGTCTCACCGGATTCCCGATACCAGAATGGCTGAGATGATCACACGTTGACCGAGTTGGTTACGCACTGATCACTACATCTGGTATTTGACCAAGGATAAAAACACTATATACACGATATTCGGAAGGGACAACCTGAAGCAATAAAAAAGGCCCCGGAGAGGGGGCCAAACACGTGACAGTATCAACGCAGCCTATCAGTGGCTTATCATCCAGGGCCGCATGGAGGGAAACATCTTCTTCCCGTCAGCGGTGTAGAACAGCAGGGACTTTCCGGGTTTCGGGGAGCCGCAGCCGCAGGCGCGACTGTGCTCCTTATCATTCGTCCTTCGGTCTGCGGTGGAAAAGACCGGCTCATGCCGGGACCGCTCGTTCCGGTCCTCGGCCGCCCTTTTGGCCGGGTCCATGGCGGCAATGTGGGATGGCAACACGATCACCCGCGGCGACATGGCCTTGCAGGTGGGGCATTGCGCCGGCTTGGCCGCATCCTCCATGGTGGCCAGTGTGTGAAAGAGGCCATGTTCACGGCACTTGTAGTCATACACGGGCATGGCGATTACTCCTTATCTTTCGACAGCGGTACGTCCATGCCCCCGCTGACTTTCTTCTGCGGACCATCGGCGGACGGGTTAATGTCGAAGTCGAAGATGCCCGTCGGCAACCAGAGTGTGGCGCAGGCGTTCGGGATATCCACCACGCCGCTGATGTGGCCTTCCACCGGCGCACAACCCAGAATCGCGTAGGCCTGAGCCTTGGTGTAACCGAACTTGGTCATGTATTCGATGGCGTTCAGGCACGCCTGACGATAAGCCACGTGCACGTCCAGGTAATGCTGGCCGCCGTCTTCGTCCACGGAGATGCCTTCGAAGATTACATAGTCGTCGTAACGGGGCTTGATCGGGCTGGGCTTGAACACCGGATTCTTGATGCCGTACTTCTTCACGCCGTCCTTGATCAGGTTTACCCGCAGGTGAATCCAGCCGGCCATTTCGATGGCGCCACAGAACGTGATTTCACCGTCGCCCTGGCTGAAGTGAAGGTCGCCTACGGAGAGGCCGGCACCGTCCACGTACACCGGGAAATACACCTTGGAGCCACGGGACAGATCCTTGATGTCACAGTTGCCACCGTGTTCCCGTGGCGGCACGGTGCGGGCGGCTTCGGCGCCGGCAGCCTTGGCCGCGTCACCGGTCATCTGGCCCATGTGGGCCGTCTCACCATTGGGCAGTGTTGCCAGTTCCGGCACACGCTCCGGATCGGTCGCGACCAGTCCGGCCTCACGCTTGTTCCAGGTGTCCAGCAATTCTTTGGAGGGCAGGCAGCCGATCAGGCCCGGGTGAATCAGGCCAGCAAATTCCACGTTGGGAATGTGGCGCGATTTGGTGAACATGCCGTTGAAGTCCCAGATGGATTTCTGGGCCTCCGGGAAGTGTTCGGTCAGGAAGCCACCGCCGTTCTGCTTGGAGAAGAAGCCGTTAAAGCCCCACTGGCTCTCTTCGAAGGTGCCGATGTCGAGGATGTCGACTTCCAGCAGGTCGCCCGGCTCCGCGCCCTCGACCCCGATCGGTCCCGACAGGAAGTGAACCTGGCTGAGGTCAACATCGCGCACGTCGTCGGCGCTGTCGTCGTTCTTGATCTGGCCGCCGGTCCAGTCATAGCACTCAACGATGAAATCGTCGCCCGGCTTGACGGTGGCCACCAGCGGAATATCCGGGTGCCAGCGGTTGTGAATTTTGTCGTTCTCATAGGCCGACTTGTTCAGATCGATCTTGATAATGGTTTCAGCCATAACGGGCGCTCCTTGGTGTTGGCTTGCACGATTAGGTAACGGCTTTACTATCCGAAATCCCGTCCCTGTGAGGTATTCGCGAAATGCCCCCGGTGCCTACGTCATTCGACGTATTGGTGCACCGTGACCTTCCTGCCCTGCAGGCCGGCTTCAAACCGGCGACAGTCCGGATACGCCAGCAACGCCCGGGCAACGGCGGGTTCCAGCCGCTGGCGAAAAGCCCGCAGCAGTTCCCGGGCGCCATAGCGAGCGTCGTAGCCACGGCACAGCTCTTCTCGCAGCTCAGGCGCCAGCGACAGCTCGGCGTGCTTTCTGGACAACCGGCGATTGAGGCCCGCCAGCTCAATGTCCAGCAGCGCTTCCAGCCAGTTGTCGGTAAGTCGGTTGAAGGTGAGGATCTGATCAATCCGGTTGAGGAATTCCGGGTCAAAGTGCCGGCGCAGAGCGGTATCGCGAATGGCCTCGCCGTTGCCGGGTGATAAACCGAGCCAGCGACGCCAGCCCCGCTGGTAGCCCTGCTCATACGTCTCCGCCTCCAGCGCACCGGCGTTGCTGGTCATGAAGATCAGGGTGTTGCGGAAGTCGATCTCCCGGTTACCGGAGGGAAACACCAGCCGACCGGTGTCCAGCACGTTCAGCAGCGTGCGCACCACTTCCTTGCTGGCTTTCTCGATTTCATCAAACAACACGATGCCGGGTTTGCTGAACGAGCCCTGTACCTTGTCCAGATCGAACAGGCTGTGGCCTTCCTTACTGCCGACATAACCCGGCGGTGCACCGGTCAGGGCTGCGGCGTAATGCTCCTGGGCCAGGGTGTTCATGTCGATACGGCATAGGCCATCGCGATTACCGTGGACAGCGTCGGCAATGAGGCGCACGGTTTCGGTTTTGCCAACGCCGGTAGGACCCAGGAACAGGTGCACCGCCAGCGGCCGGTTGTCCTCGCCGATATCGGCTTTCACCCGCACCAGCATGGATTCCATGGCGGTCAGGGCCTCATCCTGGCCGACGATATTTTCCCGCAGTCTGGCCATCACGGCCTCGGGCTCGAAGCGGAACCGGGAAGCACGAACCGGGCCTGAGGCGGCCCGGTTCTTTTCAATGGTTTCCCGATTGGCTTCCAGCCGTTCGTTGATAAACGGCATGAACGCCTCCCGGGCTTAGGCCCCTGCGGATTTTTCCTTGCCGTCGAACGGCAGCTCGCCCACCGGGCACTCGGCGGTACCTACCGTCTTCCGGGTCATGGCCTCCACGTTTTCCTGCGCCTTCTGGGCGTCCATCACCCAGGTACGGTAGAACTCGAACGGACAGTCGGCCACGCCCTTGTCTCCGTCCCCGGAGGCATGCACACCGGTGTAGCCCCGGTGCAGCAGCTTGAACAGGTGATTCTGGGACTGGTCGTTCGCACGGGCATCACGGATCTGGCTTACGGACAGCTGGGCATACTGAATGCCCATGTCTTCCTCACCGCACTCCCCGAGGGTACGGCCATCGAAGCCGATGATCGCGGAGTGGCCGAAGTAGGAATACACGCCGTCAAATCCGGCGGCGTTGGCCACCGCAACGTAGCAGTTGTTGGCCCAGGCCATGCTCTTGGCCATCATCACCTGCTGTTCCTTGGCCGGGTACATGTAGCCCTGACAGCGAACAATCAGCTCCGCCCCCTTCATGGCGCAATCGCGCCAGATCTCGGGATAGTTGCCGTCGTCGCAGATGATCAGGCTGATCTTCATGCCCTTTGGACCCTCGGTGACGTAGGTAGTGTCACCCGGATACCATCCCTCGATCGGACACCAGGGGATACACTTGCGGTATTTCTGGACGACCTCACCCTCGTTGTTGATCAAAACCAGGGTGTTGTACGGCGCCTTGTTGGGGTGATCCTCGTGTCGCTCTCCGGTGAGCGAAAACACGCCCCAGGTGTTCGCCTCACGACAGGCGGCGGAGAAGATGGCCGTTTCGTCACCGGGCACGGTGGCCGCGGTTTCCATCATTTCCTCGTTGTCGTACATGATGCCCATGGTGCTGTATTCCGGGAACACCACCAGGTCCATGCCCGGCAGGCCGACTTTCATACCCTTGATCATGTCAGCGATGTTGCGGGCGTTGTCCAACACCTCGGCTTTGGTATGCAGCCGCGGCATCTTGTAGTTCACCACCGCCACGCCGACGGTATCGTTGCTGCTGGAAATATCACCGTGTCTCATCGTTCTGCTCCTCGTTAAACCGCCAGATAGCTCGCAATCTTGTCCTGATCCGCTTCTTCGCGGCTCTCTTCGTGCACAATCGCGCCCTTTTCAATCACCAGGATCCGGTCTGCCGCATCCATCACGAAGCTCAGAACCTGCTCCGACACCACGATCGACAGGCCCCGCTCATCCCGGATGCGCCGAAGGGTCTGCGCGATTTCCTTGATAATGTTGGGCTGGATACCTTCCGTGGGCTCGTCAAGCAGCAGCACCTTGGGCCGGGTGGCCAGTGCCCGGGCAATAGCCAGCTGTTGTTGCTGGCCGCCGGAGAGGTTGCCACCACGCCGGTTCTGCATTTCCTTCAGTACCGGGAACATCTCGTAGAGGTCCTCGGGTACCTTCTTCTCACCAACAGCGGCCAGGCCGGTCTCGATATTCTCCCGTACCGTCAGGGTCGGAAAGATCATCCGCCCCTGCGGCACGAAACCGATTCCGGCGCGCACACGCTGGAAGCTCTTCAGGCCGGAAAGGTCGTTCCCATCCAGGCTGACTTCACCGCCTCGCGTGGGGGTCATGCCCACCAGGGATTTCATCAGCGTGGTCTTGCCCATGCCGTTTCGCCCCACCACGGCGACAATTTCGTTCTTTGCCACATCGAGGTTGAGGTCATCGATGATGGTGCTTTGGCCGTAGGCCACCGAATGATGTTTGATGCTCAGCATGATCAGTGCCCCAGGTAGACTTCGATGACTTTCGGGTCCGATTTCACGTGCTCGATGGACCCTTCGGAAAGAACTTTGCCCTGATGCATGACCGTGACCCGGTCAGCGATATCACCGACAAACTGCATGTCGTGCTCGATCACCAGCACCGTATGGTCCCTGGTAATCACCCTCAGCAGCTCGGCGGTTTTCTTGCGCTCGGTGACGGACATCCCGGCCACTGGCTCATCCAGCATCAGCAGGTCCGGTTTCTGGATCAGCAGCATGCCGATCTCCAGCCACTGCTTCTGGCCATGGCTCAACGAAGCAGCCGGCTCATTCAGGGCCTCGGTCAGGAAGATGGTTTCAGCCACCTCCTCCACAGCCTTGATCACCTCCGCGTCGCGCTTGAACCCCAGGGCGCCCATCACGCTGTGTCCCTTTGGGTAGGACACTTCAAGGTTTTCAAAGACGGTCAGGTCCTCGAACACGGACGGGGTCTGGAACTTCCGGCCCACACCCGAGTGAACAATCTGGTGCTCCTTGAGCTTGGTAAGCTCCTTACCGTCAAACTTGATGGAGCCGGACGTGGCCTTGGTCTTGCCGCAGATCAGGTCCAGAACCGTGGTTTTACCGGCACCGTTGGGGCCGATGATGACCCGGATTTCCTTGGGATCGAGGTAGAAGGACAGGTCATCCACGGCCTTGAAGCCATCGAATGACACGGTCAGGCCTTCGACCGCCAGCAGGAAATCCCCACTTTTGCTTTTGGCTGCACTCATCACGATTTCTCCGGGCTGTAGGAATCGATCATCGGATCGTAATCAGGAGTCTTCTCAGCGGTCGGCTTCGGCTCTGCGGCTTTTTCCGCGGGCTTGGCCTCCAGCTGTGCACCCTTGTTGCGCTTGAAGATCTTGTCTTCCAGAGGCATGACGTAGGTCTGATACAGGCCGGCCAGACCGTTCGGGAAGGCCAGTACGACACCGATAAACAACGCACCCATGGCAAACGGCCAGAGTTCCGGGAAGGATTCCGAGAAGCCACTCTTGGCGGCATTCACCAGCAAGGCACCGTAGACCGCGCCGAGGATGGACAACCGGCCACCCAGGGCACAGAAGATGACCATCTCGATGGAAGCGACGATGCCGATGAACGACGGCGACATGAAGCCGACAATCAGGGTGAACATGGCACCACCGACGCCGGCAAAAGCCGCTGCCAGGCAGAACACGAAGATCTTGAAGGCGGCAACGTCATAGCCGGAAAAACGCACCCGGTTTTCCTGGGCGTTCATGGCCACCAGGATGCGGCCCAGCTTCCGGTTCTGGACAAGGCGCGCCACAAACAGGCAGAGGAACAGCATGCCAACACAGACAAAGTACAGGATGGTCCGGGCTTCATCGGTGCGGATGTCCCAGCCGTTCAGCGTCTGCAGATCGGTAATGCCGTTCACACCGCCGGTATAGCCCTGCTGTCCGATAATCAGGATCGTCAGGATTGCGGCAATGGCCTGGGTGATGATGGCGAAGTACACGCCCCCCACCCTCCGGGTAAACATGGCGAAGCCGATAACGAACGCCAGCAGAACCGGCACACCGATCACCGCCAGCAGGGTGAAGGAGAAGCTGTGGAACGGTTCCCAGAACCAGGGCAGCTCGGTGAGCTGGTTCCAGTCCATGAAATCCGGGATGCCGGGGGTGGACTGGATGGCGGTGGCCTCCGGAGTGGAGGCCTCCAGCTTCAGGAACATGGCCATGCAGTAGCCGCCAAGGCCAAAGAACACACCCTGGCCCAGGCTGAGAATGCCGGCCTTGCCCCAGCACATCACCAGGCCAATGGCGACAAAGGCGTAGGTCAGGTACTTGCCCACCATGTTCAGGCGGAATGGGTCCAGCGCCAGTGGCAAAAGCACCACCAGCAACACGGCCAGTGCGACGTAATACAGTCCCTCGCGGGTGGCAAACCATTTCAATGGGGATGAACTCTTCATGACAATCTCCTAGCGACGGACCTTGAGGGCCATGAGTCCTTCTGGACGCAGCATCAGGATGCCGACGACAACCAGCAGGGTGAGCACCTTGGCCATGGAACCACTGAGGAAGAACTCCATGGTGGACTGGGCCTGGGATATACCGAAGGCGGACACAATGGTGCCGATCAGGCTCTGGGCACCGCCAAACACCACCACCAGGAAGGTGTCTACGATATAAGCCTGGCCAGAGGACGGACCGGTGGAACCGATCATGGTGAAGGCAGCACCCGCGACGCCGGCGATGCCACACCCGAGGGCAAAGGTGGCTCGGTCGATACCGGCACTGTTGATACCAACGGCTTCAGCCATGGGGCGATTCTGAACCACCGCCCGCACTTTCTTGCCATAGCCGGATCGGTACATCAGGAAATACACGCCCACGGCAATGGACAGCGCGATGATCATCACGAACAGGCCGTTGATAGGCAGCTCCACCAGGTCAGTCACCTGGATCGCCCCCATCATCCACTCGGGCAGGTCCACACCCACTTCCCGGGCGCCAAAGATAGATCGGTAAGCCTGCTGCATGATCAGGCTCAGACCCCAAGTGGCCAGAAGGGTATCCAGTGGTCGATGATAGAGTCGCCGTATCATGAGCCATTCGACGAATGCCCCCAGGGCAGCACAAATCAGGAAAGCCAGAACCATGGCGACGAAGAAATAGCCGCCGAACAGGCTCGGCAGATAGGACTGGAAAAAGCCGGATGTCAGGTAGGTGGTGTAGGCGCCGAGGATCATGAACTCCCCGTGGGCCATATTGATCACCCCCATCTGACCAAAGATGATGGCCAGGCCCAACGCCATCAGTACGAACACTGAAAACAGGGAGAGCCCGGCAAACCCCTGCATGGCAAATATCGACATCAATTCACTGCTGGTGTAGCCATCAAACATGACCCTTACTCCCCTTTAGACCAACTTACCCTTCAAACCCTTAATCTCGTGTTCAGAGGCAACGGATGCTGGCGCCCGGGGGCGCCAGCAGTCCGGGCTTATTGGTAGCCTTCCGGGAACGGGTCCGGTTCCATCAGTTCTTCGGTCTCGTAGACAACCTTGTACTGGCCGTCAGGTTGAGCCTGGCCGATACGGGTCTTGGACCACAGGTGATGGTTTTCGTGGATGCGCACGTAACCTTCTGGCGCTTTCGTGAACTCGATGCCTGCGAACTCTTCACGGATCTTGTCGATGTCGAATGAGCCGGCTTTTTCAACCGCAGCTTTCCACAGCCATGGACCGAGATAAGCCGCCTGGGTCACGTCACCGATGACCATGTCATCGCCGTAGGCTTCCTTGAAGGCCGCAACAAATTCCTTGTTGTTGGGGTTATCGAGGCTCTGGAAATACTTCATGGAGGCGTAGATGCCGTCCACGTTCTCACCGCCGATACCGCGGATCTCGTCCTCGGTCACGGAGATGGTCAGCAGAAGGGGCTTCTCATCAGTGAAATCGATACCGGCCGCTTTCATCTGCTTGTAGAAGGCCACGTTGGAGCCACCGACAACCGAGGCAAAGATCACGTCCGGCTTACGCAGCTTGATCTTGTTGATCACCGAGTTGAACTGGGTGTGACCCAGCGGATAGTACTCCTCGCCAGAGACCTTGAGGCCCAGCTTGTCCTCGATGTGCTTACGGGCGATCTTGTTCGAAGTACGGGGCCAGATGTAGTCCGATCCGAGCAGATAGAAGCTTTTGGCACCCTTGGTTTCTGCGGCCCAGTCGATACTGGCAAGGATCTGCTGGGTCGCTTCCTGGCCGGTGTAGACCACGTTGGGCGACTGCTCAAGACCCTCATAGAAGGTGGGGTAATAGAGCATGCCGTTGTATTGCTCGATAACCGGGAGAACGGCCTTGCGGGAAGCCGAGGTCCAGGCGCCGAAGATCGCAGCAACGTTGTCCTGGCGCAGTAGCTTCCGGGATTTTTCAGCGAAGGTCGGCCAGTCACTGGCGCCGTCTTCCTGAACGAATTCAATCTGGCGGCCCAGGACACCACCGGAGGCGTTGATCTGGTCAATAGCCAGCTTTTCCGCCTGAACCGAGCCAATCTCACTGATCGCCATCGTGCCGGTGATGGAGTGCAGAATGCCGACCGTAACGGTGTCATCCGTCACCGCCAGACCAGTCGTGTTGACCTCTGCTGTGGCCGGCACTGCCGCCTGTGCCGACGTCGCAAGCATGACGGAAGCCGCCAGCGTCATCAGGCTCTTTTTCAGCCCCAGTCCCTTACCGAACGACCGCCCGTTGGCGGCTTGATCTGTCGTATCCATGGTGATTCCTCGCAGTTTTTGAAGTCCGGATCCGCGCTTCCCTTCGAAAGCACAGTGCCCACGAGAATCATTCTGCTCGGCACCCGTACAGGTGCCCATTCGGCAATCGCCCCAGCGCGCTACGTCATTTGACGCATTCCTGTAACCAACAGGACAGGCTAAAAACGCAGGCATGCAGAAGAAGAACATCCCTGCACCGGTCTATGGCACGGATATTGTTCCGGCTTTCTCATCCGGTGCATTTCAGCTTGAAGCTGCACTAACGCGGGGCACTCAAACACCAAAGGCAAGGCAGTCATGGCGGCAAGACAGAATATTTTTCGGGTTCGGCGCAGCTACAACCAGTGGGTAGCCAACCAGACCCTGGAAGACTATGCGCTTCGCTTTACCGCCAAGAGTGCCCGGCGCTGGTCCGCGGCCCGGGTAAGCAACACAGCCCTGGGCGCTATCTCCTTTCTGGCGCTGGAAGCCATCGGCGGCTCCATTACGCTCCACTACGGATTCGATAATGCGGTCGCCGCGATACTGGCCGTCAGTCTGGTGATTTTCCTCACCGCCATCCCGATCAGTTACTACGCGGCCCGTTACGGCGTCGATATTGACCTGCTGACTCGCGGCGCCGGCTTTGGCTATATAGGCTCCACCATCACCTCGCTGATCTACGCCTCGTTCACGTTTATCTTTTTCGCCATCGAGGCGGCCATCATGGCCATGGCGCTGGAAATGCTGTTCGGAATTCCCCTGGTCCTGGGCTACCTGATTTGCTCCGTGGTGATCATTCCCTTTGTAATCCACGGGATCACCACGATCAGCCGGTTCCAGGTCTGGACCCAACCAGCCTTCATCTTTCTCCAACTGGTGCCCTTTGTTTTTATTGTTTACGCCGATGCCTCTTCCGTCAGCGACTGGACACAGTTCGAGGGGCTTAACCCGGTTGATTCGGGTGGCTTCAGCATCGTTATGTTCGGGGCTGCGGCGGCTGTGGTGTTCTCATTGATTGCCCAGATCGGCGAGCAGGTGGATTTCCTGCGTTTCATTCCAGAACCCCGCAATGCCCGGGAAAAGCGACGTTGGTGGGCCGCCGTTATGGCAGGCGGACCTGGCTGGATTGTGATCGGCATGTTGAAAATCCTGGCGGGCTCCTTTCTTGCGGTTCTTGCCCTGAAACAGGGCGTTACCGCCTCGGAGGCGGCTGATCCCACCCAGATGTATCTGATCGCCTTCAATTACATTACCCATTCGCCCGAGATCTCCCTGGCGA